>MAAC01011332.1_pt1 | contig 61142 bp, 53 predicted proteins | sample 1115981 | NCBI WGS metagenome assembly MAAC01 (sample SAMN04961126, study PRJNA320927) | seawater metagenome | isolation source: sample BD02T64 sea water enriched with oil for 64 days | place: USA:Gulf of Mexico | collected 2013-07-27 | reverse complement strand
ATGTTTCTCCCTGTTTTTTCCGCTCTTTTCTTGATGATAAAGCTACCAAATCCTCTTAGGTAAACATTTTCACCTGCTTCAAGGGCAACTTTTACTTCTTTCATAAAAGCTTCAACTGTTAGTTGAACGTCATTCTTTTCCAATCCAGTCTTTTCAGCAATTCCTGCTACGATATCTGCTTTTGTCATTTTTCCGATGAATTTTTGCTAGTTTATCTCTAATTCGGGGCTGCAAATATAGGAATATTAAATTTTTAATAATGAGATTTTTATCTTTTTTTTAAATCCTTTATGTTTTTTTTAACAATTTGATTACTACCCAGTTATATCAACATTACAGGAAACTGCCCCCAATCATTCTTCGTGATATCAGTTGAAACGACTTCTATCACTCGCTAATTATGGCATAGTCACAGGATTATACTTCTAGCACAACCAAAATCCATTGATGAAAAATGGAATATTTAAATATCTTTGACCATATTTAATCCAAAGCTCATAAATGGACATTAGCTCACAACTTATTAACTGGTATTTGAAGAATAAAAGGGATCTTCCATGGAGACATACCCAAGACCCTTATAAAATATGGCTTTCCGAAATAATTCTTCAACAAACACGAATTGAACAAGGATTAAAATACTACCTCCATTTCACTCAAAAATACCCCACTGTAAATGACCTTGCTAAAGCAAAGCTGGATGAAGTACTAAAAGATTGGGAAGGACTTGGATATTATAGCCGAGCGCGAAATTTACACTTTACAGCAAATTTTGTCATGACTGATCTTCAAGGTGTATTCCCAAATGCATATAGTGAGCTAATAAAACTTAAAGGTGTAGGAACCTATACTGCAGCGGCTATTGCATCTTTCTCAAATAAAGAAAAAAAGGCCGTAGTTGATGGCAATGTTTATAGATTCCTAGGAAGGTATTTTGATATCGATTCCCCTATTGACATGGCTACCGGGAAAAAATTATATCAAGAGATAGCTGACTCCATCATCTCAGAACAAAGGCCCGACCTGCATAATCAGGCTATAATGGAATTTGGAGCAACCTATTGTACCAACCATAATCCAAAATGTAGTTCTTGCTTTTTTAATCAAGACTGTAAAGGATTCAGAAATGGAACCATTAATCAAAGACCCGTAAAAAAGAAAAAAATTAAAGTAGTAGACCGCTTTCTTAACTTCTACTTTATCAATAGCCCTGAAGGATTCCTTATAGAACAACGAAATGAAAAAGGTATTTGGCATAAACTATATCAATTCCCTCTACATGAATCGGATAATTTAGAGGACCATATATCACACCAACCTCAATTAGACCATTTGATGAAAGTTGATATTTTAGACATTTCAAAAGTAGAAACATTGACACATTTACTATCTCATCAAAAACTACATATTCAATTTTGGAGGATAGACACTAAACACATAAAAACAAGTTCAAAATATGACCTAATTTCTTATAATGAAATTAAAAATAAAGCTTTCCCTAAACCCGTTCAAGCCTTTCTACAAAAGGAAATACAACCAAAATCAACATTAATATTTAACTAATAAATTTTCCCTATATTTACTTATAAGTAAATGAATTAACAATTAAAAAAAATGAAATAATGGCAGGCTCATTAAACAAAGTAATGTTAATAGGATATTTAGGACAAGACCCTGAGATAAAAACATTGGAAACCGGTGTAAAGTTGGCACGGTTTTCTATTGCTACCCATGAAGTTTTCAAAAACAAAAATGGTGACAAAACTGAACATACCGAATGGCACAATATTGTTCTGTGGAGAAATTTGGCTAATATAGCAGAACTAATACTCAATAAAGGTGATCAAGTATTGATTGAAGGACGAATTAGAAATCGCTCCTGGGAAGACCCCGAATCAAAACAAAAAAAATATAGTTTTGAAATCATTGGAGATCAACTAACTTTGCTTAATAGTAAAAAACAAACGGCGCCTTCTAAAGAGACACATTCTACCCCGGAAGACGATTTACCGTTTTAAGTTTAATTAAAATCATAACTTTTGGATCCTGAACCCCTTCAAAATGTAATTTTTCATCCATTTAATTTGGATGCCGTATTCTATTTCATTGTACTTTGTGCTCTATTAATAGTTTCTGCAATGATTTCAGGATCAGAAGTCGCCTTCTTCTCCCTAAAACCAGTAGATTTAGTTCAACTGGAAATAGATGAAAAAGGTAAATATCAAAAGCTGAATATTCTTCTAGCAAAACCACGAGATCTGTTGGCAACCATACTGATTGCCAACAATTTCGTGAATATTACAATCATAATTCTTTCTGAATATTTCCTAAGTAGTATTTTTATACTAGATCAAATTGATTACCGAATCAGTTGGGCATTAAAGGTTGTCATTGTCACCTTTGTTCTACTTCTATTTGGTGAAATATTACCCAAAATTTATGCTAATAAAAATGCATTAGGCTTCTCACAACTTATGAGTAAACCGATGCTTTTCCTAAGGAGAATTTTTGGATTCCTGAGTAAATTCTTGATGGCAACAAGTTCTATCATCGATAAAAAATCAGATAAAAAAGGTCTTCCACTTTCAGTTGATGACCTATCGCATGTCCTAGAACTAACCAAGGAAAACGACACTACCTCCGAAGAACAGAAAATGCTAGAAGGGATCGCAAAATTTGGCAATACTGATGCCAAACAAATCATGACCTCTAGACAAGATATTTTCGCAATAGAGATAACAGATACCTTCAAAGATGTTATTAAAAAGATATTGGAATGTGGATTTTCTAGAATTCCAGTATTTAATGAAAACCTTGACAATTTAAAAGGAGTAATTTATATTAAAGACTTACTACCTTATTTGAAATACCAGAGTGATTTCAAATGGCAAATAATGATTAGAGAGGCTTTCTATATCCCTGAAAGCAAAAAAATAGATGACCTTCTAAAAGATTTTCAATCTAGGAAAATGCACTTATCTATTGTTGTTGATGAATATGGTGGAACAAGTGGTATAGTAAGCTTGGAAGACATTCTAGAAGAAATAGTTGGTGACATTAGTGATGAATTGGACAGGGATGATATGCATTATTCCAAATTAGACAATTGGAATTATACATTTGAAGGTAAAACCCAATTAATAGACTTCTATCGCGTTCTCCAAATAGATGGAGCAGCCATGGAACAATATAAGGGAGAAGCCGATACCTTAGCTGGATTTATACTTGAACAAGCAGGAAAATTTCTATCAAAAGGTGAAAAAATTGAATTTGAAAACTTTACTTTTACCATTGAAAGTATTGATGACAGACGAATAAACCGTATCAAAGTTACTATAGCGAATGAAGAAAACACAGAAAACGAATAACAGATATATTCTTGCTATTTTAACCCTTCTATTAGGATTATCTTCGTGTACTGAAGATTATCAACCCAAACCAAATGGTTATTTCAGAATTGACTTACAAGATAAAGATTATCAAAAATTTGATAATGAGGATTGTCCATTCACTTTTGAATATCCAAGCTATACGAAAATAGAGCCTTCAGCTAAAAACCCTTGCTGGATGAATGTCCATAGTGATCGCTACAATGCAACAATACATTTGACCTATAAAAATATCAGTGAAAACATGAAGGATGTAATCAATGAAAGCATTCGTCTGACCTATGAACATGCATCCAAATCCGATGGTATCGATGAAATTCAATTTACAATTGACAGCACCGATGTATCTGGTCTTATATTTGACATTTCTGGTGAAGCAGCTTCAGATATACAATTTATAGCAACAGATAGTGCCAATCACTTCTTAAGAGGAGCATTATATTTCAATGTGACACCTAACCAAGATTCTTTAGCCCCTCTTCATAATTATTTCAAAGAAGACATTGTTCATATGATTGAAAGCTTGAAGTGGAAATAATTATTTAAGCTTTTTCTTGTATTACATTACCCACAGAGGCTCCTTCTATTTTACTCTCCAACTAGGATAATATTTCTAAATACAAAAAGGATCTATTCTCAAATGGATCCTTTTCAAACACAACCAGACAAGCATCCAATATTTTGAACTCTGCTTTAAGTCACCTGGATAGATATTTCCTAAATTTCTAAGTAAAGCGAATCACTTCCTTTTGAACAGCATCTAAATCGTTTATTTTTATCAGAAATTTATACTTTGAACGTATCAACCTATCCAACTCGTAATCTATCCCTGCCTCATCAAAAATTCCATTCATAAAATGCCAATGAATATGGTTGCTGTACACGCAAAGAAAGGAAAGAGTCGTGGTATTATCATATTACATCCTTTTCATGCTCTAAACAGGCTTCAAAGCGATCCAAATAAGATTTTAATACCTCGGAATTGATCTACCTACAATCATCCAAAGAAAAATCCCCATACTATTAAATTTAGCATGGAGATTTTTTAATTAAGATGTTTTTTTCTCCTTCAATTTTCTTTTCATTCTTAAGTTTAGGAACTCTACAAACAAAGAGAAACTAATGGCAAAATACAAGTACCCCTTAGGAATAACTCCTATATGTGAATCAAAAATTGACAACTCAGCTAAATGAGCTCCTTCGGCTATTAACATAAAGCCAATCAAAATCAAAAAAGACAGTCCCAACATCTGAATCGAAGGATGTGCATTGACAAACTTCCCTACAGGGCCGGCAAATACCATCATAATAATCATTGACAAAACAACGGAAATTATCATTACATATAATGCCCCATCTAAACCGGTAGTCATACCTACAGCGGTAAGAATAGAATCAAAAGAGAATACTATATTAATTAGAGTAATTTCCATGATAACTTTGGACACAGTAATTTTTTTCTTCATCTTATTCTCACCTTCCTCTTCACCTTCCAATTTATGATGGATCTCACTAGTGCTTTTATAGAGTAAAAACATTCCTCCAAGTGTCATAATAACACTTTGACCTGAAATACCTGCCTTAAACCAGCCCAAATCAAAATCTGCAAATGAATCTTGCATGGCAATTAGAAAAGAAATCCCAAACAATAAAATAATTCTTAAAATCATAGCTAGAAACATTCCAATATTTCTCGCTTTTGCTTGTTCTTCTTCTTTTAATTTATTGGCTGCAATAGAGATAAAAATGATATTGTCCATCCCTAAAACAATCTCCAAAAAAGTAAGTGTCAACAGTGCTCCCCAAACCTCAGGCCTTAATAAAAACTCCATATTAATTATTTATCAAAAAAAAAGGGGAATAGCTATGAAACTACTCCCCTCTAAGTATATTTAATCAGGATTAATCGTCTTGATTCAATTTTCTAACCATTGTTAGGATAGTAGCAATTGCTACAGTCTCTCCAGTCTGATCATATACATCTACAAGGAATTTAACAATCCCTTTTGCGATATCATCTTCAGAACGTTTTTCTTGATCTACTTTTTCTTTTACGGTAAAACGCACTCCAATTGTAGCTCCAGGATAAACGGGCTTCGTAAATCTACAATCCTCCAAACCATAGTTCAACAATACAGGTCCTTTTCTAGGGTCTACAAACATTCCAGCTGCCTTAGATAAAATATAATACCCATGTGCAACTCTTCCTTCAAAGATAGTCCCATCAAGAGAAGTCTCATCAACATGAGCATAGAAATTATCACCACTAACATTGGCGAAATTCACGATATCTGCATCTGTAACTGTATGCTTATGTGTAAATACTGTTTCACCTATAACCAGTTCTTCAAAGTGTTTTCTGAAGACATGGATTTGAGCTTCTTCTTGCTTTGCACCGTACTGATACACACCCGTCAACTTTGTCAAGGTAGTTGGACTACCCTGAACTGCTGTTCTTTGCATATAGTGTAATACTCCACGCTTTCCACCCATTTCTTCACCTCCACCAGCTCTACCTGGACCACCGTGTACCAATAATGGCATTGGTGAACCATGTCCTGTGCTTTCTTTTGCACAGTCTGCATTCAAGATTAAGATTCTACCATGGAAAGATGCTGCCCCGAAAACAAACTCTTTAGCGATATCATCATCTGCAGTAACAATACTACATACTAATGATCCTTTACCCATTTGAGCTAACTCAATAGCCTCATCAATATTTTTATAAGGGATAATGGTGCTTACTGGTCCGAAGGCCTCAACATTATGAACATCCGTTTTTGTAAATGGACTATCATTATAGAACAATATTGGAGACATAAAGGCTCCTTTTTCAAAATTAGCCCCTTGAACATCAACTGCATCCAAGGTACCATAAACCATTTCCTGACTACTAGCCAGTTGATTCACTTTTTCACGAACCTCTTCACGCTGATCTAAACCGGCTAAAGATCCCATTCTAACACCTTCAATAGAAGGATCTCCTATGACTGTTTTAGACAACCTTCCTGAAAGAGCAATTTTTACATCCTCTACTAAATTCTCAGGTACTAAAATCCTCCTAATTGCAGTACATTTTTGACCACATTTAACCGTCATCTCTCTAGATACTTCTTTGATAAATAGATCGAATTCAGGAGTTCCAGGAATAGCATCTTGACCTAAAACACTACAATTCAAAGAATCGGATTCCATTGTAAAAGGAACCGATTCTTCGGTAATTCTAGGGTTAGATTTCAACATTCTCCCTGTAGATGCTGATCCCGTGAAGGTCACTACATCTTGAGAAGTAACATGATCGATAATCCCTCTAGCAGAACCACAAATTAATTGAAGAGCCCCTAGTGGTAAAATATTTGAATCTACAATTTCTTTCACCATCAACTCTGTCAAATAAGAAGTTACAGTGGCTGGTTTTACAATTGCAGGTACTCCCGCGAGGAAGTTAACTGCAATCTTTTCCAACATACCCCAAATTGGGAAATTGTAAGCATTAATATGAATGGCAACACCTCTTTTAGGAACACAAATATGATGACCTATAAAAGAACCTCCACGAGATAATGGTGCTGTTTCACCATCAACATAAAAAGTTTCATCCGGGAATTGCTTACGCAAACTTGCATATGCAAACAGGTTACCAATCCCACCTTCTATATCAATCCAAGAGTCTACTTTTGTAGCTCCTGAGGCAGCACTTAATTTATAGAATACATCCTTTTTTGACATAAGATGCAAAGCCAACTGCTTCAACATTCTTCCTCTCTCCTGAAAAGTCATTTTTCTTAAAGCAGGACCTCCTACTTTTCGAGCATAACTCATCATTTCAGCAAAATCTAACCCTTCACTTGATGCTTTCGCAATCTCTTCACCAGTGATTGCATTATATAGACTAACTCCCTCACCTTGACCTTCCTGCCAAGAGCCTAGGGCATAGTTTTTTAGATTCATTTGTAACGCGTTTTTAATGATTCCCAAGTTATGAAATTCTGATCGTATTCATTCCATATTCAAAATGGAAAATATTTCACCACCTAAAGCTAGTAAATCAGCATTTTGAATACCGTGGGTCAATTTAAATACAAAAATAATTTAGACATACAATGTACTATTCTTCAACTGTCCACTATTAACTAACTTATGACAATACTTTGTCTGTAAACTTTTCTCTATAACAGGAACATGCCTTAGGCGATGACAATCTGTCCCTACAAAATCAATTAAGCCATGATCTATTAATAACTCAGCCGATTTTTGTACTTGTTTTGAATAATGACCAACTAGAGACATTAGATTTACTTGAAAAAGAATTCCTCTATTTTTTAGATCCTTAAACTTATTTATATCTCCTGCCAGAAATGAATACCTTTCTGGATGAGCCAAAATAGGCTGATATCCATTTAGCAACATTTTAAAAATGGCATCATTCAAATTATAGGGCCTTTCAACCATCGATAATTCAAAAAGAACATAATTACTCTCCCCTAAGGTTAGCAACTTTTTCTGTTCAATCAATTCCACAAATTCAGCATCCAAATAATACTCAGCAGCAGCTTGTATTTCTATATTCTGACCTTTACCTTTCAAATATTCATTCAATAGGATGTTTTCTTTCCTAATTGAGTCATATGTGTTTTTGTAGAAATCACTTATAATATGAGGAGTAGTAATCAATTGATCAAAGCCAAGAGACCTTAAACCATTAATCATATTTTCAGAGTCTTCATTACTTTCTGATCCATCATCAACTGCCGGTATGAGATGTGAATGCATATCTACCTTGATAAGATTCATATCCACCCTAGGCAACTCCTTCCTAAACAACTTATCAAACAAACTCATTCTTTCAATTATTTAAAAAAAAAATACTGTTTTACATTTTAATAAAACAGTATTTTTTCACCTATATCAATTTATACAATAGTTATTCTTAACTAAAAAAACTAACTACAGCATCTGTTATTTCTTTCAATTGTACTCCTGTTAATTCCGTATGCATTGGTAAAGAAATCACCTCCTCTTTAAGCATTCTCGTAACAGGTAATCCATGAGGAGAAATTCTTTCTCTTCGATAGGGCTTTTGTTCATGAAGAGGAACAGGGTAATATATCATGGCTGGAATACCTAGATCATCCATATGCTGTTTTAAAGCATCTCTTTTTCCATTTTGAACCCTAAGGGTATATTGATGAAAAACATGTGTTCTATCTTCTGGAATAGATGGACAAATTAAATCCTCGACACTTGCAAAGGCTTCATTATAATACTGAGCTGCTGAATTTCTATTAGAGTTATATGTGTTTAGCTTTCTCAATTTTATTCTTAAGACAGCGGCTTGCAAAGTATCTAACCTTGAATTAACTCCCACCAATTCATGGTAATATCTTTTCTCCATTCCATGATTTACTATTTTACGCATTTTATCTGCCAGTAAATCATCATTCGTCATTATAGCTCCTCCATCACCATAGGCTCCTAAGTTTTTAGAAGGGAAGAATGAAGTACAACCTATATCTCCAATTGTTCCAACTTTCTTATGCTCTCCATTTAAAACAATGTCGGCTCCTATTCCCTGTGCAGTATCTTCAACTATTTTTAATCCTTTTTCCTTCGCCAAATCCAATAGAGGTTGCATATCTACGGGTAAACCAAATAGGTGGACTGGAATAATTACTTTGGTATTGTGAGAGATACTAGCCTCAACAGAAGCCAAGTTTAAATTAAAGGTCTCAGGATCAACATCTACAAATACAGGTTTAAGTCCAAGAAGTGAAATTACTTCTGCAGTAGCAACGAAGGTAAAACTAGGGCAGATCACTTCAGATCCTGCTGGTAAATTTAGAGCCATCAAAGCAATTTGAAGAGCATCTGTTCCATTTGCACATGGAATAACATGTTTTACATCTAAATATTCTTCAAATTCCTTTGCAAAATCCCTTACCTCAGATCCATTAATGAATGAAGCATTCTCTAAAATAGAATCAAATGCTATTCTTAACTCTTCTTTTATATCTTGATACTGACCAACAAGGTCAACCATTCTTATCTCTGACATCTTTAATTATATTTTCGAATTTGATTTATCCCAAATCCAATATTGTTGACTAAACAAAAATAAGAAAAATCCGTAGGTAGTACATTAGACTCGGAAAATGATTTTCCTAAATTTATTATTATCTTCTGAATCCGAATCTACGAAATCAGACATTAAAATTGGATGCGTACACTCATCAATAAGTGCTTGACTTGTTCTAGTTACATTTCGAACTATACCTGAATCATTCTCATTTTCAAATTCAAAATGCCAAACCGGTAGAATAACCTTTTTCCCCATCGAATTTACTTTCTTTAAAAGTGGTAAATAAGATGAATCACCAGCTAAAAGTACAATTCCATCATATTGATCTAATGCTGCCATTCCCAAGGCATCTGCTGTTAGATACATACTTACAATGGCATCTCCCATTTGTCCTGTTTTAGGATTGTATTGAACCGGGTAATGATGCTGAGTGATCCCTTGATACATAAACAAGTCATCTAATTTCCTCTCATTAACCATTTGTTTAAAACGCTGAGCTGGATCAGTTACCTTTTTCTCCAATTGTTGGGTTGAAAACCGCCCTCTATACCAGTGAGACTCAACCATCTTACAATATTTAGATGGTGTCTCCTCCAAAAAGGCCACTTCCTCGCATAAAAAATCAAATAGACCGTTAAAGGTCATATTGCTTTTTACTCTATGATGATACCTGTAATATGTGTTAATCTTAACAAAGAACGCACCTTCAATGAAGATGGCTAATCTAATTTGTTTTGAATTCATTTTTCAAAAATTAGTTAATACAGTAATTTTATATAAGTGATATTTTTCAAAGATATTATTCACAAGTTAAAACAATAACTAAATACGATAACAGGGTGAAAATCTTCGTTCAACCACCTTTATTTACCTTTATCTAGTGATAAATCAACATAAAAAGCATAACAAAACACAACTTTCAATAGATATACACCTCGCTCAAAATCAAGCCCTAATAAACAAGAAAGAATAAAAAATGAAAAAATATCACTATAAATCTTTTGTTATTCTTTCATCATTCAAAGGCTTCAATAAGCTAATACAAGAAACTTAATCTAACAAATATCTTGAGTAAGATATGTAATCAATTACAGTAAACTTATAAAAAAAACTAAATATAATAAAAAGCATAAATCCTAATCATATAGAACAGCCAAAAAAGAAAATAATTATCTTCGCTGTAAATTGATTAATTCGATCTAAAAAATGAAGCTAGCACATATAGCAATTGCGACTCTACTTTTATGTATTAATGGTTCTCTTTTGGCTCAACGAAACCTTCCAGACTCTGTTGTCAAGGTTTCTCTTTTTGAAGCCTCGGTATCACTCCATGAACCTGGAGGTGATTTGAAAAAGAATTTTGGTACGAGTACAAATATCAATTTGGCTTTTCATCACAAAACCAAAAAAAACTGGACCCTAGGAACTCAGGTTAGCTTTATTACGGGTAGGAATGTTAAAAACCAGACTAAACTTGTCTCTAATATAATTAGCAGTACGGGATCGATAGGGTCTAATGGGAAAACAACACAGATATCCATGGATGAACGTGGAATGAACTTCTCAGCTATTATTGGGAAGATTTACCCCATATTTGGACCGAACAAGAATTCTGGTCTATGGATTCAATTTGGAATGGGATACATCTATCACAAAATCAAAATTGAAGACATCGAAAACACAACACCAATCTTCTCCAATGAAGAAATCCTTAAAGGCTACGATAACCTTACAGCAGGAATATCAACAAGTCAAGGTTTAGGATATGTCCATTTAAGTAATCAAAAGGTAGTAAATTTCTATATTGGACTAGAGTTCATCCAGGGGTTTACAAAGAACCAACGAAAATATTCCTACCTCGAAGGAAAAGAAGTAACTGGTAGTAATTTTGATAGCTTGATAGGAATTAAACTAGGATGGTTTATACCTACTTACAAAAGAGAATCAGATAAATACCACTTATATTAATGGCTCTTACAGCACATCTATATAACACTTCAATCAAAATCTACCATTTACTGATGCGTGGAATTTCTTTGTTTCACCCCAAGGCAAAACTTTGGATTGAAGGAAGAAGGCACTTGATAAAAAAAATTAAAGAATCCAATATTGGAGATCAGCCTTCTATATTGATTCATTGTAGCAGCCTAGGTGAATTTGAACAAGGGCGACCATTATTAGAACAAATAAAAGCTCAATACCCAAAGTATAAGATCATCTTAAGTTTCTTTTCTCCTTCTGGTTTCGAAATTGAAAAAACGAACAATCTTGCGGACTTGGTTATTTACCTACCTGTAGACACAAAAAATAATGTACTCTCTTTTGTTAAGTTATTGAATTTAAAAAAGGCCTTTTTTATTAAATATGAATATTGGCCAAACCTATTCTCTGCCCTTCAAAAGATTGACTGTCCTATCTATATGGTTTCAGCCATATTTAGAGAAGATCAGTTCTTTTTCAAACCAAATGCCAAATGGTACAGAAAGAATACATTGGCCATTGTGAATCATTTCTTTATTCAAAACGAGGCATCAGCTTCCATTTTGAAAAAGCACAAATTCAAGAATTTCAGTATCACTGGAGATACAAGATTCGATAGAGTAATTGAGCTTTCAGAATCTAATTTTTCAGATCAAAAAATTGAAGACTTTATCCAATCATCTTACCATACCCTTGTTGCAGGGAGCTCTTGGTTTGAAGACGAAAAGATAATAAGTACTTTCTTACAACAAGAGGAAGGAAAAAATTGGAAAACCATCTTAGCACCTCATGAAATTCATGAAAGTCATTTGGTACAAATTGAAAAGCTATGTCAAGGCATTAAATATGTACGATATAGCAAAGCTACAAATGAAGAACTAAAAGAGGCTCAAATACTAATTATTGATAATATAGGTAAGTTGAAGTTCCTATACAGGTATGCGGACATATGTTATATTGGAGGTGGTTTTGGAGCAGGCATTCACAATACTTTGGAGCCCGCATCCTATGGAAAACCTGTGATTTTTGGACCAAAATATCAAAAATTTGATGAGGCAAAGCAGTTATTAGAAATTAATGCTGCCAAAACGATCAATAATCAAGACGAATTTAAATCTGCTCTTTTGAGTTTTATTAACTCAAGAAACTACGAAATGGCTTCACAAAAAGCTTCACATTTCGTTCGACAATATAAAGGAGCAACTCAGAAAATAATTGATAAAACATTCTAAAACAAAAAAGGTTCAAATTAAATAATTTGAACCTTTTTTGTTTATCCTAAAATTTGATTTAATCTCTTTTAGTAAACATTGAATTTGCCTGAGCAGTACATGTGACTACTAAATCATTTATACAAACATGCTCTGGAAGCCCAACAGCAAAACCTATACAACTAGCTATATCTTCAGCTACTAAGGGTTTAAATCCATTATAAACCTGATTGGCTTTCGCTTCATCACCATGAAATCTTACTTTTGAAAATTCCGTATCCACCATTCCTGGGCAGATATTAGTTACTTTTATATTGTGCTCCAATAAATCGATTCTCATACCTTTACTAATAGCATCTACGGCATATTTTGTTGCACAATAAACATTCCCTTTGGGGTAAACTTCTTTACCCGCTGTTGAATCAATATTAATAATATGTCCTTTCGCTCTATCAATCATAAAAGGAACAACGCCTTTCGAAACATACAATAGACCTTTTACATTGGTATCAATCATTTGGTCCCAATCATCTAATGAGGCATCTTGAAACAAATCCATTCCAGAAGCCAAACCAGCGTTATTAACCAATACATCTATTTTATTCCAGGATGAATCTAAAGAATTACATGCTTCTAATACAGCATTTCTATTTCTAACATCCAACTTTAAACTAAGTACATTAATTCCGAAATCCTTGATTAGCTGATTCTCTAAATCAATCAACCTTTCTGATCTTCTAGCAGATAAAATAAGATTAAAACCTTGACTAGCCAATTCTACTGCAGTCGCTTTTCCTATACCAGAACTTGCTCCAGTTACCCAGGCTATTTTAGACATGATTATTTATTTATAGCTTTTGTATATGACGACTCGAAAAACTTTAATTCAAACTGACCCCCCGAAATCTCCCCGTAGGAATTATAATTTATCCATTCTCCTAGATTGTAGTAAATAGACTTATTTTCAACAGCGACCTCTAAAGGCAAGTGACGATGTCCGAAAATATAATAATCAAAATAATTTTCTCGATTCGTAACCTGAGCAAATTGATATAACCATTCCTCATCTCCAAGGTATGTTTTATCCTCCTCTCCATTTGATAGCCTACTTTTTCTAGAAAAGAATTCAGCGATAGAATAAGACAAATTTGGATGTATCCTTGCAAATAACCATTGACACAATGGGTGTGTAAATACCTTTTTCAAGAATTTATACCCTTTATCACCTGGACCTAATCCATCTCCATGACCAATGAAATAATTCTTTCCATTTATCATTCTTTGTTCTGGTTCTCTATGTAACTTCAGCCCAATTTCTTCCTCTAAGTATCCAAACGTCCACATATCGTGGTTCCCAGTGAAAAAGTGTATTTGAATTCCTCGATCGGACAACTCAGCAAGCTTCCCCAATAGTCTTACATATCCTTTGGGAACGGCCTTACTGTATTCAAACCAGAAATCCCATACATCACCTAAAAGGTAAATTTCATCCGCATCTTTAGATACCATATCCAACCAACGGACTACTCGCTTTTCACGCTCTAAGCTTTTTTCACGATTGGGAACTCCCAAATGAAAATCTGAAGCAAAATATATTTTTAGTTCTTTCGACACCTTATTTCTTCAATCTGCTTTCAAGGAAAATCATCAAATTATTTCCTTTTAAATTTTTAGCGACAATTTTACCATCAGGACTTATAACAACAGTAAAGGGAATGGAAGTAAATCCATATAAACCAGTTACAGGAGAATTACCACCTTGTAGATCACTCATATGTGTCCAATCTTCAATTTTATCCTCTTCGATTGCTCTTAACCAATCTTGTTTTGGATCCTTTTGTCTTGCACCACCATCTATGGAAACACTTACAATTTCTAATTCTGAAAAAGTAGAATGTATATTCTTCAACAAAGGAACCTGATCTCTACAAGGCCTACACCATGAAGCCCAGAAGTCCAACAACACCCATTTACCCTTAAAGTCAGACAAGCTAACCTCCTTACCATGGTTGTTTTTCATGATGAAATTTGGAGCTTCTACTTGACTCAATAATTTATTAAAAAAGTCAGAATGGGATAATTCTGGATAACTAACTTTCAAACTATCACCAACTTTTTTAAACCAAGTATAATCTTGATAAAGGTCGAATGCAGGTGTCTTGTTGATCACATTATAAATAGCAAATATGGTTGAAGGAGACCCAATATGATCATTAATAAAATTTTCAAGGTACAATCTATGATCAATAGTCAATTTGTTGAATGAATCCTGAACTTCTTTATATCTACCAGTCTCTACCGTTCTTGCCAATTCAAAAATTGAGTCTCGCTTATGTAACGTCTCGTGGAAATAATAATCCAACTCTCTAATTTCTGAAGAAATAGTTGAACCCTGGATATCTGCCACTTCAGAAAAATCCTTAGCAGAGCCTTGAACTGTAACGTTATTATTTGGCTCTAAGAACATATTAATGATATCCCCATTAGGTAAAACAAGAGCATAAAAATCTCCAGATTCCACCTTTCCATAATAGGTTGCATTACCATTTTTCAATAGTAGAGTATCTAATGGCTCTCTACTTTCTGGACTAATTTTGACAACAAATACAGAATCTGCTCCTTCAATATTAGCCTCTATGCTCATATTACTTCCTTCAGGAATAACTGGACCATTTGAACATGCAACAACACTTAGCGAAGCAACGATTCCAAGGAATATTTTTCTTATCATTCTTATGCTTTATTTAACATTTCTGCCAACAACTTACTTGTAGCTTTAGGGTCTGCCTTCCCCTTAGAAGCCTTCATCACTTGCCCCATAAACATCCCTAACAATTGTTTTTGACCCGACTTGTATCGCTCTAATTCATTAGGGTGAGAAGAAATAACATCCGCAATAACAGACTCCAAGAATCCAGAATCGCTTTCTTGTATGATGTTCAGCTTATTCGCTAATTCACTCACGTCCGAATCTGGACTTTCTATCATGGCAGGAAACAATTTTTGGTTAGCCGAAGAATGACTCACCTTATCCGCCTCAATCAACTTAATTAAATCTGTTATTTTCTCAATAGAAATAGGCAGTTCCTTTATTGTGATTGCCTTCTCATTTAAATAAGATTTTACCGTCCCCATAAGATAATTACATGCCATCTTATAATTTGGTACCAGCTTGATTAATTCGCCGTAATAGGTAGACAATTCTTTATCTTCAATCAATAAAGAAGCGTCGTATTCAGATAATTTATATTCTTCAACATACTGCTTAAACAACTCAGATGGTAAAGCAGGCATCAATGACTTAACTTTTGCTACATCATCTTCATACACGTAGACTGGTTGAATATCTGGTTCTGGGAAGTATCTATAGTCATGTGCATCCTCTTTTGTACGCATAACAATAGTAATGTTCTTACCAGCATCATAATTTCTAGTTTCCTGAAAAACCTCTCCTCCATTCTCGTAAACCTCAGTTTGCCTTTTGGCTTCATACTGAATAGCGCGCTGAACATTTCTTAAGGAATTCATGTTTTTCACCTCCACACGAGTTCTTAGTCCCTTTTCACCACGAAGTCTTATAGAAATATTTGCATCACAACGCATACTTCCTTCTTCCATGTTTCCATCACAGATATCAAGGTATCTCACCATTCGTCTGATTTCGGCTAGGAAGTTATAAGCTTCTTCCACTGATCTAAAATCAGGCTCAGATACAATCTCTAAAAGAGGCACACCAGCTCTATTCAAATCGATTAATGACTCAAAAGGATCAAGATCATGAATACTTTTTCCAGAATCCTCTTCCATATGAATACGAGTAATTCCAATACGCTTATCTAATCCATCTGCATCTTTTACGATGATAAACCCATCAGTACAAATTGGAGTTTTATCTTGGGTAATTTGGTATCCCTTTGGCAAATCGGCATAGAAATAGTTCTTTCTTGCATATTCATTTCGCTCACGAATATCACAATTTAATGCCAAGCCTAATTTTATACCTGATTCAATTACCTTTTTATTAGGTACAGGTAAAGTCCCTGGATGACCAAGACTTATTGGACATGTCTGCGTATTGGCACCAAAGCCATATTCATAGGCATCAGCACTATACGCTTTTGTAATTGTATTCAACTGGGTATGAATTTCCAGTCCAACAATTAATTCATATTTATCGTAATCTATCGTTTTCAATACTTTAGGTATTTTTCCAAGCTAGGTTTAAACCTTGCAAAGGTAACAAATCAATGTTTCTTTATCTAGCTAAATAACTATTCAATTTTTCGTCAAAAATATCTCCATCTGATTTAGACATGGAAATAGAAATCGGCCAATAGAAAATAGGAAGATCATGTAATACATCCTTAAAAGCCTTTAATCTCATAGCATCCTTTTCAGTTGTAATAATCACCTTAGAAGGACTATCAATCAAATTAAAACTTGATCTCAATTCTTCCATATCAGTAAGCTTAAATGAATAGTGATCTGGAAATTTATGATGCTGAACTTTTCCAGCCACCTTTTTCACCTTTGAAACGAACATGTCAGGTTTTGCAATCCCTGTTAAAGCAATAACATGCTGATAGTGACTTTCTGATTCTACTTTTCCCCACAAAGACTTTAAGGCTTCATAATTAACCTGTGAGAAAACTACCGGTGATTTTGTGTAAAACTTTATCTTCTTTTTGAAATAAGTCTTTTTTTCATCCTCTAATTCAGAAGGACATTTCGTTACTATTACAATATCGGATCTAGATGCACCAAATCTATTCTCTCTTAGGTTTCCTGCACCCAAAACAAAATCTTTAAAAAATGGTTTTTGATATTCAGTGAGTAAAACTTTAAACCCAGAATCAACTCTTCTATGTTGATAAGCATCATCCAATAGTATTAGATCAGGCTTGTGCTTTTGAATTAATTTTTGGATTCCACGCACCCTATTTTCATCAACAGCAATATGAATATTGGGGTGTTTTTGTTTGAATTGCATTGGTTCATCACCAACCTCCTCTGCCGTTGACTCTAAAGTGGCTATTTTGTAGCCTTTAGACTTTCGCCCATAACCTCTACTTAAGACTGCTAAATTAAGATCATCTTTCAATTTATCTATCAACCATTCGATATGAGGACTCTTCCCTGTCCCCCCTGTACTTAGATTCCCCACACAAACAGTAGGCGTTCCAGACTGGAAGGATTTCAGAATACCAAAACGATACAATCCATTCCTAATTGAGGTGATGAAATTATATAGTAATGATATTGGATAAGTCAAAATCCTTAATCGTTCCATGTGAAAAAATTTTAGCTCAAATTTAAATAATGTAATCCTGATATTAAAATCTATTAATTACCAATACCCAAAAAACAAAATAGGCAGATATGATTCATATCTGCCTATTTAATTATCTATATAGAGTTTACCTTATGCTTATGCGTTTGCAACAGCTTTAGGTGAACCTGACATAATTTCTTCGTTTGCGTACTCCTCAAATTGCTTGAAGTTTTTGATAAAGGCAGAAGCTAATTCCTGTGCTTTCTTAGTGTAAGCATCCTTGTCTTCCCATGTATTCTTAGGACTCAACAATTCTGAAGGCACACCCTCACAAACTTCCGGCATACTTAAACCGAATAAGTCGTGTTGCTTGAATGTAACATCATTCAACTTACCTTCTAATGCAGCTGTAATCATAGCACGAGTATATCTTAGTTTCATTCTTGATCCTACCCCATACACACCACCACTCCAACCAGTGTTGATTAGCCATACATTCACTTCATTTTCCTCCATTTTCTTACCTAGCATTTCTGCGTAATAAGTTGGGTGCAATGGCATGAATGGTGCTCCAAAACATGCTGAGAATGTTGTTTGCGGCTCAGTAATTCCAGCCTCAGTTCCGGCAACCTTTGCAGTATATCCAGAGATAAAGTGGAACATAGCTTGCCCTTTAGTCAATTTTGAAATCGGAGGCAAAACACCAAATGCGTCACATGTCAAGAAGAAAATATTCTTCGGAGCAGGACCTGTAGATGGCGTTTGAATATTATTTATAAAGTCGATAGGGTAACTAACACGTGTGTTTTCCGTTTTAGAACCATTTTCAAAATCAACTTCATTTTGATCATTTTTATAAACGATGTTCTCTAAAAGAGCACCTGGTCTAATTGCATTGAAAATATCTGGCTCTTTTTCAGCAGATAAATCGATACATTTTGCATAGCAACCTCCTTCAAAGTTGAAAACAGAATTTTCTGCCCAACCATGCTCATCATCACCAATCAATTTACGTTTTGGATCTGCCGATAGAGTCGTTTTACCAGTTCCTGATAAACCAAAGAATACAGCTGTATCTCCCTCATTACCTACATTAGCTGAACAATGCATAGAAAGCACATTCCTCTGGTATGGTAAAATAAAGTTAAGTGCTGAGAAAATACCCTTTTTAATCTCACCTGTATAACCAGTACCACCAATTAAGATAACTTTCTTGGTGAAACTAAGAATGGCAAAATTGTGTTGACGAGTTCCGTCAAGCTCTGGGTCAGCCATAAATCCAGGAGCGTTAATGATTGTCCATTCTGAATCGAAATTCATCACTTCTTCCTCTGTAGGTCTAAGGAACATGTTATAAGCAAACATATTTGACCAAGGATATTCATTAACAACTGTAATATTCATTTTGTAGCTAGGATCTGCACAAGCATATGCATTTCTAGCAAACAATTCTTTACCATTTAAATAAGCGATAACTTTATCATAAAGTTTATCGAATTTATTTGCATCAAATGGGAGATTGATATCACCCCACCATACAGCATCCTTTGTAAGGTCATCTTTTACAATGAATCTATCTTTAGGAGATCTTCCTGTAAATTCACCAGTATCTACAGCTAGGGCACCAGCACTAGACAAGCTACCTTGTCCTTTGTCTAAACTTAATTGCACCAACTCCTCAGAACTTAAATTCCAATGAACTGTTGCATCCTTAATACCATAGTTTCCTATCGAAATGTGCGAAGCACGGGTACCTTTTTCAATCATTCTTTCAAGCTTTTAGGAGTATTTAACTCGGAAGCAAAATTATAAAATCTTTACCTAATATTTACCGTTAGATTTTATTTTTTACACTCAGAGGCTACTTTTTTACCTTTAAATTAAAAAAAAGCATCAGCCAAGACATAATAATCAAGAGGCCACCAAGAGGTGTCACCGGACCTAACACACTAACAGTCAAGCCCGTTAACTCCTTCGTACTCAATAGGTAAATAGACCCTGAAAACAAGATTGTTCCAACTGACATTATGGATAAAATAAGGGAAATCCTTTTGATTTCTAATTGCTTACCTATCAAAATAATTAATAGAGAGGCAATGTTAAAATAAAAATGATACCTCAAGCCAACATGAAAACTATCCAATGATTCAGGGGACAGTTGGCTCTTTAAAAAATGTGCTCCTAAGGCTCCCAACAACACAGCAATAGCCCATGAAAGAGCTATTAGACGAATGGATCTATACGTATTCAATTTCATCAACTCCATAACTTACTCTTGGTCTATTATAAATGTATTAATCTTGTGAATATTTTCTTTATCCACCAAAAACCCTTTTTTTAATTCAATAAGATAAGTCTCCCTACTTGAATTACGAGAAAAAGTTTTCATTATCTCAATAGCCTGATCACAAGTAAAGCACTCCCGAACTAATAGGTCTTTTGCATAAGATAAACGACTCAATTCATTGTTATTGCTTTTTAAATAACCAATCACACTTTTTAACGCTTTATCCTCCATTCCTGAAGAACAATTTTGAGCTAACAAACCACCTGAATAGATAGCTGTACAAAGAAAAAAAACCTTTAAAAACTGCATAATAATCCCTTTCGATTCCTCACAAATCTAACACAAATAAAGTATATTAGCCAATATATAAACTCTCTCCACATGAAAACAATTTTGATCATAGGCGCTGGTAGATCATCAGTTTCCTTGATTGATAACCTTCTGCATCATGCTTCCTCACTCAACTATATGGTGAAAGTAGCTGATAAAAATTTTGACTGGGCCAAGGATAAAATTAATGGCCATCCCAACGGAATTGCGAAGAGCTTAGATATCTTTAATAATAGCGAAAGACAACAAGAAATTCAATCTGCAGATATCGTTATTTCGATGCTCCCGGCTAGATTTCACTTATTGGTTGCAAAAGACTGCTTACAATACGAAAAAAACCTTTTAACAGCCTCTTATCTTAGTGATGAACTAAAGGATATGGACGAGGAAGTAAAAGCCAAAAACCTCCTATTCTTAAACGAGATGGGACTCGACCCAGGAATAGATCACATGTCCGCAAAGATCATCATTGACGAAATACATGAAAAGGGCGGTAAATTTAAATCTTTTAAATCATTTTGTGGCGGTCTAATTGCTCCGGAATCGGACAACAACCCTTGGCATTACAAATTCACTTGGAATCCTAGAAATGTGGTTTTAGCAGGACAAGGTACTGCACAATTTCTTCAGCATGGAAGATTGAAATACATTCCTTACCACAATTTATTCAACCGCACTGAGGAAATGAATATCCTTTCCTTTGGACAATTCGAAGCCTATGCCAACAGAGACTCTATTGGTTATAAGAAATTTTACGATTTAGACTATATCCCTACTCTTTATAGAGGCACTTTAAGACGTCCTGGATATTCTAAAGCATGGAATCTATTTGTACAGCTTGGAATGACAGACGACTCTTATTTAATTGAAGTAGAGCCCAACACTACATTCCGTCAATTTACCAATACCTTTTTAGCTTTTGGAGTAAATTCTGTGGAAGAAAAATTCCAAGATAACTTCAACCTAAGTAACAAGGAATTGGAAATGTATAGTTGGCTTGGAATATTTAGTGAAGAAGTCATCCCAATGGAAAAAGCAAGTCCAGCACAAATTTTACAATTTATATTAGAGAAGAAATGGACTTTAGACAGTAGAGATAAGGATCTAATTGTAATGCAACACCAATTCGAATATGAAATTAATGGAAAATCTTTCCTACACAATTCCTCATTCGGTATAATTGGAGAAGACCAAACCTATACAGGTATGGCCAAAACTGTAGGCCTACCATTGGCTATTGCCGCTAGACTCATCCTAGAAAACAAAATAAATTTAAAGGGTGTTCATATTCCTGTTCATCCAGAAATATACAAACCAGTTTTATCTGAACTGCAAGAATTGGGAATTAACTTCCAAGAGGAAGTTAAAGAATTGTAAATAAAAAAAGGAGCTAAATTTTAGCTCCTTTTTTTTCCTTAATATATAACTTAAACTGTTCTATCAGTATCGAATTGCTCAAGATAATCAGCAACTCTTTTCAAGAACATACCTCCTAACGAACCATCCACTACACGGTGATCATAAGAAAGTGATAAGAACATTTTTTGTCTAATAGCAATTACATCACCATATTCCGTTTCCAAAACAGATGGCTTTTTCTGAATAGCCCCAACCGCCAAAATAGCTACTTGAGGTTGGTTGATAATAGGAGTACCCATCACATTTCCAAATCCTCCAACATTTGTAATGGTAAATGTACCACCAGATACATCATCTGGACTTAGGTTATTTCCACGAGCTCTAACGGCTAAGTCATTCACCGACTTAGTAATTCCCAACAAGCTCTTTTCATCAGCATTTTTAATAACAGGAACGATCAAGTTTCCAGAAGGTAGAGCAGTCGCCATACCAATATTGATGTCATTATGCTTGATAATATTATGACCATCCACAGACACATTGATCATTGGATAATCTTTAATTGCCATCACTACCGCCTCAATGAATAATGGTGTAAATGTAATGTTTTGACCTTCTCTCTTTTTGAAATCTCCTTTAACAGAATTTCTCCAATTAACCAATCCCGTAACATCTGCTTCAACAAATGAAGTAACGTGAGGAGATACATGTTTCGACATCACCATATGATCAGAAATCATACGTCTCATTCTGTCCATTTCGATGATCTCATCATTTGGTCCAACTGGAACCGACGGCGCAGTGATTGTCTTCACTGGTGCAGCTGCCTTAGTAGCTTTTTTAGAAGTAGCAGCTTTTGGAACTGTTACTTTTCCAGCCTTTTTATCTTCAACAAACTGCAATATATCTGCTTTAGTAACTCTACCTTCTTTTCCAGATCCAGCTATTACCTCTAATTCCTCCATAGATATACCTTCTTGAGAAGCTATACTTCTAACCAATGGAGAATAGAATTTCCCTGAATCAGATTTTTTACTTAATTCTGTTGTAGATGTAGCAACTGCCTCTTGAACATTTTCTATCTCTTTAGAAATTGATTCAACAGAAGCGGGAGCCTCAGTGACTGATGATGACGCAGAAGCTTCAGCAGCATCTGTTTCAATTATTGCAATAGCTTGACCAACTTGTACTACTTCATCCTCTTGAAATAATATCTGTGAAATCACCCCCTCTACTGGTGAAGGAACCTCAGAATCTACTTTATCTGTGGCAATCTCCAATACAGATTCATCCATTTCAATCGTCTCACCTTCTGATTTTAACCACTTGATTATCGTTGCTTCAGCAACACTTTCACCCATTTTGGGCATGATTAATTCTACTTGAGCCATATTTTAAAATATTTTAAAAACTAATTGGAATCCAATTGTTCTTTTCTTATTTCTAGTTAGTTACGCTATGCAATCTATCAAATCCTTTAAAATGTGAATCCTCCCAAATTGCAGTGCAAAAGTAATGTTTATCATTGAATTATGACAGTCCTAACTTGATTATTATTGCTTTAGGACTTTAGTTTTCCTTTACAAATCTCAAGGTAATAAAATCAGAGAATTGGAACAATAAGTAATTTCATAAAATAAAAAAAGTGCAGCTGTTTCAAACAAAACAACTGCACTTCTAAAAACTGTGACTATATGAATTAGCGTATAATAATTTGTTTATTATACGAAATTTCCTGACCATTTAATCTCAACATATATACTCCTGGAGCCATTTCATTGACTTTCAAAATATGTATTGTTTCTTCATTATTCAATGCTTCAGACAGGTGTACTCTTCCAAGCACATCTACCAATTGAACTTGATCAATTCTTACATTATCCGGAATACTTATAGTAAGTTCCCCTCCTTTTTGAACAGGAACAGGGAATACTTTAATATCATTGGTATTAATCCCTTCTTCTAAAGTTAAACCTGGAGAAGTTAATAAACCTGATCTAAAATTTTCCAAGGCTGTCTCCATATTTGCAACCTGCCCTTCTGTAAAAAAGAACATATCCTCATCCTCTACATAATCCATATAATTCATGAACATATCTGCAGAACTACAAGACAAGGACGGATGTCCAGGATTAACATAATGGGCATCATATTGCATAGGAGTATCTGATATTCCATCGTCTAATACACAAGAAGGCCCATAAGGTCCCCAAATATGACTCAACCCTAAGTAATGACCAACTTCATGTGTAGCTGTTCTTCCTAAATTATATGAAAAGTTAGAACTAAGTCCAACATACTTATAACCCAAAACTACACCATCTTCAGCAGCACTTGCCGTATTTGGAGGGGTTGCATATCCTAAAATATTATTATCAATTTTCCCAACCCAAATATTTAAGTATTCAGAAGAATTCCAAGCGTCAACTCCTCCCATATTGCTATGCTTTATTCCATCATCACTTATACTAAATGTAATACTGTCAGTTTCAAAACGGTTGATTCCATCAGTAGGAATACCATCAGGATCGAACGAAGCTAATTCAAATCGGATTCTTGAAGCTCCAACAAATTCGGTAAAATCAGAAGGTACAGAACCGATATCAGTATTTTCACCTGAATAATCTTTATTTAATACATCAATCTGTTCAAAGATTCTTTCATTATCAATATCCTGAGTACTTATTCTATGAACGATATGAAATACAACAGGTATAGTTAATATATCCTCTCCATCTACCATTACTTTCTGAGACATTTTATTTTGAGTCAAAGACCTAATACTTTGAATCGTTTGCTCATACCGCAACTTCATTGCATCATTTGCCTCAAATCTTGAATGCAAAAACTCGTCAGTCGAACATCTTGATGACTGTGCATAGATAGAGCTAAAGCTCATGGCGATTATAAAAAGGAATATTTTTTTCATCATAACTAGGGGATTTTCAGCCAACTTTACAAAAAGTGTGCCTTTCAACCGATTACTATACAAATTTAATGAATTTACAGGGAATACCCTCTGGATAATTAAACAAACCAAGCTCATTTTTTGTAAGAATTTCCGCCCCAAAAAGAGCAATTCAAATAATTAAATAAAGGAAAATCGTATTTTTAAGTCAAGCGTATTATCTTTGTACCAAATTTCTACAAATACATGAAGAAAAGTTTTTACAGCTCCGACTTCAAATTAGGAATACTTGGAGGAGGTCAATTAGGAAGAATGCTTATTCAGGAAAGTATAGACTATGATATACATATCGAAATACTAGATCCTGATAAGGATGCACCTTGTAAGGATATTTGCGCACGTTTTGTAAACGGAAATCTTCAAGATTACGATACTGTTTACAACTTTGGAAAAGACATGGATGTGTTGACTATTGAAATCGAACACGTAAATGTAGCTGCTCTTCATCAATTGAAAGCTGAAGGTGTCACCGTATATCCACAACCTGAGGTTTTAGAAATTATTCAGGACAAAGGGCTTCAAAAAAACTTTTTTGAAGAAAATGATATTGCCACTGCTCCTTTTATTTTGATAAACAACAAAGAAGAGATCAATCAGCATTTATCGAAAATGCCTTTTATGCAAAAGCTAAGAACTGGAGGATATGATGGACGAGGAGTTACTCCTTTGAAATCGAATTCAGATCTTGACAATGCATTTGATGCTCCATCCGTATTGGAAAGCTTTATCGATTTTGAAAAGGAAATTTCAGTAATTGTAGGGAGAAACCCTAAAGGTGAAATTGCTTGCTTCCCCGTTGTTGAACTTGTTTTCAACCAAGAAGCAAATCTAGTAGAATACCTATTTTCTCCAGCAGTTATTAGTGATGAGGTTGAACAAAAAGCAATTGAATTAGCGAATAAGATTGCTCAAGACCTGAACATAGTTGGAATTATGGCTGTGGAAATGTTTGTTGGCAAATCTGGAGAAGTCTTTGTAAACGAATTAGCTCCAAGACCACATAATAGTGGCCACCATACTATTGAAGCGAATGAAACCTCTCAGTACCTTCAACATTTGAAGGCTATATTAGACCTTCCATTAGGAGAAACATCTTCCAACTATCATGCTGCGATGATCAATCTTCTTGGAGAAAAAGGACATGAAGGAAATGTCTATTATCAAGGACTAGAAGAAACACTACAAAAGGGTGTCTTCCCACATATTTATGGTAAAAAGATCACCAAGCCTTTTAGAAAAATGGGGCATATTACTGTAGTAGGAAAAGATGCAGATACTGTGAAGTCACAGGTCGATCATATCAAAAATAATTTAAAAGTGATTTCCAAATGAAAAACGATAGTTTAGTTGGTATCATTATGGGGAGTAAATCTGATCTCCCAGTAATGCAGGAAGCCATTGAAGTACTTAAGGAATTGAAGGTATCTTACGAAGTAAAAATAGTTTCTGCTCACAGAACGCCAGAGATACTTTACGACTATGCTAATAATGCACACACTAGAGGTCTCAAAACAATAATAGCAGGTGCAGGTGGAGCAGCTCACTTACCAGGAATGGTAGCCTCCATGTCACCACTTCCAATTATTGGAGTTCCTGTAAAATCTTCAAACTCTATTGATGGCTGGGATTCTATTTTATCTATCCTACAAATGCCTGGTGGAGTACCTGTTGCAACAGTAGCTCTGAATGGAGCAAAAAATGCAGGTATTTTAGCTGCTCAAATTATTGGAGCTTCTGATGCTGATGTTCTTCAAAACATCATAGATTACAAAAATAATCTAAAGCTAAAAATAGATCAACAGAACAAGGAATTAGCCGAAGAGCTATAAATCCTAATGAATAATAAAAAAGGCCGATAATCATTGATTATCGGCCTTTTTTATTATCTAATATATGCTTCTAGTGATTTAACATCACTGGCATTACTAACATAAGAATATCCTCTTCATTTTCCTCCTCATGATGAGGTAATAAGATACCTGCTCTATTAGGCATACTCATCTCTAGATTAATTTCTTCAGTTTCCAAGTGAGATAACATCTCCGTTAGGAATTTTGAATTAAAGCCAATCTCCATTTCTTCACCTTCATATTGGCAATTCAACTTTTCAACTGCCTTATTTGAGAAATCTAAATCCTCAGCTGACACCTGTACATGATTTCTACTCAACTTCAATCTAATTTGATGTGTTGTTTTGTTAGAAAAAATAGAAACTCTCTTAACAGAATTCAAAAAACTCTGTCTATCGATCAGCAGTTTATTTGGATTATCTTGAGGAATAACGGCTGAGTAGTTTGGATATTTCCCATCTATCATTCTACAAGAAAGAGATAGGTTTTCCGATTTGAACTTTGCATTTGTTTCATTGTACTCCAAAGTAATCACATCATCTAATCCAGAAACTATTGTTCTCAAAAGGTTGATTGGTTTCTTTGGAAGAATAAAGGACGAATTGATATCAGACTTCAAGTTGGCTTGTTTAAAACGAACTAGCTTATGAGCATCCGTAGCCACAAAGGTCACCCCTTCACTATTGAACTCACAAAACACTCCAGACATTACTGGTCTCAACTCATCATTTCCAGCTGCAAAGACTGTTTTATTGAATGCTCTAGCCAATGTATCCCCTTCAATTTGAATCATATTTGCAGATTCTATTTCTGGAGCTTTTGGATATTCATCAGCATTCTGATAAGCCAATTCATACTTCCCTTGATCTGAACTGATCTCAACCGTGTTCTTCTCAGTTATGATCGAAAATTTCAAAGGTTGCTCAGGAAATGTTTTCAGTGTATCTAAAAGCATTTTTGCTGGAATAGCCACATTGAAGGCACTATCAGATTCAACTTCCAATTTCATGGAAATAGTTGTCTCCAAGTCCGTCGCAGTTACTGTTAACTGATTCTCTTTCAACTCAAATAAAAAGTTGTCAAGAATAGGTAATGTATTATTTGAATTCACAACACTTCCTACAACTTGAAGGTGCTTTAATAGCACAGTACTAGAAACTAAAAATCTCATCTTGGAATAATTGAATGTTTTTGACAAACACAAATATAGTGTTCGAATATGAGTTTATGAAAATATTAATTAGCAAATTACAATCCACTTATCAACAAAAAAGTCTAACTCAATAAAATCGAGTCAGACTTTTTCAATTAATCTATTTTCCTTTATTGCAAAACAACTTTAGCTGCATGCCTCAGTGAGCCATTTTCATTTGAAAAGGATACAATATAAAGTCCGGTTAGTCCCATTGTTTTTATTTCAAAATTTTGCTCCCCCTCCCTTAGGCGTTCTGTATAAATTAACTTCCCAGTTACATCTGTCATGTTCATTTTTATATCTTCTTGCAAAACCGATGGCCAGGAAATAAAAACGGCGCTTGACCCAAGCTTGTTTGTCACCCTAACTTCCTTTAAAAAATCTTCGGTTAAATTCAAAGGCCAAGGTACTAATTCAATATTTTTAATATTTGTAATTCCAGATTGTAAATGAACAGTATCCTCAAGTATTTGATATCCGTATTTCGTATAGGTTATATCAAAAACACCAGTATCTATTGTCCCAGTCTTATACTCTCCATCACTATTTGTCTCATCCACAGAATAAGATAATCCAATTTTAACTCCAGAAATTTCACTCAAATCATCAGCATCAACTACTGTTCCTTCCAAATACACAGCATCTTTATATTGAGGTTCTAATACATACAACCCTTCTTCTCTATCCGAAACTAATATATTTTCTGATTCTAGATATGGATAAGCACCCCATGCACCATTAAAACCATCACCATCATAACTTGGAGAGGTATCATATCTACCAATTTCAATCAAATTATCTTTTCTTGACATATTCACAATCTGTAAACCATCGGTATAATAACTATTTACCAAGAAGTCCCCATAAACATGTGTATTGTGAGGTATTGTATGATCACTTATTGAAGATTGAATCTTATCCATAAACTGGATATTTCCTGCATCTGAAACATCATAAGCAGCAAAAGATCCATCTGAAACCTCATCTGAAGTAAATACAAATTGATGATCATCTGAAGGCCAGCAATTGTGTGTAAAAGTATTTGGAGTTAATATATCCCCTACGATTTCTGGCTCTACCTTGTTAACTACATCTATTGCCAAAAGACTTCCTAGGTAAATAGCACTTCCCCACAAGGTATCACCTCGCGCATAACCATCATGCAAATAATATTCTGTGAAGGCACCTAATTTTGTTGGAGACATTGGTGTAGTAACATCCAACATCAAAGCTCCACCACCACCATAATTAGACCCAAAAAGATAAGCTACTCCATTCTCATCTATGTAAATATTGTGAGCTCTATCCAAACTATCATTCAAATTATAGGTGTCCCAGACTACAGAATCTTCATTCAATGTTGATAAATCAATCATCAACAATCCTTGAGACTCTCCAAAGAAATAACTATCATGTACAACATAAGCAACATCCCCCCATGTTTTCATATCTCTCCAGATGGATGACGGACCAGGTATTCTCGTCACCTCTACAATATTAGCTGGATCAGTAACATCCAAAATAGAAGTACCATTGATTAAACCAACTATAGCATATTCATTTTCATCAGCATCTACATACCCCCAAACATCACTTAATTTAGTATCCCCTTCCATATCATCGTAAGGAAATACACCCAATTCAGAAATGTTGTAGTTTTGAGCAAAAGAGAGCGAGAAACAAAAAATAAAAAAGTAAAAAAAACATTTTTTCATGATAGACATATTTAATGATGTTCCTATATCAAAAATCAAACCTTTATTATATTGATCAATTTTTTTTTCATGGTACAATAATTACTTTCAAATTACCTCAAAATATTTAGTTTAGAAAAATAAACTTATCACTATATGGATTCATTCACTCAGATTGTATTAGGTGCTTCCGTTGGAGAAGCAATTCTCGGAAAAAAGATTGGTCGAAGAGCCACTTTATGGGGGGCAATTTCTGGTACTATCCCAGACTTGGATGTCTTTGCATTAAAATTCTTTCCATATGTAGAAGCCCTTTCCTTGCATAGAGGCTTTACTCATTCCATACTTTTCGCTCTTTTATCGGCTATCTTTTTAGCATTAATTCTAAATGCCTTTTACAAAAAAAATCTCAAGACCAACTTCATGGACTGGTTCCTATTATTCTTTTGGGGCCTTTTCACTCATGCACTACTAGATTGTCACACAACCTGGGGAACGCAACTTTTTTGGCCCTTAGACCATCGCTTAGCACTCAGCTCAATATTTGTAATAGACCCTCTATACACTCTTCCTTTTGCAGCCCTTTTGGTTACTGCATTATTTTACAAGAAGAATAATATAAAAAGACGAAGACTGAATTATATTGGATTAGGAATCAGTAGCCTTTATTTATTATGCACCTTTCTTACAAAACAGATCGTAACTGAGAAATTTGAAATTCACCTTAAGGAAAATCAGATTGCCTATACCGATATTAATGTAAGACCTACTCCATTAAATAGCTTTCTTTGGTCGGCTAATATCCAAACCGAAAAAGCTTATTTAATAGGAAACTACTCCATTTTCGACACAGAGTTCAAACCCAACTTTATAAATTATCCTAAAAAACACTTTCTACTAAATAAACATACAGGAAATGAGGAGTTACAAAAATTACTTTCTATAATGAAGGGGGATTTTATTGTTCAACATAAAGGGACAAATCTTTTGATAAGTGACTTACGTTTTGGACAATTATATTTTGGTAAAGGAAATGGTCCGTTTGTATTCAACTCTTTATTAGAGATTGAAAACAATAAAATAAAAGCAATTCGAGAAGCAAATTCGGTGCGTGATAAACAAGAAATAACAAAATCCTTAGATGAGTTATGGAAAAGGATAAAGGGAAATTAAACAAAAAAAAAGGGTCTTCAGTTGAAGACCCTTTTCTATTTCATAGTAAAAAACGTATTACTCTATTTCAGAATAGTACACTTTTTCAACTTTTTCGTATCCATTTTCATATATTCTCTTTACAATGTAAATTGAATTTTTCTTTGGAGCAATCACCTTTCTCCCCATCAAATCAAAATACACTTCTTCAAAAGGAATTCCTGTTAAATCAATTTCATCAACAGACAACGCCCAATATCCTACTACAGGTATACAGAAGGTAGTATCACAGTATTGCTCTTGATCATCAGTATTCTTCAACTTAACATTTACACATACTGTATCAACTAAGGTATCTTTAACCATGATGTCATATTCCAACACCAGGTTACCAGCCACATCAATAGGGTTAACACATTGGTCATCTCCTGAGAATGTAACAAGACCTTCTGTTTCTAATAATCCATAATGGCAAAATCCATTCTCGTTTCCAGTAGGGAATACTTCTGTAAAACTTCCGTTTACAAGGTTCACATTCAATTTATATACTCCTGGAGAGATTGAATCTACTTCAGCAACATAAGTAACTTTATCACATTGATCCCAATTCAATTGAGACATATCTTGAGCAAATCCAAGGCTAAAGATAAAAGAGGTAAGGAAAAGTAGAGTTTTTTTCATAGCTGATTCGGTTTTTTATATTTGTGCTTTATCAAAATTATTAAATAATTAGCAATAAAGTTTTAATAAGCAGAATTATTTTAGACTACCTATTTATAGTTTGTTAATTTCCGTTAACAAAAAAGAGGCCTAGTTTTTTGACTGGACCTCTTTTCATATATCTTTTACATCTTCTTATTTCAGATGAATCATTTTAGTTGACACCTTTTCAGCGCCAATATTTGTGAGAATATACTGCCCTACAGGTAAGTTAGGGATACTCAATTCAACTTCTCCATCTTTCACAAGATACTTAGGCGACTGGTACAATATTCTCCCACTAAGATCTCTTAATTCTACACTAAGATTTATTGCTTCATCATAATTGAATGAGACAACCAATTCTGATTTATTTAAAGAAACGACTTCCCAGTCATTCGTATCAAAATCAATTGACATTCTTGAAACCATTTGAACATCATCCGTCTTATAATTGGTAGAGCCAAATTCAAATTGAACATCTGATACCTTTACCATTTCCCCACCATCAGTTAATAATGCAAAATGATAAACCTCTTCCTCGTCAATTGAATGTACATCCTGATCAGACCCAAATACAGAAATCACAAGGTTCTCGTCTTGAAAAACAGAAGATCCAACAACTTGTCCGCCTTCATTTAATACTAAGACTTCAGTTCCTTTCACTGGAAGTATATCCCACGCATTTAATGGAACTCCAATAGTCATATTATTTGAAGTCAAAGTAGGAGTATTAATAGGATTCACTTTAGCCGATAATCTAGCCAATGCTAAAATAAGGTCATTTGAAGGATAATTAAATTCAACTGAATTATTCATTTTTATCTGATACCCTTCTCCGGGGTTCATATTTCCAATACCATTGATATTAAATGCTGGCCAATATACATCACCCATACCATTCTTAACAATAAAGATATCACTAGAAATAGAAGCCAAAGCTGAACTTACATTCGCAGATTGTTTTCTTAAATATCCTAAATAGCTCCATCCTTCTGGAAGACTCAATTCTATGGAAGTAGGATCAACTGAAGTACCAGAAATTACCAAATCTGCAGCAGCATCCATTTTAACCTTGTATGCCTTCCCTATCGTATGATCTCCAATATTGTTAATTCCAAATTCAGGCCAAAAAACATCTCCATTTTCATCCTTAGCTAAGAATATATCCTCGCTTATTGAAGCTAGGACACTATCCATAACTTCATTTGATGGATTTAAATTAGTTGAAACCAGTGACCAGCCTATACTTAAGCTAATTGTTTGAGTAATTTCAGTTGACAAACTTAACACAGAACTAATTCCATCATCTGAATAATCCCCTGTATTAGGCATTGTAAGGTCATAACTCACTTCAGCCTCATGATCTAATCCATCTGTTGCATCCCAAACCATCCAAGTGAAAGTTTCGTTTGACACAAATCCATTATCCAGATTATCTTCTGTACCATAAGCCGTAAGTGTAGTCGTTAGACCAGTCCATTCTAGCATACCTCCGCATACTAAATCATCATTATCATCTGTGTAAAATACTCCAATATAATCTCCAATAACAATGTCATAACCTTGAACGGTGATGTCTGCTGTGGTTGGAATCAGGATAGTATGGTTTTCAGAATTCGCTGAAACTGTCCAACTTGGAGAAGTTGCTATAGGATACTCACATGATCCATCATCAGTATTTGCCAAAGCGTTATAATTCAATGCATCTTCATCTATACAACCAAATAGTGTTGGAATACAAGAACCATCATCCGTATTTGCATTTTCGTTATAGTTGAAAGCGGACTCAATAGTACAACCTTCTATAACTGCTTCACAAGAACCATCATCTGTATTTGCTAAACTATTATAATTGAAGGCTGTTTCATCTGTACACCCTTCTACGACAGCAACACAAGATCCATTATCAATAGTTGCTGTAGGATCATAATTAAATGCGTCCTCATCAGTACACCCAAACACTACAGCTACACAGGATCCATCATCTACATTTGCAGAAGAATTGTAATTTACTGATAATGGATTCATACAACCCAAAACTGCAGCTACACAAGTTCCATCATCAATACTAGAGCCTAAATCATAATTATATGCATAAGGATCTGTACAACCATTAGCTTGGAAATTGATAGTCATAAACAATGTCAATATACCATCTGGTGCTATAATAGTATTGTCAGTATATAAGGTAGCTGTAACAATGTAAATTCCATTTTCATCATAGATATGATCTGGGTAACTACTCCATACTAATGGTGAATCATCACCAAATTCCCATGATATCCCATTGATTGGTCCTATGTCTGAAACAACCTCAAAATGAAATGTCGAATCATTTAATACAGTTGAATCAATCAATGCAATATATTCACAAATCGTAGAGTCCTCTGAATCTAAAGTTTCTATATAGTTCAAAGCAAGAGTATCTGAACATCCCACAACTGGATATGTACAAGAACCGTCTTCTAATTGAGCTAGAGGATTATAATTATTTGCAGAAGCATCCATACATCCTAAAACATAAGTATTAGGAATTGTAGTGAACATAAAAACGAAAGACCAAGCTGTAGCACCACAACCATTTACAGATCTCATTCTCCAATAATAGTTGGTACTGACATCTAATGCTGTTTCCAGCGTATAAGACGTTCCAAATAATTCATTTTGATCTATAACAATATTATCAAAATCTTCATCAGTTGCCACCTGAAGATCATAGGTATAAGCATTAAAAGCTGTAAACCATTCAAATGTAGCAAATGTTGGTACATTTCCTTCTTCATCTTGCGGCTCATTAATAAATGGAGTCACTGGATCACTTGTATAAGTCGATAATTGCAACTCCAAAGTGTCACTAAAAGTTGACCCAGGAACATTAGCTATTAAATAGAATATGCCTTCAGAAGGCGCAGCATTACTATTACTTACACTTACAGATACTGTTCCTGAAGAGGTTAGAAATGGTGGAGTTATTTGAGAAAAAGTTCCACCTGGTAATTGCGATGTAGAAAAGAAAACATTTTGATTTACATTATCACTAATCTCTACATCCACGGTATAGGACGTTTGCTGTGAAGTACAAAGGTTCTCGTTGTCATCCTCTGTCGACATGGTTACAATATCCTCCTGATTCAATATATTAACATTAACAGCTCCTGTAACATCAACTCCATCAATACTAGATGTAGCAAGAACAGTTACAGTTCCATTTGCCAAAGGAACCAATAATCCATCTACAGTGATATAAGCCGATCCAGTTCCTTCCAATACAGACCATGTTACAGCTTGAGATAAGAAGGATGGTAAAACATCAGCATAAAATTGTAAAGTTGCTCCATTTTGCCAAATAACATTAAAACCACCTGAATAGACATCCACTGTTGTTTCCTCAGAAGAAACAGAAACTATATCAACTACATAATCCTCCGTTTCTCCGTAGGCGAATTCATTTGTAGTACCTCCACCTCCTAATGTATATTCATATGGAGAGTTACAAGGACCTCCAGTTGTTCCACTATTGGTAACATAATACAACTCATCCTCAATAACTCTTACTCTTAATCTTGTTGTTAATTCAAAACCACCTAAAGGAACCGTAAATATAAATGTATTTACCTCTTCCACGTCAGTAGGTGTAACAATTGCACCTAATTCATCTGTAGCATCAAAAGTACCATTCCCATCGAAATCAATCCAAGCTGCCAAAGAATGTGCAGAAGAAAATGATCCAGTTTCAATGGTAATAGTGTAAGTTTCTCCCAGTACTAATTCAGTAGTATCTTCATTGGTATAATATATATAATCCCCACCAAATGTTTCATTATCTAATGAGTTCAATTTAACTTTCTTTATTCTCAGATTATTTGAGGAAGGCTCATTATGATACTCAGCAGTACAATAAGGATTCGGGTCGTTAGTTTGAGCGCAAGCAAAATTAGAAATAAAAAAAGCGGCAAAAAGAACGGAGACTATATTTTTCATACTTAGCTCTTGTTTTTTAGTATAATTGACAATCTTCAAATTTAATAAACTATTTGTAAAATACATGATTTTTACAATCGAATATATAATAGGTCAATATTTTAGACTGTATGGATAGCAGGGAAAGGGTACATCGCATGGGATATGGAATAATGGGGTTAAAATGTGTTAAGCATTATCAGTCATATATTACATTTGATTACATTTGAAAAATGAGTAAAAGAACCATTCATATTGTTATCACACTTATTGCACTATCCCTAATAGTGTTGATCAGTTTTCAAATCTTTTTATTGAGAGGATTATATAAAATCTCAAATAATAGATTCGATTATGCAATGCATTCAGTTCTAAAGCACACCAATGAGAAGCTTCAAATGGAATTCATTGAGCTAAAGGATGATGCTGAATTGAGTCATTCAGATTGGAATCCGCAGGCGGATCATTATGAGCCAAGGATTATTGAAGATAATGAACTCGACGATTATTCACTTACTGTTGAAGATTTAGAGATCTTAAAACAAAAGACCGCCCAAAGAGTCATGCGACTTTTTGATAATTTCATTTATCAGCATAGTATTAACCCTAGTGATACTCTCCAAATTGGATCTCTGGATTCTATTCTTAAATCCTCTTTTAAAAGGGAAGCTTTAAATGTAGAATATGAATATGCTATCAGTGACCTTGAAGGTCAATTTAATTACCTTAGTGATAGTACAATTGAAAAAGAACTTTTTATTGACTCCTATCGAAGTCCTGTATTCTTGGATGGTCCAAAAAAGATGTACTATTTACATGTCTTCATTCCAAATAAGGTCAGTTACCTTATTCAAAGTTTTTGGTCTATTCTTTCCATATCCATATTGATCATTTTAATTATCTCATCTTGTTTCTTATTTGCATTAAGCATCATTTTAAAACAAAAGAAATTATCTGAGATAAAAAATGACTTCATCAACAATATGACACATGAATTAAAGACACCGATTTCAACAGTATCGCTGGCTTTAGAGGCCTTATTGAAATTTGATTTACGAAAAAACGAAGATAAATCCATCAGGTATCTTGAAATCTGTCGCCATGAAAATAAGCGACTTGGAGAGATGGTTGAAAAGGTACTCAACATAGCCACCTATCAAAGAGGCGAAATAAAATTGAAGAAAGTATCGTTAAATCTTCATGAATTGATTGAAGATGTTTACAAAAACATTCTCGTTCAAGTTCAACAAAATAATGGATCCATCAACTTAAAACTAGAGGCTTTAGATAAAATTATTGAAGTGGACAAAGTCCATTTCACCAATATTTTATTTAACTTATTGGACAATGCTAATAAATATTTCAAGGACTGCCCAGATATAGAGATAAGAACCTTTAATGATTTGGATTGGATTTATATCGAAATTGAGGACAATGGAATTGGAATCAAAAAGGAAAATCTAAAGAAGATCTTTGATCGTTTTTATAGGGTACCTACAGGTAACTTACATAATGTAAAAGGTTATGGTTTAGGCTTGAGTTATGTTATGGATATCGTACGTTTTCACGACGGGAAAATAGATGTTAAATCAGAAATAGGAATTGGAACCTGTTTCACTATTCAAATACCAAATGGAAGAAAAAATTAAAGTATTAATTGTAGAAGATGATCCGTTTATTGGTTTGATAACAAAAGAATGTTTTGAATCAAGAGACTTTAAAGTGGAATTACACGAAAATGGAGATGAGGGATACAAGGCCTACAAAAAATTCAATCCAGACATTTGTATTTTTGATGTAATGATGCCTATTAAAGATGGCTTTACCCTGGCAGAAGAAATAAGAAAGCAGGATCAAGAAACTCCTATCATCTTTCTTACAGCAAAATCCATGAAAGAAGACATCATTAGAGGATTTAACATTGGTGCAGATGACTATGTCAAAAAACCATTTAGTGTTGAGGAATTGATTGCTAGAGTAAATGTCATTCTCAAAAGAATTAAGGCTACAAAGAAACGCCAAGATGAAATTTCCATATTTGAAATTGGAAAATTCAAATACGACTCCGATTACAAATTACTAAAAATAGGTGATGAAGAGCAGAAACTAACAGACAAGGAAGCTGATATACTTTCCTATTTATGTAAGAACCTAAACGAAGTTGTAGAACGTAATAATTTATTGATTGAAGTCTGGGAAAATGACAGCTTTTTCAATTCTAGAAGTCTTGACGTTTACATTACTAAAATTAGAAAGTACCTCAAAAAAGATCCAGAGGTAGAATTAGTTACTGTAAGAGGTAAAGGGTTTAAATTATGGGTTCAAGATAAAAAAGCATTTGAATAACATTCTTTCTTAGTAAATATGAAAATTATCCTTTTACAAGTTGGAAAGACGGAAGCCCCTTATATCAAGGAGGGACTTGCCATCTACCAAAAAAGAATGAAAAAATATATTGCCTTTGAGGAGCATACCATCCCCGAGGCCAAACTTAAAAAGAAGAGATCTCCAGAAGAGCAAAAGAAAGAAGAAGGGAATTCCATTCTTAAATTCCTTCAATCTGGGGATCAATTGATCCTTCTTGACGAGAAAGGCAAACAATTTTCTTCTGTTGATTTTGCCGCCTATCTCCAAAAAAGGTTTAATTCAGCTCCAAAAAGATTGATTTTTTGCATAGGAGGCCCCTATGGCTTTAGTGATGAAGTTTATGCTAAATGTAATGGTAAAATATCTCTCTCCTCCCTGACATTTACTCATCAAATGATCAGGCTATTTTTTACCGAGCAGATTTATCGTGCTTTTACCATATTGAATAATGAACCCTATCATCATAACTGATTTAACTATTTGAAAATTCCTTTATCTTAAAGGAATTTTCCTTTTTAATTATATTGTAAATAAAAAAATATGATAGTCGACATTCAAGGTATTTCAAAGAAATACGGAGATCATTACGCTCTTTCCAAATTGGACTTAAGTATTCCTGAAGGTTCCATTTATGGATTATTAGGTCCAAATGGAGCAGGAAAGACTACTCTTATTAGAATGATTACTCAAATAACTGCACCAGACACTGGTAAAATATTCTTTGATGGGCACCAACTGAATATCAATCATATAAAAGATATTGGTTACCTACCAGAGGAAAGGGGGCTTTATAAAAAGATGAAAGTGGGAGAGCAAGCTCTTTATTTGGCTCAACTAAAGGGGCTTTCAAAAAAGGAGGCTTTAAATAAGCTCAAGTATTGGTTTGAAAAATTTGACATCATTCAATGGTGGGACAAAAAAATATCAGAGTTATCAAAAGGGATGGCTCAAAAGGTACAATTTATTATTACAGTACTTCATGAGCCCAAATTATTGATTTTTGACGAGCCCTTTTCCGGGTTTGACCCCATCAATGCCAACTTAATTAAAGATGAAATTCTTGAATTAAGAAACAAGGGAGCTACTATCTTATTTTCTACACATAGAATGGAAAGTGTCGAAGAACTTTGCGAGCATGTTGCACTAATTGATAAATCAAAACTAGTCTTAAATGGAAAACTAACTGACATTAAGAATCAATACAAAGAACATGTCTATGAATTGATTCTTAATACAGAGGAGACTATCCAATTACCCGAAAATTATAATTTGATCGAAAAAACTGGAAACAAAAACTTAATAAAAATAGCACCCGAAAGCTCTAGTCGAGAATTGCTACAGAAAGTATTATCTCAAACAGATATTCAATCTTTTCGTGAAATTCTTCCTTCAGCCAATGAAATTTTTGTTAGAGCAGTTTCAAATTAGTTATATGTCATGGATAAAATAAAACTAGTATTACAAAGAGAATATATTACTAGGGTGAAAAATAAAACTTTTATCCTATTAACTTTATTGGTCCCTGTATTGTTTTTAGGAATTTCTATACTCCCTGCCTACCTTATGCAATTAGGGGGCGACCTTCAAAAAGTTGCAATTGTTGATGAATTTGGAGCTTTTAAAGATAGCTTTAAGGAACATGAGGAGTATGAAATAAATTATTTCACAAGTGATGTGTATCAAGATTTAATCGACAATTTTGAAGATGGATCCTATAAAGCTATTGTTCATATTCCTAAAAGAGAACATAAGCAACATATTTTAGGACTGGAAAAGGAAATCACATTTTACACCTCTAAAAAAACAGGATTAGGACTCCCTAATTACCTTAGTAAATCTATAGAACGCACAATTAGGAATTTAAAGATTGATTATTTAGAATTAAATAAAAACGTACTTGAGCAAGTAGAAACAGATGTATCCTTCACAAAAATAATCCATAACCAAGGGGAACAATCAGAATTGGAAGGCATAGTAGGTAGTGTATCTTCAATAGTGTTAGGCTTCATCATTTACATATTCATATTCATGTATGGTGCTCAAATAATGCAAAGTGTAATTGAAGAAAAAAACAGCAGAATCATTGAAATTATAATTTCATCTGTTAAACCATTTCAATTATTAATGGGTAAAATTCTTGGGGTAGCGCTAGTTGGACTTACTCAATTCGCTATTTGGATGATTCTATTTGGACTAGGCTATATCGCATTATTGAGCTTGGTATCAGTAGATTTAAGCACTATTAGTCAAATGCCTCAATCTGAACTAGATGAAAATGTAATGCATGAATTACTTCATATGGTTTCAAATATCAAACTGGTTGATGTCTTGATTGGAATTGGATTATTCTTATATTACTTCCTGATAGGATTTTTACTATATGCTGGACTTTTTGCTGCAGTTGGTTCTGCAGTTGAACATCAATCGGAAACACAGCAATTTATGCTACCATTGTCTGCACCACTTTTAGTAGCCATAATGATTGCTCAAATGGGGATGTCCAATCCCGATAGTGCATTGATATATTGGTGTTCATTTATTCCCTTTACATCTCCTGTAGTAATGATGGTTCGTATTCAATATGGAGTACCGGGCTGGGAAATCGCATTGTCGATGGCATTATTATTATTAGGTTTTATCCTTGTCACAAAATTTGCCGCCAAAATTTATAAGACGGGAATTTTGATGTATGGTAAAAAAGCCAGTTTTAAAGAAATTATTAAATGGGTTCGTTATAAAAACTAATGAGATCTCATTAAATCAATAGCAGTACAAAAATGAAAAAAATACTAATTATAGAGGATGAAAAAGCCATTAGGAATGTGCTTAAAAACATCTTGTCAGAAGAAAATAAAGATTTCCAAGTTGATGTTGCCGAAGACGGAGTTCAAGGTTTAAAGATGTTTGAAGCCGATGATCATGACCTGATTCTGTGTGACATAAAAATGCCCAAGATGGATGGCGTAGAAGTCTTGAACAAAATCCTTGCTATTAACCAAGAGACAACCATTATAATGATCTCCGGCCATGGAGATATATCTACGGCAGTTGAATGTATGAAAAATGGAGCTTATGACTTCATTCCAAAGCCTCCTGATTTAAACAGACTATTGAATGCTGTGAGAAATGGCCTTGACAAAAAAACGCTAGTCACAGAAAACAAAACACTTAAGAAAAAGGTTAGTAAACAATACAAGATGATTGGTGACTCTGATGCTCTTGCGCAGGTTCAATTGATGATTGACAAGGTAGCTTCTACGGATGCTCGAGTTTTAATTATAGGATCAAATGGAACTGGAAAAGAACTTATCGCTCATTCAATTCATGAAAAGAGTGAACGGTCCTCCTCTCCCATTGTTGAAGTCAACTGTGCAGCTATTCCAGCTGAACTAATAGAGTCTGAATTATTCGGACATGAAAAGGGTGCATTTACTTCAGCTATTAAACAACGAAAAGGAAAATTTGAATTAGCTAATGGGGGAACTCTATTTCTAGATGAAATTGGAGACATGAGTCTTTCAGCTCAAGCAAAAGTACTGAGAGCTCTTCAGGAGCATAAGATTTCAAGAGTTGGTGGCGATAAAGAAATAAAAGTGGATGTGAGGGTCATTGCAGCTACCAACAAAAATCTAAAGGAAGAAATCAAAAACGGTACATTTAGAGAAGATTTATACCACAGATTAGGAGTCATTGTAATGAAAATTCCTGCTTTGGATGATCGAAAAGAAGACATTGGTCAACTAGTCAACCATTTCAGTAAACAAATATGTTCTGAACATGGTATAAAACTAAAACAATTCGATTCCAAAGCAATTGAAGCGCTAAAAAAATACAGTTGGACTGGAAATATCAGAGAATTGAGAAACGTTACAGAAAGATTGATCATCTTGGGGGGTATTGATATCACAAAGAAGGATGTTGAATTGTATAGTGGTAAATAAATTCAGTCCCAGTTAATTTTTTCAAGGAAATAAATGAACCGGGAATAGAATACAATAAAGGGATCAGACCAATATTTCCAGTAGATTAAAATCGAATTAACATAAATTAACAGTTATTCCTTCATTTACTAGACGACTGGTCGTATTTTTGTCCAAACGATTAAAATGACTGTAACAGAAAAGCACATACTTAAACAGAAGGAAATCCTTACTAAGGGGTTGGAGGTTCTGTGCGCAAATGGATACAGCAATACCAGTGTTAATGATATTGTTAAGGCAGCTGGTATTCCTAAAGGGTCATTTTATTTCTATTTTGATTCTAAGGAAGATTTCTCAATCAAGGCTTTAGAAACATATGTTGATATGTTCAAGGATCAAATAGAATCCATGTATAGTGATCAGTCTAAAAATCCTCTTGAGAGAATTGAAGCTATCATAAGCCTAAAACTTGACTCTGTTTTACATCATCCCATGATGCAAAAAGGTTGTTATATGTCAAAGTTAAATGGAGAAATGTCAGTCTGCAATGAAAACATAAGAGGAGCAATTTTGGAGCAAATTTCTTACTTTAAAAATTTGATGAAGACTTGTGTTCAAGGTGCTATTGATCAAAATTTAATAAAAGACTTGGATGCAGAAGCCTTAACAGAATTCATTTTCAACTCCTTGGATGGTACTCTAGAATTATACAAAGCCACTCAAGACCCAAAAACACTGTTTAACTTTAAAAAAGTACTATTTGCATTTCTAAAGAAGTGATATTTTTTTTACAAAAAAAATAGACGACCGGTCAATTTTATTTATTGAAAAATTAGATGACCGGTCATATTTTATTATGGATACAATAACTAAAGAAAAGACTATGCTCAGTGAAAAAATAAAATCGCCCGTACAAACCATAAACAGTTTGTATAACTGCCGATCAATTTCGGAATTACAACAAATTATTAATCAATATATTACTAACTTAGAGCAATTAGCTCAATCAACTATAGTTCAATAAATCACCATTATGAAAGAGAAAAACAACCTCTCCAAGGCAAAAAAATTTGGCGAAAAAATCGTTCAATACAGATGGCCAGTCCTAATTGCATCCTTATTATTAGCATTTGGACTAAGTACCGGTATGGATAAATTAGCTTTTGACGGAGATTACCATGTCTTCTTCAGTAAAGAGAATCCAGAATTATTGGCATTCGATGAGCTTCAAGATAAGTATTCAAAAGATGATAATGTCTTTATAGTACTTTCCCCGAAAGATGGAAAGGTATTTACAAAAGAAACCCTAACGGCTATTGCAGAATTAACAGCGGAAGCTTGGAACACTCCTTTTTCGTCTAGGGTGGATGCAATTACCAACTATCAGCATACAAGAGCGGTAGAAGATGACTTATACGTAGAAGATCTAGTTTTAGATCCATCCGCGTTAAATGATGCTAGACTTAAGGAAGTTAAATCGATAGCACTGCAGGAACCTTTACTGTTAAATCGATTAGTAAATAAAAAAGGTAATGTTACAGCCGTTAATATTACCGTAAGACTTCCAGGAGAAGAGCTTACAGAAGTTCCTGAAGTCTCTGCGGCAGTTAGAGAGATGATGGCCAAATGGGAAGAAAAATACCCTGAAATTGACACTTATATGTCAGGAATGGTTATGATGAATACTTCTTTCTTTGAAGCCTCTATAAATGATACAATGACTTTGTATCCATTGATGATATTGATGGTTCTTTTGACAGTACTCCTATTAACAAGAAGTATTTCGAGCACTTTTATTACCTTAATCATTATCCTTCTTTCCATTTGTAGTGCCATGGGAGTTGCTGGTTATTTAGGAATAAAACTAACTCCTCCATCAGCTACAGCTCCAATTATCATTTTAACCTTGGCTGTTGCAGATAGTATTCACATTATTGTAACCATGTTACAAGGTATGAGAAATGGATTAGGTAAAATCGAAGCGCTTATTGAAAGTATTAGAATGAACTTCATGCCTGTTTTCATTACCAGCCTTACTACTGTTATTGGTTTCCTTTCAATGAACTTTGGAGACGTTCCTCCATTTTGGGATTTAGGAAATATCACGGCTATAGGTATGACTATGGCTTTCATTTACTCTGTAACGCTATTGCCAGCACTATTAGCGATTCTACCGGTCAAGGCCAAGGTAAGAAAAAGCAAAAAATTTCAATTAGCCTGGTATGAGGAATTTGGAAAGTATGTTTCTCAACGACCAAAGAAAATGGCTATTTTTTCAACTATAACCATTGCATTATTGTCAATTCTAGCAGTGCAGAATGAATTCAATGATGAATTTGTAAAGTACTTCGATAAAAGTGTAAAATTCAGAACTGACACAGACTTTATTAGTGATAATCTTACTGGGATTTACAATGTAGAATTTTCAGTTCCAGCATCTGAAAGTGGAGGAATCAATAATCCGGAATACCTTAAAAACTTAGATAGATTTGATCAATGGCTAAAACAACAAGATGAAGTAATTCATGTAAATTCATTTACTGAAGTAGCCAAAAGAATAAATAAATCTATGCATGGCGATAGTCTTCAATACTATACCATTCCAACGAGTAGAGAAGAAGCTGCACAGTATTTACTGTTATATGAAATGTCACTACCATTTGGGTTAGATTTGAATAACCAAATAAACGTTGACAAATCGGAAACTAGGCTAACAGCTACAGTTGAAAACTTAACTAGTGCAGACTTGATTGCCTTCTCTAAAAAAGCTGAAGATTGGTTAAGTAGCAATACTCCAAAATATATGCATGCAACGCCAACTAGCCCAACTTTGATGTTTTCAAACCTTGGGTTTAGACAAGCTGATAGTATGTTTAAAGGAAATGTGATTGCATTAATTCTTATATCAATTATAATGATGTTTGCCTTAAGAAGCTTCAAATTTGGTCTATTGAGTTTGATTCCAAATGTTACTCCAGTAATTGTAGGTTTCGGAATTTGGGCAATGATCAATGGTCAAATCAACACCGGAATGGTTATCGTATTTGGGATGACCTTAGGGATTATTGTAGATGATACAGTTCACTTTATGACCAAATTCCTTAGGTCAAGAAGAGAGCACGGCACAAGTGCTGAGGAAGCTGTTCAATATGCATTTAAAACTGTAGGAAAAGCAATTGTAACTACCACTATTGTTCTTCTGGTTGGATTTGGAATACTTTCACAATCTAGCTTCGGATTAAACAATGGTATGGCCAGAATATCTACAGTAATTATTTTTGCTGCCCTTGTCATTGACTTTATCCTATTACCTTCCTTGTTGATTTTAGCAACGAAGGATAAAGCCTCAGCAGTTTCAATTAAAGCTGACTCAAATAAAAAATAACCATCACAAAGATAAAATGATGAAAAAGAAAAATTTCATATTAGCACTTGGACTATTACTAGGTTTGAACCTTTCTGCCCAAGACAATAGAGGACTAGAAATAGCTAAATTAGCGGAAGATGCCGATCTAGGATTTACTAATTCACAAGTAGACCTTACCATGACCCTTAAGAATAAAAATGGGCAGGTAAGCACACGTAAAATGAAAAATAAAACATTGGAATTGACTGAAGACGGTGATAAATCACTTATCACCTTCTTAAGTCCTAGAGACGTAAAAGGTACCTCTACACTTACGTTTACTCATAAAGAAGGTCCAGATGATCAATGGCTATATCTTCCTGCTCTTAAAAGAGTAAAACGTATTTCATCTAGTAACAAATCAGGACCTTTCATGGGAAGTGAATTTGCTTATGAAGATTTATCATCTCAAGAGGTAGAAAAATACACGTATAAATTTATTGAGGAGCAAGGAAGTATTTTAGTTGTTGAACAAGACCCTGTTGATCCAAAATCTGGATATACTAGAAGATTGGTTAGTTACAATAAGGATATGGGATACCGTGTTGAAACGATTGAATTTTATGACCGTAAGAATTCTAAATTAAAAACACTAACCTATACAGGTTATCAGTTGTATTTAGATAAATTTTGGAGAGCGGACAATATGAAAATGGTGAATCATCAATCAAATAAGGAGACGGAACTTCTGTTTGAAAATTACATTTTCGGATCTGACTTGAGTGATGCCGATTTCAATCAAAATGCTTTGAAAAGAGCTGGAAACTAATTCATACTAGCCCTTACTATATTCTAGTAAGGGCTAAATCAAATTTCTATGAAATTTAACTTTTTTAGTATAGCCACTGCGCTAATAAGCTCTGCTCTTTTTGCCCAAAATAAATCTGATATTTACCAAGATTTTGAATTGGAATTGAAAGCAGAATATAGATACTTCCTAGATGATCCAAAGTTTGAGGGTCAGAAAGATCATTTCCCTTCTATAGCCATTCAACCAGAATATAGTATTGAATGGAATAAAGGAAAAGAAAGTATAAACACAAGTCTTTTCTATCGCTTTGATGTGGACAAGGAAAGAACTCATGGAGATATCAGAGAGTTCTATTACCTGAACGCATCCTCCTCTTCACTCGAATGGAGTGTAGGTCTCAAAAAAATATATTGGGGTGTTACAGAAAGTAATCATCTTGTAGATATCATCAACCAAACGGATCAAGTTGAGAGCTTTGACGGAGAGGCAAAATTAGGTCAACCAATGGCTCATTTATCTTACTCCACAAACAACTATGGTACCTTTGATCTCTTTTACCTTCCTTATTTTCGTAAAAGAAATTTCCCAGGTGAAAAAGGACGATTAAGGTTTCAATTATTAATCGATGAAGACGATATCAAATTTGAAAGTGATGCAGAAGAAACACATCAAGATATAGCGGCAAGATGGTCACATAGTATAGGTGTATTCGATATTGGTGTGTCTCATTTTTATGGAACCAGTAGAGAACCTCTTTTCAGTAATAATATTGATCCAATTTATGCCGTGATTAATCAAACTGGAATTGATGTTCAAGCAACAACAGGATCTTTTCTATGGAAGTTTGAATCCATATCACGAAGAAGTAATTTTCAAGATATGCTTGCCTTTGTTGCAGGTGCAGAATTCACTTTAGGAAATATTGATGGAAACGGTTTGGACATTGGTATCATAGGTGAATATTCTTATGATGACCGTGATGATTTTGCACTGTCTGGTATGCAAAATGATCTTTTTGGAGGAAGTAGAATTGCCTTTAATGACGTTCAGAGTACTGAAATACTTGTAGGCGGAATATATGATATTGATTTAAAAAGTGTCATAGGGTCTATTGAAGCTTCCCGAAGAATAAAGGAAAGTTATAAGGTAGAAATAGAAGCTCGTTTCTTAAACAAAATAAAAACAGAAGATATCTTCCTTAGTAGTTTTGAAAAGGACAGTTTCTTAAGATTTAGCATTTCAAAATTCCTTTAGGTTTATTTATAAAAAAGGGCTGAACAATAATTGTTCAGCCCTTTTTTAATTAAAGTAGAATAGTTAATTTATTGAATTATTACTCTCGAGACATCTAGAGCATTTCCAAAAATTGTCTGTACTAAATAAACTCCTGAAGCCTTACCTTTTAGATTAAATTCATGTTGAAAATCACCTGTTAAATTTCTCCTCTTCAACTTCTTTATAACTTGTCCATTTTGATTCAAAATTTTCACTTCTAAGTTATTTGTTCTTTCAGATGAGAACTGATACTGGATAGAACCATTACTTGGGTTAGGACTTATCAAAACACTTAATTCCTTACCGTTCACTTCATCAACAGTCATATTGGAATCAATATGTAATCCTTCATAATTTGGTACATTTACCCTCTCGATAGAAGGAGCATGTGGCGGAAAAGGAATTTTATCAATAACCATAAAAGGATTTCCCTTTTTCATCTTTTCCTTTTCCTCTTCTGTTAACTCTACCTTTTCACCATCCACCCATTTATGAATAATGAATTCGTTTCCTCCATCTGTTTCAATTTCATATTCAAAACGGAAAGCTTTGATATTTGGATTTTCTGCGGTATCAAATACACTAACAGTATCTTCTGTTGAAATATTGATAGTACGAAGAACTTCGTGTACATTTTCATCCCCTTTAATGAAATGAATCATTTCCATTTCCTCATCCGTAAATGGAACTTTTTTCCCATCTACCCATTTCTTCTTAACTATATTCCCATTTTCATCTTTTTCGATCTTAATGATTATATCCTTTTCCAAATCTTTAGCAAAACCGTCCTTTACTAAACAGGCTTTCAATATTTCATCTCCTTCAATTAAATGGTTATCTCCAAGAACAATTATTTTCTCTATTCTTTTCTCTACCCCATCTACATGACCAATCTTTGTTTCAATTTTAATCCTCTCTTGAAGCTGTGATAATTCTTTTTCCAATTCCTTCAATGTTTCCTCATCCAATTCGATGGAATTGAGTTCTATTGTTTCCCTAATTATTGCTTTCACTTTTTCTGTAGTCTCCCCTACATTCCTTAAGTCATGTTTTACAATGATCAACTCTTTTTGAATTGTTTTTTCTGCTTCCTGAGCCCATAAATTTGGAACTAGAAATACCATTCCTAAAATAAATACTAACTTTTTCATAATGTAAAATTTTTTAATCGGGATGGATGAAGTTATTCCCGTTCTAAACTTCATCTTCAGGTTTTCACTTTTGATAAACCAAAGGTAATCACCTCATTTTCAAAACTATGTTAACGAATATCCAAAAAGTGTTAACGGTTTGTTAAAATTTCTATTAGCTAGGTCTAAAAAAGTATCTTTGATTGAAGTGGTATAATTAGCAAACATGAAAGCAAAAAACAACATCAGAAAATTCAACCTACTTATTAGCATTGCCCTAATAGGTATTCTGATAATGCAATCTATTTGGATTATAAATTCAATTCGAATTGAAGAAAAAAAATACAAGCGAGAATTGACTAAATCCTTAAACAACATTGCTAGAAATTTTCAAGTACATCAAAATATTTCTAATTCATCGAGCGCAGATAAAAAACATATTTTACAGTTAAAATCAGAGGTTAGACAAATTGAAAAAGAATTAGAGAATACGGAGCTAACAATTCTCAAAAAGAAAATTGTACTAGAAGAATCAATAGCAGAGATAGAGCAAACTATTGTGGTTAAATTCGAAAGTGACAGCCTTCTCAGCTCTATTATTCAACGCATCCCCCCACCTCCTGCGACACCAGCACCTGCTCCACTTCCAAACAATTTTCATTCAATCATTGAAGACATTCTATTTGAATTCAAGTTTTCCGACAAGGATATTGAAGAACGTTTAGAAAATGTAAATATTGATGAAATTATAGCCGTTGAATCAGAAAACAATAGACTATCTGAAGACATTGTATTCTATATTCATGAAAATGAAGATATGATTTGGTCTTCCCATCCATCTCAACTAGCTATTAGTGAAAATGATCAAGGGGTTCATTTATTTCCATTTTCAGAACTTTCAGAAAAAGCGTTTATAAGGTATAAGGCCCCTTCCAAATTGATCACGATTGCTAAAAGAGTATGGCTTCAGTGTTTCCTTAGCCTTCTTTTTACCTTGTTCATAATTTATGCCTATAGTAAGACCTTAAAATTGTATAAACTTCAACTTCAATTGAATAATCAGAAGAATGATTTCATCAATAATATGGGGCATGAATTTAAAACACCTATAGCTACTATTCAATTGGCAGCTCAAACCTTACAACATGAAAAAATTGCTGAGGATAGTACTCAAGCTATTCCTCTTTCAAAACATATCATAAGAGAAAGTAAAAGGCTACAACAATATATTGAACGAATTCTTTCATCTGCACAATTAGAGTCTAGTTCATTTTCTAAATTACATATTGAGCCAGTGGATATTTCTAGTTTAATTCATGAAAGCCTTGAACAACTGGAGCTAATCATAAATCAAAAGAAGGCAATTATTCGAATTGAACCTTCAGATCAAATATTTGCGCTTAAGGCTGACCGATTATTACTAACTGGAGTATTCAGAAATATCATTGAGAATAGTCTAAAATACAGTGATGAAGAAGTTCACATTGATATTTTTATAAAACGTAAAAATGGTCAATTGATAATAGATATTAAAGACAACGGATATGGAATGAACCGACATACCCTTTCCCTCATCTTCCAACAATTCTACAGATTGAGTAAGGGAAACATTCATGATATAAAAGGCCTTGGATTAGGCTTATATTTTGCAAAACAGGTTATTGAAAATCATGGTGGAAAAATCACAGTTCAATCTGAACTAAATGAAGGAACCACTTTTAGCATACAATTAGATGAAGAGGTATAAGATCCTACTAGTAGAAGATGAATTGAGTTTTGGTTCTGTGTTAGAATCTTATTTAAAATTATCTGATTTTGACATTACTTGGGCAAAAGATGGAGAAGAGGGATTTCAGTTATTTCAAAAAGAACCTTTTGACCTATGCATTTTAGACATAATGATGCCTAAAATGGATGGCTTTACTTTGGCACAGAAAATTTCAACTATCAAAAGCTCCACCCCCTTGCTTTTTTTAACTGCAAAGAATTTAAAGGACGATATTTTAAAGGGGTACTCTTTGGGCGCAGTGGATTTCATTTCGAAACCATTTGATTCTGAAGTGCTATTATGTAAAATAAAGGCCATTCTTCAAATTGCTAATACTGATCAAACCAATCAAGAGGTTAAGACCCTATTCGAAATTGGTGTTTATGAATTAAATACAACAAAAAGGGAATTGTCACAGCCCAATGGTGTAGTAAAAAAGTTATCGCCAAAAGAATTAAAATTGCTCAGCCTATTAATTAAGAATGAAAATAAGATCCTTAACAGAGAGATCGCATTGAAGGAAATTTGGGGTAAAAATGATTATTTTACGGGAAGAAGTATGGATGTGTACATCACTAAATTACGTAAATATCTTAAAGAGGATAGTCGTATTCAAATCATAAATATCCATGCAGAAGGTTTTATTCTTCAAACAAGAGAAATCTAAAAATAGCCTTCACTTTATTTTATGATGCTGCCCCAAATTAATTACCTTCGTTTGATCAATTTATATGATAAATGAGCAAACGAGATCTTAAAAAGTATTTACACGAATTGACTAAGGATCAATTAGAAGATCAAATTATTGATTTGTATATTCGATTTAAAGACGTAAAAATCTTTTACGATTTTGCCTTCAATCCAAAGGAAGAAAAACTAATGGAGGTGGCAAAATTCAAGATCTCGAAAGAATACTTCCCTATTAGTAAACGGAAAGCCAAACTGAGAAGATCCGTTGCCCAAAAACTGATAAAACACTTCATTAGCCTAGGGGTGGATGCCAACTTATTAGCTGACCTCATGCTATATAGTGTAGAAATTGCCCAAATATATACAGGTAACAAAACGATCAATCAAGTCTCCTTTTACCCAAGCATGTTGAAATCCTTTGAGCAAGCTTTTGACTTTATCCATAACCATGGATTGAAACTGCAATATATTGATAGAATGGAAAAAATAGTAGAGGAAGCTGAGAAACAAAATTGGATTAACTCCCCTGCATTTGATACTGTTTTGGATAAGGGGATTTAACAACTTATCATTGGAGGAAACCATTTCTCCTTTTTATTAAACTTCCACAAGGATAAAGACACTGTCCAATTATAAATAATGATAATTGGCAACACCAATAATTGAATCAACCCGTAGCTTTTAATTTGATTTTTAGGTAATATAAATTCATCTACATCCCTGTTTTTTCCCCAGAATGCAATTCGTTGAACTAGGTTTTTCCCAAAGAAGGTATAATGCTCCAACCATCCGTGGTACAAAGGAATTTCAAGCCATTTTTCTAAAGCTTCAAAGTTGCGATCATAATACTTAAAACTTTGCCACTTGAACTTATACAAAGATGGTTTATATGAATTATCTTCTTTTAGAGTTAATGGACAATTAAAATAAATCTCCATTAATTCAATCTCAGTTAAGGTGTCTTTAAAAATGCTGAATTTTATTTCGGTCTTACTTTTACCTATTTTTGTACTTACTGTATAATCTTCTATTGGCGAATCCTTTCTTTTTCTCAATTGGAGTTTGAACAAATTTTCATCGCCAAATTTCTCTAGCAGGAATTCTTTCCAGCTGGTATACTTCCTTGATATTTTCGCTTTTGACTTCATATGACATCAAATAGTAAGACAGAGCGGTCTCTTTATTAAAGTTACTAAATCACAAGCGATTAAGAAGGGAGAGAAATAACTAATTTAAGGTGAATTCCTTTAACAATGCATTTGAAGTTTCCTGAACCGGAAGCATTGAAGGTCTTACTTCTTTAGCTGATACTACAAAATCTGACATTACAACATCTACTCCATTGTCGCTAAAATTTCTCAAAAACAAAAGAGCCACCAATAATGGTAGCTCTTTTTTTTAGTTTAAAATATGATTCTATTGATTTTTAAGTGCTGTAATCTCCGCTTTTAAATCCGCTATACTTTCACTGATAGTTCTCAGCCAACTTTGCTCCCCACCTACCTGATCTACGTTGGAATTTAATTTACTCACCACCTGCCATATTTCCATTATGTCCGTATACGGTATTGGTTGGGGAGGATAAAATGTATTATCAGAAATTAGTAATAATTCCTGGCTATCATTTTTTCTAAATAGTCTTTTCACAAGGACACTATCCTTAAGTACGACAATATAAATCTTCCCCTCTGCGATATGCTGTAAATTCTCCTCAGCTCTCCCTACCAACCATTCATCTGCTAAGATTCCTGGTTGCATACTATCTCCCTCTACTTGAAACACTCTATAACTTGCATTTCTATACTCTGGTAAGGGAATTTTAAAACAAGGTAATTGTTCATACCAAGATATGTCTTGAATATTTTGAGGATACCCAGCAGCAGCCTTTGCATTTACCATCACAATATTGTCAGTTCCTACCTCATCAACTGTTACAACCTTTGGAGAAATATCTTCACCAACTGGACGTATATATTTATGCACACTATCTCCATATAACCATAATGGATTAATGTCGTGCAATTTCATTAGTTCCTTTACAACTATACCAGACAATTTTGTTCTACCTCTTTCAATATCGACCGTAGAACTTTTTAAACCTAATAAGTCACCAAATCCTGCTTGGGTTAAGCCCAATTCTTCTCTTAATTCTTTGATGCGTTTTGCTTCTATTGGAATCTCTTTATTCATATATCAAAAGTACACAATAATGGATTTTTTCCAAAATAGTTTTGGATTATTTCCACTTTAATGGAATATTTCCATACTTTTGGAATATATCCAACAGATTATGACTTCAATATTACATATGGATTTAGATACCTTTTTTGTCTCGGTAGAGCGACTTTTAGACAGCCGGCTTAATCATAAGCCCATTCTAATTGGCGGAACTAGCGACAGGGGAGTTGTTGCGTCCTGTAGTTATGAAGCTAGAACTTTTGGTATTCATTCGGGAATGCCCATGCGTATGGCTCGTGAATTGTGCAATGAGGCAATCATCATCAAAGGAAATGCCTCAACCTATACAAAGTACTCTAAGGATGTTACGGATATCATCAAAGAGCGAGTTCCCATCATGGAGAAAGCTAGTATTGATGAATTTTATATTGATCTTTCAGGAATGGACCGTTTTTTTGGTTGCTATCAATATGCTTCAGAAATAAGAGACAGCATACTATCCGAAACAGGCTTACCAATTTCATTTGGCCTGTCCATCAATAAAACAGTCTCTAAAATTGCAACTGGAGAAGCAAAACCAAACAATAGAATTTCAATAGAAGAAGGAAACGAAAGACCATTCTTAGCACCATTATCGGTGAAGAAGATTCCCATGGTAGGTGATAAGACTTATCAAACACTAAGAAATCTTGGTGTTCACAAAATTGGGACTATTCAAGAGATGCCGATTGAAATGATGCAGCGTGTTTTTGGGAAAAACGGATATACTATATGGAAAAAAGCCAATGGTATAGATAACAGTCCGGTAATTCCACACACAGAAAGAAAGTCCATTTCAACAGAGCGAACATTTGAAAAAGACACTACTGATGTTCACAAACTTCGTATCATATTAAAAGCGATGGCTGAGAACCTTGCATTTCAATTGCGTAGAGCAGATAAGTTGAGTGCCTGTCTTGCAGTAAAAATTCGATATTCTGATTTCAACACCTATACAAAACAAATAAAAATCCCTTATAGTTCAGCAGACCATATCATTATTCCTAAAATCATGGATCTCTTTGAACACCTTTACAATAGAAGATTACTCGTTCGACTCATTGGTATTCGTATGAGTGATATTGTATCTGGAAATTACCAGATCAACCTTTTTGACGACACAGAACAAATGTTGGCGCTCTATAAAGCAATGGATCATATTCGCCTACAATATGGCGATAGAAGTATTTATCGTGCATCCACGATGGGAGCAAAAACAATCAGTAGATTCAACCCGTTTAATGGTGAGCCACCTGTCGTCTTGGCTCATAGAAAACAATAAAAATTGATTACTATGTGTGGTAGATATGTCAATATTTCAAAATTAAGTGAAATAGAAAAGCGCTTTAAAGTAAAAGCAAAAAAAGGACAAAAAAATGAACCGAATCCCAATGTTTCTCTAGGAGAATATGCTCCAGTAATAACACAAGAGACAAACAAAGAGTTGAACTATTTCCAATTTGGTTTTTGTCCACATTGGGCACAGAAAAGGAACTATGTAATCAATGCACGAGGAGAAGGTAACTTTAACCTAGAGAACAACCCTGAATATATGGGGAGCCAAGGTATTTTTGAGAAACCCATGTTCCAAAAATCAATCAAAGGAAAAAGATGCTTGGTAGTCGCTGACGCCTTCATTGAAGGACCTGAAATTTCTGGCTTAGACCACCCTTTCTTGATTTATAAAAAAGATAAAAGACGCCCTTTCGCTATAGCAGGGATATGGGACGAATGGCTGGATGAAAACACAGGAGAGTATATTCGTTCATTTGCTATTGTCACCACGGTATCCAACCCTTTATTACAAAAGATTAAACACCATCGATCGCCTGTGGTATTGAATCGTGATGCAGAAGCTATTTGGTTAAATCCAAACAGCTCCGAAGAGGAAATCAGCCAATTAATACAACCATTTAATAGTGTTGACTTTAACGCTTACCCCATCTCTCCACTGATAAAATCACCTAAAGCTAAAGAAATGAACCTATTGATGCCAACAGGACCTAGGTTGTATAAAAATCATAGCTATGAAATTTACAGCGACATAAAAACAGAACTCAATATGAGTGCAATCAATCCCCCTAACCTAGGGATTCAACAAAGTTTATTTTAAAAAAATGAAAGGTCTGGTGTAGAACTCATCTCATCCTAATTATTTCTCAATCATCCGATTTCACATCAGACTTTTCATCCCTCCACATGTACCTCAATTGTCATACATACTACAGCTTACGATATGGTTGCTACCCCGAAAAAACATTATTAGAAATAGCTAATAATCATGGTGCCAAATACCTAACGCTAACCGACATCAATACAAGCTCTGCCTGTCTAAATTTCATTAGGCTATCCCAGCAATACAATATCCATACTATTGTGGGAATAGACTTCAGAAACAAGATAGAACAGCAATATATTGGAATAGCTAAAAATAATCGGGGCTATGAAGCACTCAACAGACACCTTTCTGACCATCTTCGTCAAAAATTAAAATTCACTGCTAGAGCACCCATTATAGATGATGCATACATCATTTACCCCTTCGAGCGAATAAGCAAAATAGATATCAATACGTTAAGGGATCAAGAATATATAGGAATAGGGATACAGCACCTTCATAAAATACCATTCTACAAACCCGCATTACCGATACACAAACTAGTAATTCTCAATACGGCAACTTTCAGGAATAAACGAGATTTTAATACCCACCGATTACTTAGAGCAATTGACAACAATACACTATTAAGCAAATTAGAAAAACAGCAACAGGCAAAAGAATCTGATATCATGATACCTATCAGTGAGCTGTTATCCGCTTATGCAGAATTTCCATACATCATAAAAAATACAGAAAATTTGATGAGTAGCTGCTCAGTAAATTTTGATTTTTCAGGAAAAAGAACCCCTCAAAATCAGAAAAACTATACTGGATCTGCAAAGAAAGATCGTCAACTTATTAGAAAGCTAACTTATGACGGAATAAACTATCGATATGGATTGAATCCCAATTCAAAAATCTTGGATAGGATTGAAAAAGAATTGAAATTAATTCAGGAGATGGGGTTCAATTCTTATTTTTTAATCAATTGGGACATCATCCAATACGCCAAACAGAGGAATTATTTTCATATAGGAAGAGGAAGTGGAGCCAATAGCATCATCGCTTATTTATTAGGCATTACAGATGTGGATCCCATAGACCTCAACTTATACTTTGAGCGATTCATCAATCAATTTAGGGCGAATCCTCCTGATTTCGACATCGATTTTTCCTGGAAAGACAGAGAGGATGTAACCAATTATATTTTCAAACGATTTAAGCATACCGCCCTTTTAGCTACTTATAATACCTTTCAATATAAAGGAAGTGTTAGAGAACTAGGCAAGGTATTCGGATTACCCAAAATGGAGATTGATAAATTGACAAAAGGAAACTTTCAATTTAACTCCTTAGACCATTTATCTCAACTTGTATTAAGGTATAGTACCTATATTGAAGGAATGCCAAATCATTTGGGAATACATGCTGGAGGGATTCTAATTAGCGAGCAAGCCCTCAATGCTTTTTCAGCAAGCTTCATCCCTCCGAAAGGCTTTCCCACGGTACAATTTGACATGGTAATAGCAGAAGATGTAGGACTTTATAAGTTTGATATTCTAGGACAACGTGGATTAGCAAAAATCAAGGAAGCCATTTCTATTATTTCAGAAAACCAGCCTAAAGCAGCACCCATAGACATCTTTAATATTCAAGCCTTCAAGGAAGACACAAAAGTCAAAGAACTAATAAAAAATGCTCAATGCTTGGGTTGCTTCTATGTAGAATCTCCAGCCATGAGAATGTTACTTCTGAAATTGGAGGTAGATAATTATCTCGGCTTGGTAGCCGCTAGTTCAATTATACGCCCAGGAGTAGCAAAAAGTGGCATGATGAGAGAATACATCCTACGTAGTAAAGGACTAAGTCAGAAAGAAATACCTGCAGTTATGTTAGATATCATGCCAGAAACTTATGGTGTAATGGTCTATCAGGAAGATGTTATAAAAGTTGCACATTATTTTGCAGGATTAAGTTTAGGTGAAGCGGATGTTCTTAGAAGAGGCATGAGTGGAAAGTATAGATCTAGAGAGGAATTTAAGAAAGTAAAAGAAAAGTTTTTTCAAAATAGCCAATCCAAAAAGCATAGCCCTACCCTAATCACCGAAATATGGAGACAAATAGAAAGTTTTGCAGGTTACTCGTTTGCCAAAGGACACTCCGCGTCCTACGCAGTAGAGAGTTACCAAAGTCTATTTTTAAAAGCTCATTACCCTTTGGAATACATGGTTGCAGTACTAAATAATGGAGGTGGATTCTACAGACCAGAAGTATACACCCATGAAGCCCGCATGTTAGGCGCAAAAATTGAAGCCCCAGACATCAACCATTCGAAAAACAAAACAATAATTATCAGGAAAACAATCTATTTCGGGTTTCAATGCATAAACGGATTAGAACAGTCTACTACCCAACAAATTGAGAAAGAACGAGAAAGCAACGGGCCATTTCAGTCATTTGAAAATTTTTTGGATCGCATAACGGTAAGTATAGACCAAATCTCATTACTTATACGGATAGGAGCATTTAGATTTACAGACATCCACAAAAGAGCCCTTTTATGGAAAGCGCACTTCTACATCAGCAAACACCTTGATGAACCAAGTCAGCATAAATTATTTTCAATTAGTCCGCACAAAAACAAACTCCCAAAACTAGACAAACAACCAATGGAGGAAGCATTTGATCAAATAGAATTATTAGGATATCCCCTTTGCTCTCCATTTGAATTAACAAGTGAAAATATCACGGATAAGCTATTAGCGAAGGATTTTCCACAAAATGAGAACAAAACAATCCTAATAGTAGCCTATTTAATATGCACCAAAATAACAATAACAAGTAATGGAAAAAAAATGTACTTCGGAACCTTTATAGACCAAGCCGGAGCATCTGTAGATACCGTACATTTCCCCCTGATTGCCGAGCAATTTCCATTTAGAGGAAACGGACTCTACCGAATAAAAGCAAAAGTAATAAGAGAATTCAACTTCCACAGTTTAGAAGTACAAGCCATGAGGAAATTAAATATCATTGAAGATCCACGATACGCAGACTAAATAATATGACACCTAGCAATCTCAGCTAGAAGACATTAAAGCTTTATAAAAAAAGGAGAATTATACTATTAAACCTTAGTCTCCTACGAAATTATATTTGTATATTTGCCGACAATAAAAGCAAAAATTAATTAACCGGGTTTAGGACCCTTTACCAATTAACAATGGCTACAAAAATTAGATTACAAAGACACGGTAGAAAAGGTAGACCAATTTACCATATCGTAGTTGCAGATGCTCGTGCAAAGAGAGATGGTAGATTTATTGAGAAGTTAGGAGTTTATAATCCAAACACTCAACCAGCTACTATGGACCTTAAGCATGACAGAGCTCTTCACTGGGTTCAAGTAGGTGCTGTTCCAACTGACACTGTACGTGCTATTCTTTCTTACAATGGTGTAATGATGAAAAAACATCTTTTAGACGGTGTAAAGAAAGGTGCTCATACTGAAGAAGAAGCTTTGATCAAGTTCGACAAATGGATGGAAAGTAAAGAAGGACAAATTTCTTCTCACAAAAATTCATTGGACCAAGCAAAAGCTGACGAGAAAACAAAAGCTCTTGACCAAGAAAAAGCTGTTAGAGCAAAAATGGAAGAAGCTATTGCTGCTAAAAACGCTCCAGAAGTTGAAGAAACTACTGAAGAAGCAACTGAAGAAAACACTGAAGCTTAATCAACTTCCCAAGTATAAAAAAACTGTCTTATTCGTAAGACAGTTTTTTTTATGTCTAAAAGGTAATATACACTCCCTCTATTATGCAAAAGAAAGATTGCTTTGAGCTTGGTTACATAATTAAAAAGAATGGTTACAAAGGTGATGTTGCTGCAAGATTTGAGTCTGATGACCCAGATAGATACATGCAACTAGATGCCCTTTTTCTAGATATGAAAGGACAGTTTGTTCCTTTTATGATTGAAAAATGTGAACATTTAAAGCAGGATAACTATCTACTACATTTTGAAGGCTATGACACAGAGGATTCAATTAAAAAACTTCTAGGCTGTCCTATTTATTTACCTTTAGAATTCCTACCTCAACTAGACGAACAAGAATTTTACTACCACGAAGTAGAAGGCTTTAAAGTTATTGATGAGAATTATGGAGAAATAGGCACCCTTACGGAAATAAGAACCGATACTGTGCAAGACATTTTAATCACCGAAAAAAGAGGGAAAGAAGTATTAATTCCATTAGCAGAACAGATTTTCAAAGGGATAGACAAATCAAAAAGAGAATTCTATGTTTCCGCTCCAGCTGGCTTAATTGAAATGTATTTAGATGAAAATATCAATGTCAATGATGAAAATGAATAATTCATTTTCATCATTGACTCATCTTTTCAATACATCTTTTAAGAAAATTTTCAGCATTTGGTCCCTCATTGCAAAGTAGGTCTAAAATACTTAAGTTAGACTTGAAGCCGTGTTGATCCGCAAATACTTGCCAATATTCCAAAATATACACCTCTAATCCATCCTCCTTTTTAGGATGAATTTCATTTCTCCGATCAACAACTCCTTCAACCGGCTCTCTCATATAGGCCTCAGAATAATATACCTTTACATCTAATCCCATAATTCCAATCAAATAATTGGTGATGGAAATATTAAGCTCCCAAAGAGTAATGTATTTTTTAGTAAAAAACGTTTCCAAATCATCCTTATAATATTCGAAATAAGGTGATGATTGATAGGCTGAGCAAATACTTTTCCAGTGCTGAGCTTGCCAATCTTCATGATAACCGATACATATTTCATTTATCAAACTCTTCGAATTTGATTTTTTGACAACAGGAACAGTAAGGGACATAGGACCATTTGCTCCAAATATCACCATTCTGTTTCTATAACTCTGCTTAATATAATTTTCATGTGCCTCAACTAGGTGATGTTTCCCCATTGATAAACAAAGGAAATAACTTATAGGAGGGAAATAGGCTATACTCAATAAACTTTTCACTGCATTCATGCTTTCTGCAAAGCTAGAAATAATCACAATGATGTAAGCAAATTCTGAACAATAAAACTAATACCACTCTTTAATAGTAATCCAACCAATTCATTATAAACACCTAGAGCTTCTAAAAAGCCTATAGAGTATGGATAAATACTAGAAAAGGATGCTTCATATCATAATTTAAGGCGATATGCATACTAACTTTATTTAGATTCAGTACAAATTAGTTAGTGACAAAAATGAACTTACTTGAAGATAACAAATTATGAGCAACATACCATAAGACGCCATATTAGTGTTAAAACATAGCCTAACTCGCAATTAACAAGAGACGCTAGAAAATGGAGTCTTTATGAGCTGGCAAGAAATGGAGTCTAAAAATCAATTCAAACTTACAAGGTTAAAAAATGAAGTGAATTACTCACAGTAAATACCAGCCCATATTCATATCAAAAAAATGAAAACGAACCATAAAAACCTTCTCAAATACATATATACCAACACCTTAAGAGATATGCCGTATTTAATAAAAACCTATGAATTCCTCTACCCCTTCCAACCTACCCCCATACTTAAGGGTTTCAAACCAATTTAAAACAGTAATCTGTAACATCCATCAAGAACTAATTTCAATAATTACGATATTAAATTTCAATGTTAAGGACAGGATATAAAAATAATTAATATTACATATATCCTAAGTTATGTAACTTGTGATTTTTACTATTAACCTTTGTTTCAAACGTTTATTCTCCAAATTCTCTTTTCTAAAAATAACTTGTGACACTTCAAGAGTTTACTTAATATTGTCTCGGAAAAATTTATAACCAATCATTATTATTATGAAAAAAACTAATTTACTTTTAGCCTGCGCTACTGTCTTAGGATTAGGTACTGCAATTGCTCAAAGTTCTCAAGCACACAATGTTGCTATCTCAATTCCTCAGATTGCCATCTTAGACATTGAAACTTCAGGTGATGCTAATGTATCATTCGCCGTAAGTGCTGATGGTCTTGAAGCTGGTTCTGCTTTAGTAATTGATGAAGAGAATTCAGATCTATGGATCAATTA
>MAAC01009663.1_pt1 | contig 61232 bp, 56 predicted proteins | sample 1115981 | NCBI WGS metagenome assembly MAAC01 (sample SAMN04961126, study PRJNA320927) | seawater metagenome | isolation source: sample BD02T64 sea water enriched with oil for 64 days | place: USA:Gulf of Mexico | collected 2013-07-27 | reverse complement strand
AGAAGTACTCTTTGTGGGCGTCGCCCATGTCGGAGCCAGCCATGTTTTGGTGCTTAACGCAGGCGATACCCTGACGGATTTCTTTGCGCTGTACGCCGGCAACATAACCGAGCATGCCCTGGTCACCGAAGTACTCTTTGGCCAGATTGTCGGTCGAGAGTGCGGCGGTGTGGTAGGTCGGCAGAGTGATGAGGTGGTGGAAGATACCAGCTTCGCGGGCTGAGTCAGCCTGGAAGGTGCGGATCTTTTCATCGGCAACCGTACCCAGCTCAGTCTCGTCGTAGCTTTCGCTCATCAAGTCATCGCGGGTGTAGGCTGATACGTCTTTTCCGGCTTCTGCCCAGGTGTCGAACACTTGCTGGCGGAAGTTAAGCGTCCAGTTGAAAGAAGGCGAGTTGTTGTAAACCAGCTTGGCGTTGGGGACGACCTTGCGGATTTCATCCACCATGGCGCCAATTTGGCCAACGTGGGGCTTCTCAGTTTCGATCCACAGCAGATCGGCACCGCTTTGCAGCGAGACGATGCTGTCGAGTACGCAACGCGCTTCGCCAGTACCGGCTTTAAAACGCATCAGGCCGTTGGGCAAGCGTACGGGGCGAACCAGCTTGCCGTTTTGCTTGATCACGAGATCGCCGTTACCGAGGTCGTCAGCAGTGACTTCTTCGACTTCGAGGAAGGCGTTGTACTGGTCGGCCAGGTCGCCGGGCTCTTGTGACACGGGGATTTTCTGGGTCAGGCCAGCACCCAGTGAGTCGGTGCGGGCTACGATAACGCCATCGTCAACACCCAGCTCTAAAAAGGCGTAGCGAACGGCATTGATCTTGGCGATGAAGTCTTCGTGAGGCACGGTGACTTTACCGTCCTGGTGGCCGCACTGCTTGGCGTCAGAGACCTGATTCTCAAGCTGGATGCAGCAAGCACCGGCTTCGATCATTTGCTTGGCCAGTAGGTAGGTCGCTTCTTCGTTACCGAAACCGGCATCGATGTCGGCAATAATCGGCACCACGTGTGTTTCGTGGTTGTCGATTTTGGCCTGCACTTCAGCTTCAGCAGCGGCATCGCCAGCTTCACGGGCCGCGTCGAGTTCGCGGAACAAACCGCCGAGCTCGCGGGCATCGGCCTGGCGCAAGAAAGTGTAAAGCTCTGCAATCAGTGCAGAAACAGAGGTTTTCTCATGCATAGACTGATCGGGCAGTGGCCCGAAGTCAGAACGCAGCGCGGCAACCATCCAACCTGAGAGGTAGAGGTAGCGCTTATTGGTTGTTTGCAGGTGCTTCTTAATGGCGATCATTTTCTGTTGGCCGATAAAACCGTGCCAGCAACCCAATGACTGGGTGTAGCTAGCGGAGTCAGCGTCGTACTCGGCCATATCTTTGCGCATGATGCCGGCGGTGTACTTGGCGATATCGATGCCAGTTTGGAAGCGGTTCTGGGCGCGCATACGAGCGACATACTCAGGGCTGATGGCGTTCCAAGCACTGCCTTGCTCTTTGATCAAGCTGGTAGCAGCGTCGATGTCTGATGAATATGACATAGTCAGTGACTCCTAAAATGAAGATGGATGGTGAAATGCAGCTTAGTTGAACCTTGGCGTCTCGCTAGCGATCGGGTGAGGCGCTTGAGTCTACTCAGCTACGAGTTTTTCTAACGAGGGCATAGTAGCGAAACTCGCCGAATAAATTAAATCAATAATTTCTATGTTCAGTATTTATTGGCTGAATACTGGGTCATTGCTGTGGCGCAGGGTTTAAACACGAGTCTGCTGCGGTGATCGGCGTTATGGGCTGTGTGTAAAAAAAAGTAGAACGGGCACAATAGAGCTGTTTTATACCGTACTTCTATCCATAATAGCGCCCGTAGTGAGGCTCGTAGTAGCGGCCCATCACTGCGACAAGGGGAGCCACATAGACCCTAGAATCGAGCCCAACAGACCGAGAGTGAATAAGTGTATGCAGAGTATTACCCAGCGCATTGCCGATGAAATTGGTGCACAGCAAAAGCAGGTTGTCGCGGCCATTGAAATGCTGGATGGCGGCGCCACCGTCCCCTTCATTGCGCGTTATCGCAAAGAGGTAACAGGGGGTCTCGATGATGGCCAGCTACGTACATTGGAAGAGCGCCTGCGTTACTTGCGTGAGCTCGAAGAGCGCCGCGAGGCCATTCTTAAGAGTATTGAAGAGCAGGGTAAGATGACGCCCGAGTTGAGCCAAGCGATAAAGGCCGCCGATACCAAAACCCGCCTCGAAGACCTCTACCTGCCCTATAAGGTTAAGCGCCGCACCAAGGGGCAGATTGCCCGCGAGGCCGGCCTTGAGCCCTTGGCCGACGCTCTATTGGCTGAGCCGAGCCTGAACCCGGATGACGAGGCCGCGAAGTATCTCAATGGCGATAGCGAGGAGGGCAAGAAAATCACCGAAGTGAAGGCGGCTCTCGATGGCGCGAAATTCATTTTGATGGAAAAGTTTGCCGAAAATGCCGAATTAATCGGCAAGCTGCGCACCTTCCTGAAAGACGAAGGCCAAGCCAGTGCCCGTTTAATTGCCGGTAAAGAAAATGAAGGCGAGAAGTTTCGCGATTACTTTGAATACGATGAATTATTGAGCACCATTCCCTCGCACCGGGCGCTGGCGATTTTCCGCGGGCGCAATGAAGGCGTGCTGAGTATTGCCGTCACCGTGGGCGATGCCGAGGAGGCCGGGGCGGTGAAAGTGGCCCACCCCTGTGAGGGCATGGTCGCCAAATTTTGGGGCATTAGTGACCAGGGTCGTGCCGCCGATCGCTGGCTCAATGAAGTGGTGCGCTGGACCTGGCGGGTGAAATTACTGACCCACCTCGAAACCGATTTGTTGGGCGAAATTCGCGAGCGTGCCGAAGAGGGCGCGATACAGGTGTTTGCCGACAACTTAAAAGACCTTTTGCTCGCCGCGCCCGCCGGACAAAAGGCCACCATCGGCCTCGACCCGGGTTTGCGCACCGGCGTCAAACTCGCGGTTGTCGATGGCACCGGCAAGGTGCTCGACCACTGCGCTATTTTCCCCACGCCGCCGCAAAGGCGTTTACAGGAAGCGGAGGCGGTATTACTGCAGTTGTGTGAAAAACATCAGGTCGGCTTAATCGCCATTGGCAACGGCACCGGCTCCCGTGAAACCGAGAAATTTGTAAAAGACGTACTCAAAAATCACCGACAGCTAAGCGCCAAAAGCGTCATGGTGAATGAAGCGGGGGCGTCGATCTATTCGGCCAGTGAGTTTGCGGCCAAGGAATTCCCCGATCTCGACGTCACCATTCGCGGTGCTATCTCCATCGCCCGGCGCTTGCAAGACCCATTGGCGGAGCTGGTGAAAATTGACCCTAAATCCATCGGTGTCGGCCAGTACCAGCACGACGTCTCGCAATTTCAGTTGGCTCGTTCGCTCGATGTAGTGGTGGAGGATTGCGTGAATGCCGTCGGTGTCGAAGTAAATACCGCCTCGGCACCACTGCTGGCGCGAGTCTCCGGCTTAAGCTCGAGTATCGCCAATAACATCGTCGAGTACCGCGATAGCAACGGCGCCTTTAAAAGCCGTGCCGAACTTAAAGCCGTACCGCGCCTGGGTGCCAAAACCTACGAACAGGCAGCGGGTTTTTTACGTATCGCCAATGGCGCTAACCCCCTCGATGGCTCAGCGGTGCACCCCGAGTCCTACGCCGTGGTCAAGCAAATTGCCCAGCGCAATAGCCTCGATATAGCGGGCCTGATCGGCAATACCACCTTCCTGCGCAGCGTTAAAGCAGTGGACTATGTCGACGAGAAGTTTGGTCTGCCGACCGTGACCGACATTATCAGCGAGCTCGACAAACCCGGTCGCGACCCGCGCCCCGACTTTAAAGCCGCGACCTTTCAAGAGGGCATTGAAAAAGTCAGCCACCTCGAGGCCGGGATGGTGCTGGAAGGGGCGATTACCAACGTCACCAACTTTGGAGCCTTTGTCGACATCGGCGTGCATCAAGACGGCTTAGTGCATATCTCAGCACTGTCGAATCGCTTTGTTAAAGATCCCCGCGAAGTGGTGAAAGCCGGCGACGTGGTGAAAGTAAAAGTGATGGAAGTCGATGCCAAGCGCAATCGCATTGGCCTCACCATGCGTCTTAATGATGAACTGCCCGATCCGCAAGAGGCGGGGGCGGGCGGGCCGCGACGTTCGAGCCGGGGGAAACCGGCCGGGCAAAAAAACAGCGGCCAGCGTCAGCAGGGGCAAAGGCAACAGGCCGGAGAGGCGAAGGGCCAAGCCAAGGTCGGCAGCATGGGTGCCTTGCTGCAGGCAGCGTTAAAGAATAAGAAATAGCGGTTAAGGGCTGCCACTTGCGCGAAAGGGCAGGTGGTAGTGATGGGTTTAGATAGGGATGTTATCGCGGGTTTGAATCGTACTCGGGATAATCGAGTTGCTAGAAGCTGGGAGTCTGGCGGGGCATCAATTCGAAATTAGTGAGGCTTTATGGATTCTTGAAGGGGTGGTGTTTCTGTAGCGCCTGTGAAAATAAAGCTCGAAGAGCGTCAAGCTAAAGGCTGCCCCTGATGGTGCTGTAAGATTTGACTTAAGGGGCTTTTGACACCATCAGCGCCCTGCTTTAAAACGTGGGTATAAATTTCCGTTGTTTTAACATCGGCATGACCGAGTTGTGATTGCACGGTGCGAATATCCACGCCATTTTGTAACAAATGCGTAGCGAAAGAATGGCGAAGCGTGTGCGAACTGATCGTTTTAGTGATACCTGCCGCTTTACTCGCCTGCTTAATCACCTTGTTGATCATGGGCTCATCCAGATGGTGGCGGCGTATCTTATTAGTCTCAGGGTCTATGCTCAAACGAACAGACGGAAATAAATACTGCCAAGCGAGTGTTTTATTGGCACCCTTATATTTTCGCTCCAGTGCATTGGGCATCCAAACACCAGCATAAGCTGAATGCTGTAAATCATCATTTAACAATAACTCAATCCGCATAATTTGCTGTTCGATCGCAGGCAGTAATTCAACGGCCAGCGTAGTGAAGCGGTGCTTGAAGCCCTTTCCATTCCACACGCGAACCTGTTTCATACTCCTGTCAATATCATTCACCCGTAAGCGCACAAGCTCCATACGCCGTAAGCCAGAGCCATACAACATGCCAATTAATAATTTATATTGTTGCGGCACCTCTTGTAAAAACAGGCTCATTTCTTCTTGTGTTAGAACAATAGGTAGTTTTGCCTGCCTCTTAGCACGTCTAAAGTCCCCCATACCATCAAGAGGTCGATCAAGAAACTTGTTATAGAGATAAGCCAATGAATTCAAGGCCAGGGCTTGAGTGCTGGCCGAAACATTACGCTTGACTGCAAGGTGCGTTAAAAACTGCTTGACATGGTCTGAGCTTAATTGCGAGGGGTGTGTTTTGTCATTAAAATTAATGTAGGCGCGAATCCAGGTGATATACGTTTTAATCGTCCGCTTGCTATAGCCTCTAACCATCATAAATTCACTGATTTTATTTAAGAACGGAGACTTGTACATACAGAGCACCTACATAGCGTAAAGAAAGTATGGTTGCACGTGTTGCTATAGAGCATGCAATCCCATATATTGCAGTGTTTGTTTTGTTGGTGTTTGATAAATACCTTGTTTTACAATAGGTTATGGCGAGAAGCTGAGGCCAATCAAAAAAACTATCGGGATTCCCTATAATATTGTTTTATGGGATCGTATCCCTTAAAACATGCTGTTAGTTGTATATAGGAGAGTACGGGTGCAACCTGATATTAAAGATAAAAAACCAACAACGGATGAGATAGATGTCCACAGAACAATTGTTCTATGGCTTTTCCTTGCAACATTAGTATTCACTATACTTCTGGCTGCCCCTTTGATTTATGCAGATAAAAGTGGGGAGGTAGTATTAACAACACTCCCTGTTGTAATACTTGCAGGTATCCTTGGTAGCTTTGTTAGTGCGCTAAATCGAATCTATTCATCTGCAAATATATTTCCATTAGGGAAGTACTCCGTTCACTTAAAAAATTCTAACGGGTATTTGATTGCTTATTCTTCAATCCCTCCACTTGTCGGTGCTATATCTGCTGCAGTTTTATACGTGATATTCTCGGGCCAAATAATTACAGGCCCATTCTTTCCTAACTTCACTTGTGAGCTTGAAACCGGGTGTAATGAATTTCAGTTGTTTTTAGGATCTTGGAGCCCCGATCAAGCCGAGGATTATGCTAAAGCTATTGTGTGGGGGTTTATTGCTGGTTTTAGCGAAAGGTTCGTGCCTGACATATTAAACCGTGTAACAAAAGAGTCGCAATAATACAACTAACAAAGCGCTTAAAACGGACGCGGAAAAGCACCGCGCCCTTTAGCGCAAGCGTTAAAGGTAAGGAAATATGAGCACTGATCTTCCGTCATTTGCAAAATCAGCAAAAGAGCTTTCCAGAAATCCTTTAGGCATAATTGCTCTTTTTATAGTGCTGGTCTATGGATTCGCCTGTTTATTGTTTGGGTTTTCAGCAGGAGATCTAGAATCATTTGAGCGACAACCAATAATTTGGTTCGTTGTCCTATTTCCATTAGCTGTTCTAGCTCTTTTTGGATGGTTAGTGTCATGTCATCATGACAAATTGTATTCCCCAAAAGATTATCGTGATGACAATTCATTCCTAAAAACCTTGAAGCAAAAGGCTATTGATGCAAGTGAGAGCTCGAAAGATGTTACTGATTTATTAGAATATGGCGGTGAATTTTCGATAGTCAGTGAACAGCAAGAATTGATAGAAAAGCAACTAGGGCAAAGAGACCTTGCTATTGAGGGGCAGACTACCAAAATACTGGTTCGCCAGCTTGCTGCAAGTCAGGTCATCGCATGGTTCGAAAAAACCTACTACGACATATTCGGCTCCCAGATCGCATTATTACAATTAGCTAGCCTAAAGGATAAGGTAACTGACGAAGAAATCAGTAAAATATTTGAGAAAGTAAAACATGAAAATCCAGAGGCTCTAGGGTCATGGAGTACTGAGCAATATCTTGAGTATTTGATTCAGTCGAAGCTAATTGAGAAAGTAGATAAGGGCTTCGCCATTACAGTACGTGGCAATGAATTCATAAAAATATTAACAGGCTCGGGTTATAGTGCCGAGAAAAATCTTTAACAAGTGTAGGTTGTCGGAACGTCTTTTCGCTCCTTCGTCGCTACAAGTCGTCCGCAACTACAGGCGTTAGCTGTATAAATGGAGTTTAAGTGCCAGCCGAAAAAATGAATCAATTATTATCTTCATGGGGATCTATTGCTTCTATTTTTGCTGCGCTGCTTACAGGCTTTACAATTGTATATTCAATATATCGGTATACTCATCGCGCAAAATTTCGCATTATCGTTTTGCCTCGAAGATTAAGACGCGGTGAGCTTTCACAATATGTTCGGCACTCGGGATTTGACGAGCTTGAAATACAGAGTAAGCACGCTTTTTTATATGTGAAGAATGAGAGCTTACTAACTAACAATAAACTGCAATACAAATCTCAAAATATTACTTCACATAATGGGAAAATAGAACTCCCTATATTAATTCAAAATGTAGGCAATAAAAATTCAGACTTAATTAAGTTAATCGTTAGGTTTGATATACCAGAAGTGCAAATCATAGATTTACACTCTGAAACATTTGAAATAGAGTATTTCTATAACTCGAGGCCTAACGAGATTGATTCAGAATTACTAAAAAAAGCAATGTCAACGAAAAAATTCTCGAATATTATGATCATATACGAATGACCGCGGCATATTTAAGTATTGAAACCGCTTTTTCCGGTGGGGCGTTTGAGCTTGTTGTTTTGAGCTTGTCTGTTCCTGAAGAAATAAGTTCATTTAGCTGTATATTACGTCTAGAGTGTGAAAAAGCGCTTAATAAACGGCAGGTTTTTGCTCAAAAGTTAGATATTCACCATACTTAGAGCGGTAATAATGGACATCCATCCATTATTCGCACCGCCAAAAACGGTTCTTGCGACGCCACCTTGTCGTGACGTCTTCGTTTGGGTTGTGGGTGGCTGTGGTTTGGCAGGTAGTAATGGACTGAATAACTGTAATTCTGACTGGAGTAGGGTGTGGCGCGGTGCTTAGTCGAGCTACTAGGTTCTATCTGTGTAGAAGAATGGATTTCGGCTTGGTCGGGCTGAATACAGCGTGATTAATCGCCTTCAAACAGCAGTTTACAGTTGGCCATACCCGGGGTGCGTCGATAAAGTAATAAAGTAATAAAGGACATCCATCCATTATTCGCACCGCCAACAACGGGTCTTGCGACGCCACCTTGTCGTGACGTCTTCGTTTGGGTTGTGGGTTGTCGGTGGCTGTGGTTTGACAGGCAGTAATGGACTGAATAACTGTAATTCTGCCTGGAGCAGGGTGTGGCGCGGTACTTAGTCGAGCTGCTAGGTTCTATCTGTGTAGAAGAATGGATTTCGGCTTGGTCGGGCTGAATACAGCGTGATTAATCGCCTTCAAACAGCAGTTTACAGTTGGCCATACCCGGGGTACGTCGATAGCGCAGCGTTGCACAAGCTTGTTTAAGGTGTTGCAGGGTGCCAATGACACGACCAAAGCGCCCCTCAAACTGGGTACTAAGGGTCAGCCAGTGGTCGGGGGTAATATTCAAACGGCTTAATAGCGGGGGGATATTTTTATCCATAGCCCCTCGTTTGTCATTGCGAACGATACGCGCGGTCCAGTCGACCAGTTCCAGATAGTCACTGAGGCGGCAGGGTAGCCCTTCCGGCATGATTTGACGTGGGTTGCCTGCAAAGTTCATTAGACATTTTTCTTGTTGTTGTGGGTGGTTGATCTGGTGGGCAGTTTGGGCCTTGGCGATGCGCTTTTTTACGGAGGTGTGGTGGGAGTGTTCAGGTGTCTTTGCCATCTTAGCGCGAAGGGGGTTGAGATCAACGTAAGCCATACAGGCAAACAGTGCCTGTTCATCCAGCAAGGCCTGGGATTTAAACCGGCCCTCCCAAAAACGTCCCGTGCATTGATCTTCTTTATTGGCCTGGCGAGCAATGCCCTCGTTGATCAGTCGCACAAACCAGCTGATATCCTGTAAGCGCTGCCGCCATACCTCGATAATACCGTCTAAAACCACTTGCTCGGCCTTCAGCAACGTGTCGCCACGGCAATAGCGCTGGCTTAACAGGTTGCCCTTAAATAGTTGATGCCAGCGCTCAATGACCTCCTGAGCACTCAAGCTCCTCGCTTGTGATGCGTTGATGTACAGCACCACATGGTAGTGGTTCGACATCACCGCGTAGGCGGCGACATCGATGCAGAAGACCTCGGCTAGGGCGAGTAATTTATCTTCGACCCAGCCTCGACGATGCTCAAAGCTCTCGCCGCATAGAAAGGCTCTGCGCACACAGCGTGAAACACAGTGATAGTAGGGGGTTGCCGCGAGTGAGACTTGCTGGCTTCTGGCCTTGGTCATAGTTTGTCACCGTAGAAAGCGTTTTGACTGCCTACAGTATGGTCAATGACTCTGGCATTGCTAAAGATGGTTTTGCAGCAAAGCCTGTTAGTTTTATCGCACGAGGCTATTATAGTGGGTGTCCATTAGATTTGGTGTCTTTAGATTTAAGATTTGGTGTCAGATTACGATAGTGGGTGTCCATTAGATTTATTAGATTTCATTGAACAATAACGCGGCTAGGGTGATAGGCAGCCGTCAGTGAACCAATAATAATAAAATACCAGGGTGGTGTTAATAATGAAAAGACTGGACCAGCAGGTAGCGATTGTCACGGGTGCCGGGCGGGGGATCGGCAAGGCGATTGCTAGCCATTATGCCCGCGAGGGCGCCAAAGTGGTCATCGCCGAACTCGATAAGAGCCTGGGTGAAAGCTTGGCTCGGGAGCTGAACAATACAGCTGCCGAGGCCCTGTTTGTTAAAACAGATATCCGCCAATTCGCCGATATTGCAGACTTATGTACGAAGACCCAGCAACACTTTGGCAGCATTGATATCCTGGTGAATAACGCAGCCACGACCAAAAGTTTGGACTTTTTTGATATTACTGAAGCCGACTGGGAGTGGATTTACAGCGTCGGCGCCAAGGGGCTGTTTTTCTGCATGCAGCGTGTTGGTGCAGTGATGAAAGCACAGGGACATGGGCGCATTATTAATATTGCCTCCATTGCCGGTAAGGGTTATCCCGCGACGTCGAACATCGCCTATGCCGGAGCCAAGGGCGCGGTCATAGCGATGACACGGATTGCGGCATCGACACTGGCGGCAGATAATATCAACGTCAATGCCATTTGCCCGGGGGTTACGCGTACCGAGCTTTACTACGAGGTGGTAAAGGGAAAAATAAAAACGCTGGGGAAATCTGAAGCCGAAATCATCGAATTGTTTGATGGTTCCATTCCCATAAAACGTTCAAACGAGCCGGAAGACATCGCCGATCTAGCTGTTTTTTTGGCATCAAAGGAAGCGCGCAATGTCACCGGCCAGTCATGGAATGTCGATGGTGGGCTGGTTTGTGACTAGCGCTAATAATAGTAACAATAGCGGTTGATAAAACCACATTAAGAGAGGTGGAAAATTGATTGAGAGTCTACACAGTGAGGGCAGTGAGTTTGCCCGCAGTACAGCGCTACGAAAAATTGATGAGCAGGTGTGGGAGAGCGATTTCTCCGCTGACTGGTGTATCGGCCAAGTGCCCAATGGTGGCTATACCCTGGCACTGGGTGCCAAGGTGCTGGGTGAAGCCTTGCCCCATAGTGACCCGTTGAATGTCAGTGCCTATTATCTGGCGCGCACCGAACCAGGCCCAGTGCGTTGTGAATTTGAACTCTTACGTGTCGGCAAATCGACCTCCAATGGCATGATCAAGCTGATTCAAAATGGCGAGGTAAAAATACAAGTGATCGGCGTCTTTCAGGATATTGAGCGTCTTAATGGCGAGACCCTAGTAAAGGAAGCGATACCCAACATGCCCGCTTATCAGCACTGTGTCGATATGCCCCACGCGCCCAACCTCAAGCTTCGCGACAGGTTGATACAACGATTGGCACCGAATAATATTAAGGCCCTAGTGAATGGCCCCGATGGTGATTCGACCTGGAAGGGCTGGCAAGAATTTAAAGACGGAGCCGACATCGACCTGTTTGCTGTGCTGATGTTCTGCGACGCCTTACCGCCGCCGGCCTTTGCCGTTTACGGCGCCAAGGGCCGGGTGCCGACGCTTGAAATGTCGGTGCAAATTCACCGTCGCCCTTGCCCGGGGCCACTGCGCTGCCAATTCAAAACCAGCTTTATTACCGAGGGCGTGGTCAATGAAGACGGTATGATCTGGGATAGTGCCGACAACCTGGTTGCCCTGTCTCGGCAAACTGCCAAGTTGCGAGTGGCTCGCTAAGCGATGAGCTGTTTTAAAACCAATGAATTAAAGAACAATAAAAAGGTGATTTAAAGGATGAATAAAGTGAAGTCTCGATTGTTATGTTCAGTAATTTTTTATGTTTCAGCGGCAATGTCTGTGGGTGCTGCCAATGCCGGTGCAAGCGATTTTGAAGAGCGTCGTGCGCGAGGTCTTGCGGTGTTTAGCTCGCTCACCGGGCAGGCCGATGTCAGTCAATTGGCCGCTCAATTTGAGGCTGAAAATGGCGCGCTGGGCTCATTTGCTCTCGATTTTGTTATGGGTGATATTTGGAGCCGCCCGGGTTTGAGTAAGCGTGACCGCAATCTTATTGTCTTGACGCTACTGGCCACTCTGCATCAAACCAATCAACTGAGCTATTACGTGCCCGGTGGCTTGAACCATGGGCTCAGCGCCACTGAGATTCGTGAAATTATGACGCACATAGCGGCTTATGCTGGCTTCCCCCGTGCTCTCGATGCCATGGCCGAAACCAATCGTATCCTCTCTAAACTGGGGCATGCCCCGGAGGGTGGCAAGTTGGCAGCGGCAGAGAAGTTCAGCAATGCGCAACGGCGCGAGCGCGGTGTGGCGGTGATGGCCAAGCTCTCTGGAAACCCCAGCTCCAATCCCGAGGAGGTCATTACCGCGATGGCCGGTAGTCTCGGGCCCTTGGGTGCCTACGGTATCGACTTTGCTTTTGGCGAGGTCTGGGCCCGTTCACAGCTTTCGCGGCGTGACCGCAGTCTCTTGGTTGTCTCGGTGTTGACCGCACTGGGAAGGACGAAAGAGCTGCATATTCACGTGCCGGCAGCCATCCGCCACGGTGTCACGAAAGTAGAGCTAGAAGAATTAATGTTAACGGCCTTTGCCTATGCCGGCGCACCGTTGGCGGTAGAGGGGATGCATGTGGTGCAGGCACTGGAGTGAGAAGCGCTGTGAACTTTTTTATAGCGTGATATTCAGACACTAAGTGGGCGTGGCCCGGCTGGTGGCGATAATTGACCACAGCCGGGCCCGCATTCTGTTACTAGCGTTGAGTTAGCCCTTCATGCCGACAGCGGCGCTGCTGGGGTGGAGGCTAGCTTCGGCACTGGGGCGCTGCGCTATACGCTGAAACCAGGCAGCGAGATTTTTCAGTTGCGGATCCAAAGGCTGACCAATGCCCGCCGCGAAATCGAGACAGCAATAGAGCACTAAATCGGCGAGGCGGAGGCTGTCGCCAGCGACGTAGTCGCGGTCCACCATCAAACCATCGAGCCACTCGAGTTGCCCGCGAGACTTGGCCTTTAGACCGTCGGCGGCCTCGGGAATACAATACATTCGGTCCTTGAAGAGTTCGAGCCCCTCAGAGTAGCGAAAGGCATTGTAGATATGCTCGGTAATATTGAGTTCTACCCGACGTGTCCACATACGGTTGTTGGCGCGCTCTTCCAAACCCTCGCCCAACATCGATTGACCGGGGTACTTTTCATCCAAGTATTCACATATGCAGGTGGTCTCGGCCAACACCGAACCATCATCGAGCTCAAGGGCGGGCATTTGACCGCCGGGATTGCGCGCGGTATAGGCTGCCTGGCGGTTTTCTGCCGCCAATAAGTCAAGCTCCTCGGTCGCAAGCTCAATGCCCCTTTCGGCCATAAACATGCGGACCATACGTGGGTTGGGGCCAAATGAATTAAGCAGTTTCATAGTTACCTCTTATTGTTCATGTTGTTGACATACAGATGAGTAAGGATCTTAGCACCCTCGGTCTAAAAAGAACTCTTGGCGCTATTCGCTCAGTACTTCCGTCACACCGCTGAGCTTCTTAGCAGGGCGGGTTGAGCGAGAATACGGCCGGAGTAGGCGGCTCAAAGGTTCATGCTAGCGTCTGAGCTTTGCTAGAATGGCGGGCTGACAGCGCTGGCTTTACCGCCAGTGGCAAACTGTTAGAGTACGAGCGCTTATTTGTGACGAACTGTTTAGTAAAGCCTGGTGAGGGGGCTTAAAACGTTCCCCCTCCTTTTACGTAAGGCCAATCGTCATCTATCAATACCCATCAGTAAAAGGCCCTGAATATGAGTGATTCCCCCAACTGTCCTGAATGCCAATCTACCTACACCTATGAAGACCGGGATATGTATGTCTGCCCCGAATGCGCCCATGAGTGGCCCCAGGTAGCGGCGGTGGAGGTCGACGAGGATGCGCTCGTTATTAAAGATAGCAACGGTAATTTATTGAACGACGGCGATAGTGTGGTGGTCATTAAAGACCTGAAGGTGAAGGGTTCGTCGTCCGTGGTCAAGGTCGGTACCAAGGTGAAGAATATTCGCCTGGTCGATGGTGATCACGATATCGATTGTAAAATTGATGGTATTGGCGCAATGAAGCTGAAGTCGGAGTTTGTCAAAAAATCCTGATCTTACTCAAGCGAGAAGACCTGCGTATAGGGTGGGCAGGAGCCCTCTGCCTTGACGAATAGACACAGAAAGCAGGAGCGTCAACCTTGCGTCTCAAGGGGGGGGGGGCTGATTAGATCGAAGTTCTGATTAGATCGAAGCTGCCATTCTACAAGCCTAGACACTAGATCATGGCGTGGCACACAAAATCCCTCAGTGAATTAGAGCCGATGATGCGCTGTATCGCGTTCTAGGATCATAAAAGACAAGGCAAAAACAGAGACATGCTGTAGGCTGCGCGAAAACCAAGAGAACAGACCATGGCCTTTGTCTTTGAAGAACTCGACTGCCAAGCTAGCCCTTTGGGCGACATTAGCCTGCGACGCAGGAGTGAACCGCGCTTAAATAATGAGATTGTTTATGAGGTGAAGCTCGGCGACGAGTTTTTGATGTCCAGCTTGTTTGTTGAGGCTGAAAAGCAATTATCCAGTTTGGCCTTGGCGGCCCTAAAGCATAATGGTCACCGAGAGGACTTGGAAATCGTCGTCGGTGGTCTGGGCCTGGGCTATACCGCTGTCGAAGCGTTGCAAGAGCCGGCCCTTAAACTGATGAGGGTGATCGACATCATGCCTGCGGTGATTAGCTGGCATCAAAAGGGTCTTCTACCGGTTGGTGATATTTTGGCGCGCGACCCACGCAGTGAGCTTCTCGAGGGTGACTTCTTTAAATTGGCAACCAGTAGTGAGGCAGGCTTTGATGCCAGTGAGCCAGAGAGGAAGGTGCACGCCGTGCTACTCGATATCGATCACTCACCCAGTCACTGGCTTAACGATGCTAATCAAGGTTTTTATACCGAGGCCTCACTGCAAAGTGTTGCCGGTAAAATTTATACCGGTGGTATTTTCGCGCTTTGGTCGAATGAACTACCGGATGGCGCATTTACAGAACTGCTACAGCGCGTGTTTGGCCATTGTCAGGCCCATGTCGTCAATTTCCCCAACCCCTATACGGGGGGAGAGTCCTGCAACTCGGTGTATGTCGCCACTATCAAATAAGGCTTGCAACGGCTTTCGCGAATGCAAACGGCTACGGCGCAGTAACACGGAGGGCATTACCCGTAAAACGGGTAGCGCCTAACTACGGTGGGCTTAGCCTTGAGACGGCGGCATGAGCTTCATACTGTGAACGGCAGTGGGCTTAAAGTAAGGCGGCCAAACGCGATTGCGACCTCTTCGCTTAGCCTCGTAGAGGTTGATATCTGCCTGCTGAATCCAGCCATCTATGCTTTGTCCTTTGCTGTAATCAGCGACACCAACACTAATGGTGAGTGTTTGGCCCTGTAAAAGAGTCGCCTCTTGGACGGCCATTCGAAGGCCATCGGCAAAGGCGATAGACTCCCCGGGCTCAATGTCATGGGCAAGTACAAAGAATTCTTCACCACCGGTTCTGAAAATCGCATCGAGTTTCCGTTTGCGCCATAGCAGGGTATCGACAAGGGCTTTGAGAGCCTTATCACCGGCATGGTGGCCCAGTGTATCGTTGATTTTTTTAAAGTGATCAATATCAATGGCGATCAGACTGGCTGAGCCTATCCCCCGGCGACAACTCTCTGCGGCATCTTCAAGGCGGGGCAAAAAAGAGCGACGATTGTAGGCCCCGGTTAAAGGGTCTGTGATGGCGAGATGTGTCTGTTGCTCCTGGGCTTGGTCGAGTAGTTTGACGACAATATCACCGAACAAGCAGACCATAAAATAGGCTGTAAGAAAGCGCGCGGCAACGCTCGTGTCGAGGGCGTAAAAGCTTGTGGGTAGAAAAACCATGAGACTCAGGGCCAGCATCACTCTGGCCTGTCGGTGCTCGGCAATGGAGAGCACAATCAACGCAAAAGGGTAGCACCAATAAATAATATCCGGCCCCTGTAAAAACAGACCTAGGCTCAGCGTAATGAGAATTAGCGCGAAGAAATAGCCAAAGGAAAGGCTTTTTTCTTGGTGCCGATAAATAGACATCGAATTACAGGCAGCGAGTAAGACGATTAAACATGTCAAGGCGGCCATCGTAAAACGATGTTGCAGGAAATGATTGATTACGAAAGGGGATATGACCAATAAAGTTAACAAACCAAAATACATCTCGAAATTTAGACGGAAATTGGCGATCAAACTGTTCTCTTCACCCTTCTTATGAGCTGGGCGAAATGTGTTAAGAAAGCTCATTTTAGATCATCCTTGCCAGTCTTTACTGGGGCCGGTCACTTTTTATTACCCCCAGCTATTTATTATTTTTTGACTGTAAACAGGAGTAGGCGAGAATCCTTAAATTAACAATGTCTAATGCTGCGTCATTAACGTTTAAGTCCTGGTATCACGTTTGAACTGCGATAGGAGCTCTAAATTTGGCAGCAAATGATATTGCTCAAAGTAATGTCGGTCAATCCCTGAAGTTATATCTATTGCTTTGAGCTGCGAGCCTACTTATGACGCAATGCGTTGTCGCTACCTACGGTTGCAGGGTTTCGTGAATGATGGCTTGTTCAATGAAATAAAAGTCTCTTGAGCGCTTGATGCCGTCAAACAGAGCAGAGGCTTGGGGGTAGGTGCGTTGTAAGTAGAAGAGCCACTGTTTAATGCGGTTGCCCATATGTTTAACGGGGTAAAAAGCTTTTGTCAGGCGTAATAACATCAATGTCAGTTCGGCTATTTTAGGCCACGTTAAAAATTCATAATACTTGCCCTGTTGATGTGCCTTGATGGCGAGCCCCAAGTCGGGGCGTGCCAGTATGCCTCGTCCGAGCATGACACTGTCACAACCGGATTGCTGACGACAGGCGATGTAATCCTCAACCGTCCAAATTTCGCCATTGGCAATAACCGGGATGTCGATGTGCTGCTTTATCTCCTTGATATAGCGCCAGTAGGCGGGGGGCTGGTAGCCGTCGGCCTTCGAGCGAGCATGGACGACCAGCTCGTCGGCACCGGCTTCGGCAATGGCGACGGCATTGCGTAGATAGCTGTCCTTATCTTCATAGCCGAGACGAATTTTGGCGGTCACCAGGGTCGCCGTGGGTACGCGTTGACGTGTGGTGTGAACGATCTTATGCAGCAGTGTGGTTTCGTCGAGTAGGCGGGCGCCACCAAAGCTTCGGTTCACGGTTTTTGCCGGGCAGCCAAAGTTTAAATCAATCGCCTTGGCGCCAAGCTGTGCGGCTTTATGTGCGTTTAAGGCGATGAGCTCGGGATCACTGCCCAACAGCTGTACGCGTGTGGTTGAACAGGCGCCGTATTTCGATGCCCCGCAAGCACTGCGTTCGGCCAGGGGTGTCAGTTCTGGACAGGCACTTAAAAAAACATGGTTTGGCAATACGGTCTTGCTGACCCGAATAAACTCGGTGACACAGAGGTCGATACCGCCCAATTGGTCGAGCAGATAGCGCATATGGGGGTCAATGACGCCTTCCATGGGGGCGAGGTATATTTGCATAAGGTATTAGCGGCGGGGCAGGAAAAGACGGGGGATTTTACAGTAGCCAGCGTCTCACGGCGACGCCTGCGCTTGCTTTTTACCACTCTGGCACTTGTTGAGAGTACTCTTAAGGTGACTCAGCCGAGCTGGGGGGAGATACTTGTAAGCTCGCCAATAATTGACAGGGTATGAAATTGGGTCTACCACTTGTCAGCCAGAAATACTGCTTATCAAGTTTACATGGGAACACGGTCACAGAACGGTAGTATCGCGCTTCGAATTTAACATGCTCAATTTGGACGAATATATGAAACTTTGCCTGTTCTTGGTCGTTACTTGCCTGGCGGGATTTAACCCGTCGGCCAGCGCATTACTTATCGGTGCCGATACGGTGGCTGGCGGCAATAGTTTATACGCCTCAGATTGGGGGCATCAGTACCAAGGTGGTAGTGATGGTGAGTTTAATGCCCTCGGTAAAGGTAATCCAGCGCGAGCCTTTGGGGTTGATGGTGCGGCCTACGGCTTTTCTGCGGGTCATGCATTACGGATTAGTGCCAGCGGGTGTGTGGTTGATCTAGGGCTTGAGTGTACCGGCCCAGGCTACGATGGCGGCCTTTATCGAGGCCTGCATGTGTACAGCTTAATCGGTTTGTGGAGCAGCGATGCGGCATCGATTGTCGCTTTAGATCTTAGCGATGGCAATCCGGCGTTCTTTATTGGTAGTTTACTTGAGCTTATCGTGCCCGATTTCAGCTCTTCGCTGTACCTCTTTATGGCTACCAACGATGGCGATTTTTCTGACAATAGTGGGGCCTACAGCGTGCGAATCGATAGCATTGGAAACGCTGGCATATCACAAGTACCCGCACCATCGGTTATTTTCCTGGTTGCCTTAGGGCTATTACTGGTTCGGCGTTTTGTCCCCAATAAGGCAGTTGAGGCCCCGTTCATGGCGTTGGCATAAACTCAGTCAGCGGCGCCAGCCCCGCCGCTTTTATACGCCGCTGAGCATATTGCCACGGCCCCTTACTACGTTGTTAATCTAGCTTCGCGCTCTCTTGTTCGCGTTCGTTGTACCGAGGGGGCGGAAGAACCTGTTCGTGTTTCTTCGCGAGCTGTATAATCGCGGCCATTTTGCCAGACTCTGAATCCGCCTCGGCCTAATCTCCGTGTTAGCTGCGGGCCTTTATGGTACGTGGCAGGCTCTATACCCAGCGAGAAAACACCTATGGCTGACGCAAGCTTTATCAATGCAGTGAATAAACGACGCACCTTCGCCATCATCTCTCACCCCGATGCGGGTAAGACCACCATGACCGAGAAAATGCTGTTGTTTGGCAATGCCATTCAGGTCGCTGGTACCGTCAAGGGCAAAAAGAGTGATCGCCACGCCACCTCTGACTGGATGGCGATGGAGAAGGAGAGGGGCATCTCGGTGACCTCCTCGGTGATGCAGTTCCCCTACAATGATTGCACCGTAAATTTGCTCGATACCCCGGGCCACGGTGACTTCTCCGAAGATACCTACCGCACCTTAACCGCCGTCGACTCGGTGTTGATGATGATTGATGGGGCCAAGGGTGTCGAAGATCGCACCATTAAACTGATGGATGTCTGTCGTCTGCGCGATACGCCCATTTTGACCTTTATCAACAAAATGGATCGTGAAGTCCGCGAGCCCATCGATGTCCTCGATGAGGTCGAAACCGTACTGAAAATTAAGGCAGCACCCATCAACTGGCCCTTGGGCATGGGCAAGGCCTTTAAGGGCATGTATGACCTCTACCAGGATAAAATTCACGTCTACCAACAGGGCCAGGGCAGCCAGATACCCGACGATGTGCAGATTGATGGCATCGACTCCGAGGCGGCTCGAGAACTGCTCGGTTTTGAGTACGACAATATTCGTGATGAAATCGAGCTGGTTCGTGGTGCCACCAATATCTTTGATCTCGAGTCCTATCTCGATGGCAGCATGACCCCGGTGTTTTTTGGCACCGCCCTGGGTAATTTTGGTGTGCGCGAGATGCTCAATCACTTTGTGCAATGGGCGCCTTCACCGATTGGCCGAGATACCATCGACCGCCACGTCGAGCCCGTTGAGGAGCCCTTGACGGGGTTTATTTTCAAAATCCAGGCGAATATGGACCCGCGCCACCGCGACCGTATTGCCTTTATGCGTATCTGTTCGGGCAAGTACCGTCAGGGCATGAAGATGCGTCATGTGCGCATTAATAAAGATGTCAAAATTGCCGATGCCGTGAGCTTTTTAGCGGGCGAGCGCAGCAGTGTCTCCGAGGCCATTGCCGGCGATATTATCGGCCTGCACAACCATGGCACCATACAGATCGGCGACACTTTTACCGAGGGCGAGGTCTTGAAATTTACCGGTATTCCCCACTTTGCCCCGGAGTTGTTCCGCTCGATAAGACTCAAAGATCCCTTGAGGATGAAGCAGTTACACAAGGGTTTGAGGCAGCTTTCTGAAGAGGGCTCGACCCAGGTTTTCTATCCCAAACAGAACAACAATATTGTTGTCGGCGCCGTGGGCCAGCTGCAATACGAAGTGGTCGCCTATCGACTGAAGGATGAATACGGGGTCGAGGCGATCTACGAACCGGTCAATGTCTATACCGCTCGTTGGGTCGATAGCGAGGATGAAAAAGCCCTCGATGCCTTTAAACGCAAAGCGGCCGATAACCTGGCGATTGATGGCGGCGGTCACCTTACCTATCTGGCACCCACTCGGGTCAACCTGAGTTTGGCCATCGAGCGCTATCCGGAAATCGAATTCTTTTCAACCCGGGAACATTGACAATCATTGTTCGCAGTGGCTCTTTAGCCCTCATTGCAAGGATTGTCGAAGCAAACTGATCTCGATCAATTGCTTTTCTCATGACTGCCTTAGATAATCGAAAAGTCATTGCTCGTACTTTAGCCGTGGCTCTAATAACGATAATCAAAAAGGGCAAGTCTGAATGAGAAAAGCGCAATGAATAAAGCGACACGTATCGAAATGGTTGAGCGGGCTTTTACGCTGCTCGACAATAAGGACACGACCCGGGTCGATGACATTTACCTAAGCCCGGTTGCCTCTTATACCTGTACCGACTGGCTGGCTCAGGAAGAGGCCATACTCTTTAAGGATTACCCCTTACTGGTGGCCTTTTCTTGCGACTTGCCGAAGGCTGGCGACTTTATCACCAACGATGATATGGGTGCGCCACTACTGGTGGTGCGTGACCGGGACGGCGGTATTAATGCCTTCTTCAATACCTGTCGACATCGCGGTGCCAAGCTGGCCAGTGGTTGTGGACGCGCCCAAACGGGCTTCAGCTGCCCCTATCATGCTTGGAACTATGACTTTACCGGTAAGCTCAGAGCCATTCCCGATCAGGTGAGCTTTCCCGGTGTCGATAAAGCCGAACACGGCCTGGTGAAACTGCCGGTGGTCGAGAAGTACGGTATGATTTGGCTCTGTCCGACACCGGGTAAGGACTTTGATATCGACGCCCAATTGGGCGGTCTTGAGCAGGGCCTGGTCGAAGATTTAAAAGCCTACGGCTTTGCCGACTACCATCCCTACAGCCAGCAGCGCCTGCACTGCAAAATGAACTGGAAGATGATGCTCGATACCTTTCTTGAGCCCTATCATTTTGCGCCTCTACACCCGACCACGGTTGGCCCCCTGCTGTATCACAACCTTTGCCTGCTCGACACCTACGGACAAAACCTGCGCGAAGCGGTGATTCGAAAATCCATTGAGAAACAAAGAGATCAACCGAAAGAAAACTGGGACATCGTGCCCGACTCGGCCTTGGTTTATCTCTTATTTCCCAATGCGGGCCTGGTGATGCAGCGCGACCATGTCGAGCTGTGGCGCTCCTACCCCATTCCCGGTAAGCCCGATGAATGCATCGTGCAGATGGACTACTACATACCCGAGCCCGCCGAGACCCAGTCGGCGAAAGACCACTGGGAGCGCAATATGGATCTCGCCGTACGCACGGTGCTGGAGGAAGATATTCCCGGTGTCGAGGGCATACAAGCGGGACTCAGTAGTGGTGCCAACAGTCACTGCACCTTTGGCCGCAATGAACCGGCCCTGATTCACTTTCAGCGAGAAGTGGCCAGGGCGATAGGGCGGGCTTGAGCCGCTAGCCCTTGCGTCACAGGAGGGGTGTTCACGGGATTCCTATCGAGAAATGAAGTGGACGAAAACTGAAGTGGCTGTCCTCGGTAGATTAGAGAGGGTCATTGGCAATTAATCAAAGGGCAACTAGCAACGAGGCAGTATCGCCCGTCGTCGGTTCGACGGGTTGAAGCTGCCAAACCCGATGGTGGCATTCGCTTACTGGGTATCCCGACCGTTGCGGACAGGATCATTCAGCAAGCAATTGCCCAAGTGCTTACACCTATTTTCGACCCTACGTTTTCAGACAGTAGTTTTGGATTCCGTCCGGGTCGAAACGGGCAACAAGTGCAAAGCATTATCAAGGAAGCCAGGCGCTTTGCAGTGGATGTCGATCTCTCCACAAGCTAGAATGGGGGTCCCGATTAGCAGCTCGACACAGGCAGGATCACAAACCAAAGACGTAATTTCCCCACTCCACCTTCGAATGGTTCTAGATGATCAATGAAACTACAGCGATTATAGGCAAAAAACAAGACCTGACCCCATTTTTCTTGTGCCTAAAGCCCTTGAATATTATGAATCAATGGGTGAGAACAGAGATGACGGGGTTGCAAGGGCTTAGGCCAGCGGCGGTTATAGTATGAAGGCAATAGGTAAGCACTTCGGTTTGCACTATTCACGCGTGAGTCGCATTGTGAATAGCGCAAAAAGCAAGACCTGACCCTAAAATTCCCTTGGGCTCTCGAACAACAACGGCAATACCTACCGCTGGACACCAGCTAACCTCAATAACAGCGACTATACGGTGTATGCCCGCTGGCCCGGTGTTAAGCAACACAACAGCAGTGCCCAATACACCATCAGCCACAATGGCCAGACTGTGCTCAGTAACCAGGACCAAAGCAAGACCGGTAATCAGTGGGTCTTACTGGGCACCTATGCCTTTAGTGGTGCTAGCGATGAATACATTGAACTGAGTGATGTGGGTGGCAAAACCGCCGCCGATGCCATTCGCCTGGTGGAAATCACCAGCGCGCCACCGCCGACCCTCACGGCCAGTGTGTATTACAGCCACAACGATCATTTGGGCACGCCCCAGGTGTTTACTGACCAAAACCAGAACGTAGCGTGGCGGGGCGACTACCGACCCTTTGGCGAGGTCAGTGAAAGTGTGACGACCCTGGCGAATAACTTGCGCTTCCCGGGGCAGTATTTTGATGGGGAGACGGGGCTGCATTATAATTATTTTCGGGATTATGATGCGGGGACTGGGCGGTATGTGCAGAGTGATCCGATTGGGTTGGGGGGTGGGTTGAATACCTATGGGTATGTTGGGGGGAATCCGTTGAAATGGGATGATCTATTCGGCCTCGCTTATGGTTTAGGTAGTGGGCTTTATAGTCAATCAAATGTAGTTAAGCGTTCCACAATAAAATCTGGAGTGCCAAATAGGTCAATAGGTGAGGTTTTTGGCAAAACTTGTTTAGAAATTTGTTATATAGACACTGTTTACGTGTCAGGGCTTACAGATATAGCTGTTGCACTTATACCGGCCCAAGTAAAAGTTGCGCCTCTTATCGCAAAATCATTGTATGGTGTCAATTCAGTAGTTGGTACCTCCCTTTCACTGTCTGATTGCGTGATGAAATGTGAGGATAGCGAGTGTTCCGTTGAATAATGTAATATATTTGTCTGTTTTTTTAATATCGGGTTCTTTTTTTGTTCTCGGGTACCTTTGGCTTACAAGGCAGAGTTTTACGAAGTCAAGGGCGCTTTTTTTCCCGATAATAATTGTTTCTTTTCTTTTGATTTTAGTTTCAATTTATTTTCTTTATATCTTTATCAGAGACGGTGATATACATGTTTTAAGATTACCTGCATGTGTTGCTTCTTTTGGAATGGCTTTGTTTTTGTCAATGGTTCAAGGTAGGCGAAAAAGTGAGGTTTAGATAATCTAAAAGGACACCCACTTATAGTTATGGCCTCAGAAAATGGGGCTTGTGGCGAAACCGGGTTTAGTTATCTTCGTAATTGGTGTGATGATAAGTGCAGGGCTAACTAGAGGGGTGTTAAGGCCGTTTATACTTCGGTGTGATACTGAAATTGGTCGTGCTGGTAGGTTCTAGCTACGTAAAAGAAAGGGTTTGTTCTGCCAGGGCGTATTACTGATTAACCGCCTTCAAACAGTATCTTGCAGTTGGCTATGCCGGGGATGCGGCGGTAATTCAGGCGCTTACAGGAATCATAAAGGACGAAAAAATTGGGGTCAGGTCTTTCCTTGCCACATCTTGAGTAAAACGGCATCAGATCTAAGGGACATCCACTTCTGATTTCGGTTAACAATATCTAAGGGACATCCAGGTGATCTCGGTTTTGACTGTTGATTGCCGTGTGGTTGCTGGTTCGTTCTACTTATTTGCTGTGAAGAGCCCTGAATCAGGGTGAGGTGGCGTCAGCAGTTAGGCTGTTAGGTACTAGCAGCGTAAAGGAGGGCTTGTTCTGACGAGTTGCCTATTTTGGTCTAAGCCCCGTCAAACAATAGCTTGCAGTTTGTCATGCTGGGTATGCGCCGGCAAGGAAAAATAGGGTCAGGTCTTTCCATGCAAGACCTAAAGGACATTCACTTGTGATTTCGGTTAAAAAAGATGCGTTGAAAAAATGGGGGCAGGTCTTGCTATTTGTCTATAATCGCTGTGAAGACTTTAAAGGACATCCACTTTCAATACTAACATCAAATCATATGCGCTGTAGCCAAACTTTGTCGTAGCATCGTTTAATGCCGAGGAAGCATGGTCAGGGTAAGGAGAGTTACTAAATGGTGCTGTCTGATCCAGAGGGAAACAGAAATAGAGTTGCTCTCGTTACCGGGTCTACATCAGGAATAGGTAAGGCGATTGCGGAGAAGCTTGCTAGTGATGGTTTCACAATCGCCGACCATTCACGGTCATCGGTTGACGAAGGAAATAGTCTGGCGACAAGCCATTTGAACGCAACTTACACGCAGGCAGATTTATCCGATCAAGAGCAGGCGAAATATTTAATAGCAGAAGTGCTCTCTAAGCACGGTCGGCTTGATGTGTTGGTCAATAATGCGGGAATCAACGCTTTAATCCCACATGGGGAGCTTAAAGAAGCTTCGCCTGATGTATGGCGAAAACTTTATGAAGTTAATGTTATTGCACCATGGGTTCTTATTTCAGAATCAGAGCAAGCACTCCGTGAAGCCTCTAATAAAAATCAGCCTAGTTGTATTGTCAATATAAGTTCGCATGCAGGTGTGCGTCCAAAAGGCGGATCTATTCCGTACGCTGCTAGCAAGGCAGCCTTAAACCATGTGACCAAACTCTTAGCTTTAAGTTTGTCGCCAGCGATCCGCGTAAACGCTATTGCGCCAGGTTTAGTTGATACGCCAATGACTGAGAGCAGGACTGCAGCGCAAGAACTATGGAAAGACAAATCACCTATGGGCCGTGGCGCAAAACCAGATGAAATTGCTCATACCGCATCGATGCTTGTTTCAAGTAGCTATCTTACCGGTGAAATTATTTTATCTGATGGTGGTTGAAACCTTACGTAAATATAAATCGTCTAAAAAACATCAAATTCGCGCACTGCACTCACCGGGATACGTAAAAATCTGCGCACTGCTTTTATAGCACTTTCGTGGGCGATAAATTTCCTCAACGGCCCCACCTCAATTCATTTGCACCGAAAAGTCAGCTCTGCTGATAGGCCTCGCTATCTATTCAGCCCCTTCTGGAAGGAGGGCTCGATAGCAAGAGGGTTTAAATCGGCGAAATACCCCGCCGTTTATAGGGGTGCCCGGGGCGGCGATTCTTCGCCATTTCCAGTGCTCTGATCAAGACCTTACGAGTATCTGCCGGGTCGATAACATCGTCGACTAAAGCCGCTTCGGCGGCGGGCAAAATAGTCGTTTTAGCCTTAAATTCGGCCACCAGTTCCTGTCTTCTTTCCTCGCCGTTTTCCATTTCAGCTAATACTCGACCAAAAAGAATATCAACGGCATCGTCGGGCGAGATGGCGCTGAACGATGCCAGCGGCCAGGCCACCAGCATATTGGGCTGCATGCCGAGGCTGTTCATGCCGTAGTGGGCGAGACCAAAGGCCTTACGCAACATCACGGTAAAGCGCGGCACGGTGGCGTGCTCAATTTCGTAGAGCAGGCGCGTCGACCAGCGAATAATGCCGTCGAGCTCCGACTGGGGGCCGGGGTAGTAGCCGGGGATGTCCTGGAGGAATATCAGGGCGATACCAAAGCAATCGCAGAAATTAATAAAGCGGCTGATTTTTTGGCAGGCTTTAATATCGAGGGTGCCGGACATATAGGCCGGCTGATTGGCGATAAAGCCGACCACGCGGCCATCCATATGGGCCATGCAGGTGACGATGTTCTGGGCGAAGGTCGGTTTGAATTCAAAGAATTTACCGTCGTCTACCAGACCGCTAATAATTTTTTTAATATCGTAGGCAAAGCGCAGGTCGGTGGGCACGATGTCGCGCAGCTCGGCACAGAGGCGCTCGGGGTCATCGCGCGTTGCACGAGTGGGGGGAGCCTCGTTGCAGTTATTGGGTAAATAGCTGAGAAACTCTTTGATTTTGTCGATGCATTCCTCTTCATCGGCGACCAGTAAGTCGCCCATGCCGCTTTGCTCGACATGCTTGCGCGCACCGCCGAGTTCTTCGAGAGTCGTATCAATGCCCATTTTGCTTTTGAGTAGGGGTGGGCCGGCGATCATCATCGCCGAGTTTTCGGTCATCGGCACGAAGTCGCCAATGGCGGTGATATTGGCGTGGCCGCCGACACAGATACCCATCACGGCAACCACAATCGGTACATAACCGCTCAGGCAAACCAGGTTAGAAAACTGGGGGTTGTCGTAGGCACCTTGAGAGCTGACTTCTTCTTCGAGTCGGGCACCGGTGCCCTCGGTAAGAATCACCAGGGGGAAGCCCTGCTCCAGAATGAGGCGTTTTAAACGGGTGAATTTCCACTCACAGGTTTTGCCCATGGAACCGGCGCGATACTGCATGTCGTAGGCGGCGACGCCAACCATGCGGCCATTAATTTTTCCGTAGCCGACGACGATGGCATCACGGGGCGTTTCGCCGGGCTTGGTGGCTGCCGCTAAATCGCACTCCCGGGCCAGCGGCGCTATCTCGGTAAAGGCCTCTTTATCAAATAACAGGTCAACGCGCTGGCGAGCTGAAAGCATACCCTTGGCGTGGCGCTTGCTGTAGTCGAGTTCGTTGAGGGCCTGTTTCTTGTCGAGAAAGGGCTGTAGTGCCTCGGTCATGGTGGTGGCAGCCGGACTGTCGGCCTCGAAGAAAACACTGCTTGTGGGGCCGCTTGGTTTTTGCTCTTTACTCGACACGATAAGGTTACTTCCACAGTTGTAATTGGGGGGGGTTAGCGGCGCTCAATGTAGCGAGCATTCGAGCGCAGATCAAGCGGGCGACATGGAGCCGGGTTGACGCAGGGGTATATCACTCGGCCTGCCCGCAGTAAGGATAATTGCGAATGTGTTTTTAAGATCGACGGGGAGCCACTAAGGCCTGGCGTAACTCGCCTAACCAGCGTTGCAGTAGGCTGGCATTGTGACTGCCCATACGGATTAATTGCTTCTGTGCAGGGGGCAGCGCTTCAAGCCCGGGGTCGGCATAGCGATACAGTGCGGATTTACGCTGTAAAGCGATAGCGCCCTCGATGGTGGGTGTGGCGAGCAGGCTATCGATGGCCTCAAGTAGTGCCGTATCGAGTGCGCTTGCGGGGTAGCCCAGTTCGCTGTAGGCGGTTTCCAGCAGTGGTCGAGTCCAGTGAAAAAAGGCGGCGGCCTGTGCCGTATCAATGGCAATAATTCCCTGGGTAAAGGCATCGTAGCGCTGAAAGTTTTTTGCGCCCATGGCTAAGGACGCCCCCTGTTTATCGACAACAAAGGTTTCAGCTGGGCGGGCGAAGGGCAGCAGTTTATCGATAATGCGGCCTTTCGATAGGCCGTGAAGAAAGGCGACACTGCGCTGGAGTAGAAACTCTTTATTGAGGCCAGTAACGTTTTCTGGCTTGAGCCCCAGTGCTTGCCAGCGCTCGAGTGCCAGCTGCTCGATAATAAAGGGCCGGGCTTGCGCGTAGGGAGGGAGCTGGGGGAGTGGTTCCGCGCCGGGGTGGGCAAAGTCTAATGAAACCCTGACTTCAGGTATTGTTAGTGTCGCAGCCGGGGGCAATATTAAGGGCGCTAATACGGCTCGCCTGGTGGGCACGAATGGTTCGACCTGCTCTGTTACAGGCTCTTGCGGCTGATAGCGATAATTGCTGTAGAGTAGAAAAATACAGAGGCCAAGGAGGGCGAAGGCGGCGACGAGTAAGCCCCGCCTGGCGTTTGAAATTGGCCTTGGGTAGGGGATAGCGGTGATATGTGCGTCATTGGGTGCAGTTGGCATAGCTTATTTTAAGACCTGTTTTTATTATGGGTTTAAGCGATGTTTATTGGGGTTTTCGGTGCGAGTTGCCTGGCCTGAAATGATAAAGGCGCCATTTAGTCTTGTTCAAAAACCACCGATTTCAGGGTCATCTCGTAGGTTTCGCCGTTGTCCTCGCGCTGCCAGATTTTGACCGGCAAATAGGCCAATTCTCGGGCCATCCAAAATACCGTCTCTCGGTCTTTCTCCTGGCGCAGTCGGCGCACCTTTTGTGCGGTAAATGTACCGAGACCGGTGACTATCGTATCTTCACCCGCGCGCTCAAAACGATAGTGTTTTATTTTACCGTGGGCAATGACACTGTAATCTAGTGCAGTATTTGGCTTGAAGAGGTCGCGGCGCAATTGCAGTTGATAGCTCACCGGGCCGAGGTGCTCGGGCAGCAGGACGATTTCACGTTTTTTATTTTTACGGGTGTAAACGGCTTTATTCAGTTGATGATCGATCGCGAGTTTTTCTGTGCGTTTATTACCAAAGAAAGAACGTTTCGAAATATAGCCATCAATGCGAATGCGGCCCTCGCTATCGAGATGGATCGTCTCGGTTTCACGCATATTGCCGAGGAAGTTTTTTGCCGTAACGTCGAGGCGGTAGCCCTGTTCTAGCTTGGCCAGCTGGCGCTGGGCCTCGATGGGCATGCCGTTATATTTTGCTGCATAAATAGCCTGATAGGCTCGCAAGACCATTGGCTGGCCGGTATCTGTATCGGCAGCGAGCAGCGGGGTACTCAGTAGTAGAGAGCATAGCAGTAGGCTAAAAATGACAGGCATAGTTTACCGTCGCAAGTGAAATTTGGTGCAGAGGGCGCAGCCACCACCCTCTGTCGGTGTTATTGGAGTTGCTGTTTGGAACTCCCGAAGTCGGTTTAGTTCAGTACAATGCTGTCGTCACCTTCGCCAGCTATCGCAATGCTACCAATCACCTTCGCCGTTTCACCAGCAGCGGACAATAAACCGAGAGCGGTGTCTGTTTCTGAGGCCGGTACGCAAAGCACCATGCCAATGCCGCAATTAAAGGTGCGGTACATTTCGGTGTCTGAGATATTGCCTTTTTCTTGCAGCCACTGAAACACCGGAGGCGCTGTCCAGCTCTTGGTGTCGATAACAGCTTGCGTGTGTTCAGGCAGTACGCGGGGAATGTTTTCCAACAAACCACCACCGGTGATATGGGCGAGGGCGTGAACCTTACATTCTTTGATCAGCTGTAGCACTGGCTGTACGTAGATACGGGTCGGCGTCAGCAAGACCTCTGCCAAGTTTTTGCCGTCTAGTTCTACCGTAGTGGGGTCAATGGCGTTCACTTCCAGTATTTTACGAATCAGCGAGTAGCCGTTGGAGTGAGGGCCGCTCGATGCTAGGCCAATCAGCACGTCGCCGGCAGCGACCTCCTTGCCATCGATAATATTGTCGTTCTCGACCACGCCAACACAAAAACCGGCGAGGTCGAAGTCTTCGCCCTCGTACATACCGGGCATCTCTGCGGTCTCGCCACCCACCAGTGAGCAGGCCGATAGCTCGCAACCCTTGCCAATGCCCTCGACGACGGCGGCGGCGATATCGATGTCGAGCTTGCCCGTGGCGTAGTAATCGAGAAAAAACAAGGGCTCGGCACCACAGACAATCAAGTCATTGACACACATGGCCACGAGGTCGATACCGACGGTATCGTGCTTTTTGAGGTCAATGGCGAGACGCAGCTTGGTGCCGACACCATCGGTGCCGGAAACCAAAACCGGCTCTTTATAGCCAGCGGGGATTTTACACAGGGCGCCAAAGCCACCGAGTCCGGCCATCACTTCGGGACGTCGGGTGCGTACCGCGACTTGCTTGATACGCTCGACCAGAGCATTACCCGCCTCGATGTCAACGCCGGCGTCTTTGTAGGAAATGGAGGGGGGCTGATTTTGGCTCATGTCGACTATCCTGATTAAAGCGCGCATTTTATAGGGACTGGGCAAGAAAAGCAGGTGCAACGTTGCTTTGCCAGTGAAATATTTTAGCGCCATCGCGCAGTGGCTCGGTGGGCAGGGTGTTCTCGGCCCATTCACCACTGCGCAAAGCCTTTATAAGCTTTAGGCTAGAAGCCTATGAAGGTTAAAAAAGCTTAGTGGGGCAGCTTGTAGCTGCGTGGTGGCCATTTCTACTGCTACAATCGCACCATGAAATGGATCTTGCCAAACTTGTTAGTGTCGGCCCTTATTTATCTGTCCCCGGCGGCTTCTGCCGCGGTGGTCGGTGATTTGTACAACGCCAGCGTTGACGTTGCCGATCAGGAACTGGCACAGCGGCAAGCGGGTTTCAGCTCTGCCCTGGCCGAGGTCTTGATTAAGACCACCGGCTCGAAAGCCATTGTACAGCGCCCGAGTGTGGTTGATGCCCTCAGCCAAGCGAGCCAATACATGGTCAAATACGCCTATGTTGAACGGCCTATCGCCCCGGCTCCGCTGCTCGAGCCGGTATTAACTGACTCGACCTTGACTGACACGAATTTCATTGAAACGAGCTTGGTTGAGCCACAGCAGTCGGGTGAAACAGGGGTAGCACTTGCCGAAGTGCCGGCTTATCGTCTATCGGTACAATTTTCGAAGGGCACTATCAATGGTTTGATGCGCACCCTCGATCTGCCCATTTGGCCGGCCAATCGCCCCGAAATACTGGTTTGGGTGGTTGAACAAAGCGCTTCAGGTTATCGCTTTGTCGAGGGCCCGGAGTTACCGAAAGATCTATTGGCGAGCTTTCGACAGCGCGGCTTACCCGTGCAGTTGCCCTTGTATGACCTCGGCGATCAGCTGGCACTCAATTCATTGGGGGCTTGGTCGCTGAATCGTGAAAAACTCAACACAGCAGTCCAGCGCTATGGCATCGATCATTGGTTGGTACTGCGCTATAGCAAGGTCGCCAGTGGCGCGATCAGAGGCTCTTGGTATCTTGGCGCGCGCAGCGGCAATTTTGCCGGGGAGGGTGCGGTGCTCAATACCTTGCAAGCCGATTCAACGGCCGATTTCTTGCAGTCGAGTGTCGACCAAGTGGTCGATCACTTGGCGGGGCAGTTGGCCTATTTTGCCGATGCCGAAGCCAGCTTGTTTCGTGTGGTGGTGGAAAACATTGGCAATTTCGCCGCCTATTCTCAGCTCAACGATTTTCTGTCGGGTCTTGAAATCGTTAATGGCGTGAAGGTACGAAGCATTGCAGGTGACACGATTACTCTCGATTTGGCGACGGAGGGCGAGTCGCGTGTTTTATTGCGGGCCTTAAATAAGGAGGCGCGTCTATCTCTAATCACCGAGCTCGGTGCTGCGAATGATACTCAAGTCAGTGCTACCACAGCACAAACAAGCCGGGCCGTAGCGTATTTTCGCTGGCAGGCAGCGCGCTGACGCCATGCCCGCCCAGCAACTCAACTTGCCCCTGTCACTCGCCGATGACACGCTATTCGACAATTTTTTAACCAGCCCGCAATCGACTCGCGCTCAGGTCTTGGCCTCGTTGAAAAGTCCCTTTCAAGGAAGTGATGAACGCAGCCCGCTGGGTAATGTTCTGTTGTGGGGGGCTGTGGGGAGTGGTTTAACGCACCTCTTACAGGCCAGTTGTCATGAGGCCGTCAGTCAGGGGCAAAGAATTCAGTATTTATCTCTGGAGACGATGGCCTCCTATCCGCCGCGGGATGTACTTGAGGGTTTGGCGGCGTGCCAGCTTCTTTGTCTCGACAATCTACAGGCGGTGATCGGTTTGCCGGCGTGGGAGGAGGCGCTGTTTCATTTGTTTAACACCTTGATGGCGAATGGCGGGCGCTTGTTAATGACCGCCAATGCCGCGCCGCGAGCACTGAGTATCAAGTTGGCCGATCTCGAATCGCGCCTCGCGGCGAGCACGGTTTTTCAACTGGTACCCTACAGTGATGAAGAAAAAACCGCCATCGTCAAGTTGCGGGCCGCACGCCTGGGCTTGAGTTTGAGTGAGGAGGCCCTGGGGTTTTTAATGAATCGTGCCCCGCGCGATCTGCACTCCTTGCTCGACCACCTGTATCAGCTCGATAGCCTCGCCTTACAATACCAAAGCCGAGTCACTATCCCGCTGATGAAAAAGGCCTTTGGCTGGTAGCTCCGCGTCGAGTGTAAAAGGCCACTTCAAGCAAACTCGTCTTGAGCGCGAGCTCTAATCGACTCGACACTGCCAACACTGTAAGTACAAGTGGCCAGGAGCTTGTTCGCCTAGGTGGCTTTGTTCAAAAATGCGTTGGGCATACTGATTGAGCACAGGGGCGAGTGAGCTTGTTTGCAGGCTGTTAAAGCCTAGGCTCTGCGCCGTGTGTTGGATGTTTTGAGCGAATTGTTTCAACAGTTGCTGCTGGAAATCGAGTGTCGGTTCGATATTAATCAGTTCGTAATCCTCTAGCTCGGCCAGCTCGGCGGCGGCCGCAATGGCGTCATCAAGGCTACCCAACTCATCGACCAGGCCAAGCTCCTTGGCTTTACGTCCCGTCCACACCCGGCCCTGGGCAATTGCATGGATATTGCCAGAGGTGCTGTCTCGGCCCTTGGCCACCAGGTCGAGAAACTGCTGGTAAATATTGTTCACACCCAGCTGGATCAGTTGTTGTGCCTGAGGACTCATGGCCCGGTCGAGGTGGTAAATATCGGCGAGGGGAGAGGTACCGATACCATCACTGTAAATACCCAATGTTGCCAGACTCTTCTCAAACGTGGGCACCACGCCAAACACGCCAATAGAACCGGTGATGGTGGTGGGCGACGCCCAAATTTGATCGGCACCAGCGGCGATCCAGTAACCGCCAGAGGCGGCGAGTGAACCCATGGAAACCACGACCGGGATCCCACTTTGCTGTATTTGTTGAATTTCGCGGCGCATCACTTCAGAGGCAAAAGCGCTGCCGCCGGGACTATCTATACGTAGTACCAGGGCGCGAATGTCCTTGTTTTTTCTCACCTTGGCGAGGAGTTCGCCGAAGCTCTTACTGCCAATCTCACCCTCGGGGCGCGCGCCGTCGTAGATCGTGCCCTTGGCGATAATTAAGGCAATCTTGTTCTCGCTGGGTGGCTCGCCGAGCTGCAGGCTTTGATGAAACAGGTACTCTTGCACACCCACTTGCCGGTAATTGTCGCTCTCGGCATTGCTGCCGGCCATTGACTCCAAACGCTTGCGCATGGCGGGAGGAGGGCTGAGGTGATCCACTAGGCCGTGGCGCAGAGCCAACTGTGCCGCACTGCCGCCAGCGAGCTGTAGGTTGTGGCTCATATTGCTAACGTAATTGTCGATGCTGAGGGCGGACAATTCACGGTTGCTTTCTACGCCGAGCGTATAGGCCTGCCATAACTCGTTGAGCCACAATGAGGTCTGGGCCTTGGAGGCTGCGGACATTTCGTTGCGCATAAAGGGCTCGACGGCGTCTTTATAGTCGCCGACGCGAAATACATGAAAGTTGATTTTTAGCTTGTCGAGGGCATCCTTGAAAAAGGGGCGATAGCTGCCATAGCCACTCAGAATCACCGAGCCCATGGGGTTGAGATGGATTTCATCGGCAAAACTGGCGAGAAAATATTGCTCCTGAGTGTAGTTATTGGCAACCGCAATCACCGGTTTGCCGCTCTCTTTGAAGTCCTGGATGGCTGTGCCGAGGGTTTGCAATTTACTAATGCCGCCGCCACTCAGCAAGTCGAGCTCGAGAACCAGACCGGTAATTCGCGGGTCATCTTTGGCGCCCTTCAGGGCCTCAACAAGATCAGCCAGTAGTGTTTCTGTGGGGTACTCGGAACCCTGGCTAAGAATGTGGGCGAGGGGCTCGACGTAGGTCAATTGCTCAACCAGTGTCCCGCTGGGTTGCAAGCGCAAAAAGGCCTGTTCCGGCAGGGGCTTGACGTTATCGGCAAATAGGCCGGCGATGATAGTGATGATAAACACCAAGATCAGGAGATTAATGGCCGAACGTATAAATTTAACCGTGGTGTTGACGAGGGAGAAAATCTTTCTGAAAAAACCCGCTTGTTTGTTGTCTTGTCTACTACTTGTCACCGCTGCGACCTCTGGTTATACGACATCCTGTCGTGAATATTTGTCATCTATTAGCTTGTTGCTTAAGTATAGGCCTTTCGCTTAGGGAGACGCCCTAGCACTCCTTACTGTAATCAATGGCCGGCATGGCCCGTGCGCGTTGCAGCCAACGACTGTACATCATCGTCACGATAAATAAGGTCGCCACGGCAATAACGGCGCTGATGTCGAAGATTGAGCGGTCGGGCTCAAACAGGTTGGCGACGATGACGGTAAAGTAAAGCAAGGTCGTGAAGCACAACATGCTGATCGAGCGATGATTTTCCCGGCGCATGCCGGGAATAAAAATCAACAGGGGAATGACCGCAAACACCAGTAAAATAGCGGGCGTGCCACTCACTAGGCCGCCGACGATAAGGCTGACAATCAGCACCCAATAGCTGACCCAGGTGGTGAGCCGGGCCTGGCGGAGTAACGGCTTAAGGTCATTCAAACTAAGGTCTTTCAAAAAAGGGCATCCCCACAACGTTGTTTACGATAACTGACATGATAAAGCACCTAGGCCCTGGCAATCACTTAGAGGATGTCGAGTACGGATTCGGGGGGGCGCCCCAGTGCAGCTTTGTCGCCATTAACGACTATCGGACGCTCTATTAACTTTGGGTACTTGAGCATAAAGTCGATCAGTTGCTGGTCGGATAAGGCCTTATCTTTAAGGTTGTTGTCCTTGTAGTCGGCCTCGCTCTTACGCAGTAATTGTCGCGGGCTAATGGCTAGCTTCTCGAGCAGACTCAGCAAGGTGGCCCGGTCGGGAGGTGTCTCGAGATAGAGCACAATCTCGGGGCTAATACCTTTATCTTCGAGCAATTGCAGCGTTTGTCGGGATTTTGAACAGCGCGGGTTGTGATAAATACTAATCATAGGGGTGCTACATATTGGTTGATTGTAAGCCGTCTATTGTAATGCTTAGGGCGGACTAGAGCCAGATGGACGCCGCCAGGTGATGGGGTAAACCCCACTGCGAGAGTCGGGTTTTTTTGATGAAAGAGCATGGCTGGTGAACAATCGCTTTATTCGGTACTCATCATAATGGCCGCCATTTTGACCACTTTACCGGAGCGATTCGACCAGGCGTGATTGGTGCCGCGCTGTACCAATACATCGCCGGTCTTGAGTAGAGTTTCCTCCGTTTCCATCATCGCGTAGATTTCACCCTCGAGAACGATCAGCAGGTCGGTGGTATTGGTTTGGTGGAAGCCGGGGTGGGAGTCGAGGCCGGCACCGGGTTTGGCGGTGCCCTCGGGCTCGGGAGGGAATTCGGCGATGCGCACCATCATTGTGCCGGGGATGGGGTCGAGGCTGTATTCGCCGGGGCGCTCGCCAAAATTATCGGCGGCGTTATTGGCGGGTAGGGTGCCCATCCATAAATCCGCCATCGCCAGTTGCCCCTGGTCGGTAAAACCCTCCATGCCCTGGCCGCCGAAAAGATCTTCACGGCCCTCGTCCTGAATAAACACAGACTGGCCCTTTTCGTTAACGCCGGTGACGATTCTTCGCACTGCTTTCATGGTGTGACTCCTTAATTATTGTTTATGGGTACTGGTGATTCCGCGCTTATTAGAGCACAGCGGCGCAAGGTCGGCCATTAACCCGAAGCACGACAGCGCTAGGGCTACCGGCTGGTAATAAATGAGGATTTACGGTAAGTTACGGGCGAATTTTTCACTAGCACGATTATTTTCTGGCACAAAAAGCCCGATAAGCGATAGTGCCACCCACACTTTAAACCCGTAATTTTAAACAGGAGACTCTTATGGACGTTGGCATTCACATGCTCTTCCAAAACCCCGGCAATATGACCGACCTGGCCGTCTACGACGCCGAACTCGAAATCGCCAAGCTGGCCGAACCCCTGGGCTTTGATTCCCTGTGGTGTGTTGAGCACCACTTCACCGACTACACCATGTGCCCCGATGTCACTCAGTTTCTCAGCTACATGGCCGGCCAAACCAGCAAAATCAAGCTCGGTACCGGCGCGGTGATTTTGCCCTGGCACGACCCCCTGCGCGTGGCCGAAGAGATCTGCCTGCTCGACTACTACTCGAAGGGTCGCACCATTTTCGGCATGGGCCGGGGTTTGGCGCGTATCGAATACGATAACTTTCGCCTCGACATGAGCAAGAGCCGTGTGCAGTTCGACGAAAGTGCGGAAATGATTATCAATGCCCTGAAAACCGGCTTTGCCGAATACGACGGCGAGGTCATCAAACAGCCCCGCGTTGAAATTCGTCCCCGACCACCCTATAGCTTTGACGACCGCATCTACTCGGTGGCGATGTCACCGGACTCCATCGATGCCGGCGCCAACATGGGCACCACCATCATGCTGTTTATGCAAAAGCCTCTGGACACCATGGCCGTTGAAATCAATCGCTATCGCGATATTTTCCAGCAGAAGCACAATGCCACGGCGCCTCCCGTGCTGTGCATCGATTTCGTGGTTTGCGATGAGAGTGCCGACCGCGCCGAAGAAATGGCGCGCAAGTACGCCGCCGACTACTTCCTTACCGCGGCCAATCACTATGAAATGGCCGGCGATCACTTTGACGGCACCAGTGGTTATAAATCCTACGCCGAAGCCTCCAAAATGCTCAATGACGTCGGTGTCGATGCCGTCGCCCAGGCCTTTGTCGACTTTCAAATCTGGGGCACCCCGGAGCAGATCCTTGAAAAGGCCGAAGCGCGCAAGAAAGTCATTGGCGACTTTAAGATCAGTGGCTGCTTTAGCTATGCCGGTATGCCCTATGACTACGCGACCAAGAGCATGAGCTTGTTTGCGGAGAAGTGCATACCCGAGTTGCACAAGCTGTAAGGTTTTTTCCTCAGCGACAGCCGGTTTAATCTGCCCTTAGATTAAACCGGCGAACCAAAAAGGCCGCGCATAATTGCGCGGCCTTTTTGGTTCAGCTTTTATTGCTTCTAGGGCTATTAGGCAGATTTAACCGCCGCATTGGCACCCAAGGGCAGGTTAAACAAGTTCACGCAGTTGAGGCCGAGAATCTTCTCTTTTACCTCCGGAGTCACTGTTGCTGCATGTTTGTCGACCAGAGCCATGGAATCGGGCCAGGTGGAGTCACTGTGGGGGAAGTCATTGGCCCAGAGCAGGCGTTCTGCGTTCATGCGATGGGAGCAACCAAAGGCCTCCCAATCGTCTTGGAAGGTCAGCCAAACATTCTCGCGAATATATTCGCTGGGCAGACGCGGTAGCAGGGGGCCGTGCTTACCGTGACCATGACGGGTCATGGCGTGGTCCATGCGGGCCATATAGTGGGGCAGCCAACCGGCATCGCCCTCGGCACCAACAAAACGCAACTTGGGGTGGCGTTCAAACACACCGCCCAGGGTAAATAGGCCGATAAGATCTTGAATGGCGCGGATCAGCTTCATAAAGCCGTTGAGCTTATGGCCGCGATATTGACTGATGCTGGCGGCACTTTCTTTGGAGGTGAGAATGTGGAAGCAGAGGGGCAGTTCGAGATCCACCGCGCACTCCCACAGGGCGTCGTACATGGGGTGGTCGTAGTCTTCTTCAATCGGTGTGCCGGGCATCATCACGCCGACAAAACCGGCAGCTTTAATACGGCGGAAGTCTTCGATGGCCGAGTCGACACTGAGAATAGCGGTTTGGCCGAGGCCAAAAATGCGCTCGGGTTCGGCACTACAGAAACCCTGTAGCCAGCGATTATAGGAGCGAAACAGGGCGTCTTTGTAGAGCGGGTCTTTGGCGTTACACAACACCATGCCTACAGAGGCGTAAATGATTTCAGCATCAACCCCATCCTTTATTTGGTCCGCAACGCGATACTTCGGGTCCCAGCCGCTTTTGTGCATATCGTAGAAGCGTCGGTTGGGGCCTTCTTTGGGCATGACTTTATCGGGAATGCCGGCAGCGGACATTAAGCCTAAATCGAGGGGGCGCTTAATACCCTCCCAGAGATAGCCATCGCCACCTTTGCCGTCGTCGACAATGCGCGGCACGCGATCGCGGTATTTGGGATCGATATGCTCGGAATAGGCCTCGGGGGGTTCGACAATATGTGAATCTGCTGAAACAACGGGTGATTTCATGGGCGATAACCTCGATAGATAGAATCATTTATTAGTAATTTTTATACGACTATCAGTTGAAATGATCGGGGCTGAAAATGCAAGTAGATTAGATGGGCTGAATTTTGTGATTTTTATTGGGCCGATAATAAAAAACCCCCGCCACTATCATTACTAGCGGCGGGGGTTTCAGCGAGCCTACGTGACTTAGGCTAGGCCGTTTGCGCCTGAATAAACTGGCCAATGCGGGCAATGGCCTCGCGACCCTCCGGCACCATGGGCGCGAACAAATGCCAGACGTGAACCATCTCTGGCCACACCTCCAGAGTGGTGTCGACGCCGGCGGCCTCGGCACTAGCGGCAACGCGGGTGGCATCGTCGAGCAGGGTTTCCAGGTCGCCGACCTGTATTAGCAGGGGCGGCAAACCCGAGAAATCGGCATGCAAGGGGGAGGCCGTTGGCTGTTTTGGATCACCACCACCCATGTAGATTTGCCCCATGCCCATCAAGCCTCCGGGTTCAACCATGGGGTCGAGGTCGATCTTGGTCTTCATTGACTCGCCCGTACCTTCCATATCGGTCCAGGGTGAAAGGGGGATGGCAGCGGCGGGGAGGGTGTCACCGGCATCGCGCAGGGCGACCAAGGTGGCGAGCGTCAAACCGCCCCCCGCAGAGTCACCGGCAATGGTGATTTTATTGGCGGCAATACCTGCCTTGAGCAACCAGCGGTAGGCCTTCGTGGCGTCTTCTACCGCAGCCGGATAAATGTGCTCGGGCGCGAGGCGGTAGTCGAGAGACAGCACACGGCAGTTAGCGGCTTTCGACAGCGAGGCTGTTAAGCCCCGGTGGGTGGCGGTGGAACCAATCACATAGCCGCCACCGTGGAGGTATAAGAGTACGCGGTCGCTATCGACACCGGGGGCATCGAGCCATTCACCCGGCGTGCCGTCGACATCGACCGGCGTGACGCTAACATTCTCCGCCGGTGTGGCGAAATTCGCCGTGGCCTTGACAAAATTGGCGCGCATTTTGTCGACCTTGTCTTTCATCATTTCGTAATTCGAGGGGCCGGGATAGTTCTTCCACAGCAGCTCGAGCAGCTTTTTACTTTCGGGACTGGCCATTAGTCACTCTCCTTATTATTGATTTTATTTGAATTGCTGCTGCAAAAAGGCGCCAATTTTTTCGACCGCTTCCTGACCCTCTTCCAACATCGGTGCAAAGGCGTGCCAGACGTGGAATAGCTCGGGCTCATCGAGTAATTCGACGTCAACACCGGCAGCGCGGGCCTTATCGGCCACGGTAATGGCGTCGTCGTAGAGAATTTCCTTACCGCCGACGTGAATACACAGCGGAGGTAGGCCCGTCATATCGGCAAATACCGGTGATGCCAGCGGGTTTTTCGCATCCGCACCGTCGAGGTATTTATCACCCAGTGAATACAGGCCCTCGGGTTTCACCATCGGGTCAATCTCGGCAAGGGCTTTCACCGATGCCGCTTCACCGGTGAGATCCGTCCAGGGTGAAATCAGTACGCCGGCAGCGGGTAGCTCGATGCCTTTGTCACGCAGGTTGACCAGTGTTGCTAGCGTTAAACCGCCGCCAGCAGAGTCACCGGCAATGGCGATGTTTTTGGCTTTATAACCCTGGGCCAACAGCCAGCAATAGGCCTTAGTGGCATCTTCGACGGCGGCTGGGAAGGGGCTTTCCGGGGCCAGTCGATAGTCGAGACCGAGGGTTTTAGCGCCAGAAAAGCGCGAGACGTTCTGCATCAAATAGCGGTGGCTTTTAATAGAGCCAATGACATAGCCGCCACCGTGGAGGTAGAGCACGACGCGGTCATCGGCAGCACCCGGGGCGACCAAAAATTCAGCCGGTACGCCGTCGGCATCGACCACTTCCTGGGTGACATCCTCCGGCACCAGAAAGCGTGCACCGCCTTCATCGAGGTTGGTTCGCTCATCTTCGAGAGACAGGGAGCCGAGGGTCGGCATTTTGGCAAATATGTTCATTAGTTTGTCGAGTTGTGCTTGTGACATGCTTGACTTACTCCAGATTTTATTAGTATTTAATGTTTAAATTTAATGGCTTATATATTATTTCAATAAATAAGGTTAGCTTTGTTTTGGCTATTTATTAAAGGCCTTGCGCAGTACCTGCACGGCTTCATCTAAGAAGCTGCGGGCCTCATCAAGGGCACCGGCCATGGAGGCAAAACCGTGTATCTGCCCCTCGTAACAAACATATTCAACGGGCACGCCGGCGGCTTTGAGCTTGTCGGCATAGGCACGGCCTTCATCCCGCAGGGGGTCAAAGCCGGCTGTCATCACATAAGCTGGGGCGAGTCCCGCCAGGTCGTCATTGAGCAGCGGTGAGGCCAAGAGGTTGTCCCAGTCTTGCGCTTGCTTTAGGTAGTGGTCGAAAAACCAGTTCATGGCCTTGGCGGTGAGAAAATAGCCGTCGTCAAAGTCTTTGTAGGACTGGGTTTCAGCGCCCATACGCGTGGCGGGGTAGATCAGTAATTGCAGGGCGAGTTCGGGGCCGCTGCGCTGTTTGCTCATTTGTGCAACGACGGCGGAGAGGTTGCCACCGGCGCTGTCGCCACCCACGGCAATGCGACTTTTGTCAGCGCCCAGCGCTGCGGCGTTATCAGCGGTCCATTGTAATACCGCATAACAATCTTCCGGCGCAGCGGGGAAGGCGTGCTCGGGGGCGAGGCGGTAGTCGGGTACGACGACGATGCACTGGGCTTCGTTGGCATAGTGACAGCACTCTTCGTAGTGGGTCTCGGGGCTGCCAATCACCCAGCCACCACCGTGATAGTAAATAAACACCGGGAGGTCTTTTGTTTCGACGCCTTTGGGTGTGATGACCAGTGTGCGGATATCGCCATTGGGACCACTAATCTGAATTTCCTGAGTTGCTTTGACTTCCGGAGCGGGTAGGCCCAGCAGTTGGGTGGTGGCGGCGAAAATGGCGCGACCCTCTTCGGGTGTGCCTTCACCGAGACCCGGTGTGCCACTTTCTGCGGCGCGTTTGAGTAATTCTGCGGCCTGACTATTTAATGCCATGGAGAGCTCCTATTGTTATTGGCTTATCTGCTAGTGGGGTAATTAAGAGGGCAGCTATTATTGCCCAGAGAGGCAATGGCTGTTTACTTGGAAAAATCAGCTCATTAAAAAATGTCCGTGCATGGAGGCAACGGGTTTGTTCGGGTCGTCCTGCCAGCACTGTACCTGTACATTGGCAACGCGACGACCCCGTTTGGTGACCAGAGCCTTGGCGTGCAGGTCTTTAATAAAGCCGGTGCGCAGGTACTCCACGGTGATATTGATGGTGCGCGGTAAATCGTCGCTCTCTTGATCGTGAGCCAGCTGTACGATGGCGGCCATTTCCAGCAAGCCACCAATATTGCCGCCGTGCAGGGCGGGAATCCAGGGGTTTCCCGCCAACTGAGGATTGGCCTTGAGGGTGGTGATTAGCAAGCCGCCGTATTGGTGCACGCTAATGCCGAGAGATTTCATATAGGGAATATTCTCGGAGAGAATAGAAAAGTCTTGGTTTTCTTTGGCCCGTTTGATCAGCTCCATAAAACTCATGTTGGTGGTTTCTCCTTCGCCAATTCGGGCTGGGCATTTTTTTGTACCCGCTTACCCGTACCCTTGGCGGTGATCATAAAAGTCGCGGTGGCATTGGCGATGGGCTTGCTTTTGTCTTTGTGGTAGGCAAGCCCTCTGACAAAACAGACGTTTTTTGTCACCTTATAGCAGTGACCATAGGCAAACACGGCCTCGTCAGGGGTGGCCGGCTTTAAGTAATCGATGCGTAGGTCGAGGGTGGCAATGGTGGTGGGCTCACCCAGTGCGGCAATCACAGACAGACCACAGACCGCATCGAGGGTGGTGGTGATAATCCCACCGTGTAATACCCCGGTCAGGGAATTACCGGCGAGGTGCTTGGCGTAGGGCACGGTGACGGTTGCCTCGCCCTTGTCGATGTCGACAATTTCCAGCCCTAAATACAGGGCGAAGGGTGATTGGTTTTCGGGTTTGGAGCGAAAGTGAACGATGCGCTCCATCAATGCTTTATCAGTCATAGGCCCTGTGTAGAGTGGTTGTCGTCGTTAAGGGTGCGGTTAAGTGAAACACCTCGTTAATGGGCCTGATAAGAGGCCATTTCTGCACAATGTTGATTGTCCATAATAGGTGCAGGGCGGTAATTTTTCAACGCAGGACGGACTCACGATAATCAGTCTAAGCCCTTTAAGGGCAGCCTATACTGCCGCAATCAACGTCGGTTAATGCTATATTTGACAGCATTCAACACTCTGAAAATTGTAAGGTAGGTGATCATGGGAAATTCAACAAGCGCACTGCCCACAGCCGCACAGGCTCTCCCTGGGCGCAGCGCCGTAATGCGGGTGCCAGTGGAACATTTCGTTAATGGCAATCCCTTAAAAGGGCCCTTCCCCGAGAACCTGCAAGAGGTGCAATTTGGCATGGGTTGCTTCTGGGGTGCCGAGCGCCGCTTTTGGCAGCAGGAAGGGGTTTACAGCACGGCGGCGGGTTACGCCGGTGGTGTAACGCCCAATCCCGCCTATGAAGAGGTTTGCAGCGGTGGCACCGGACATACTGAGGTGGTGTTGGTGGTGTTTGATCCCGCCATTATTAGTCTCGCCGATCTCTTGAAGATCTTCTGGGAAGCCCACGACCCGACCCAGGGTATGCGTCAGGGTGGGGATATTGGCACTCAATACCGCTCGGCGATTTATTGTTATGGCAGCGAGCAGTTGGCAGAAGTACAGGCCAGTGGTGTGAAGTACCAAGCGGCGCTACAGACGGCGGGGCTATCGACGATCACCACGGAGATTGCTGCAGCCCCTGAGTTTTACTATGCCGAAGACTATCACCAGCAGTATTTGGCGAAAGTCCCGAATGGTTATTGCGGACTGCGTGGCACCGGGGTGAGCTGCTAGGTAGCCTAAGTGGAGACCGCTGCCGATTCTCGCAAGGAAGCCCCGAGTGTTGTTTACGATGGCCAATGTCCCTTCTGTCGCGCCTATGTTGCCAGCCTGGACGTAAAGCCGGGGAGTCAACAGCGGGGACTGAATAAAATCGATGCCCGCCATTCACCACAGCGGGTGCGAGAACTGAGCGACAGTGGCATCGATGTCAATGCCGGCATTGTCTTGATCAAAGGTGATGCTCGCTACCAGGGCGCGGAGGCCTTGAGCATGCTGGCAAGGCACCATGCTGACGGGCCTTGGTGGAGCGGCTTACATCATCGTCTGCTGCGCCACAGAGCTTTATCCCAGTTACTTTATCCCCTGTTGCGGGCCCTCAGAAATAGCTATTTGCAGCTCCTTGCTCGCCAGCCCATCAACACCAAACAAGACAATGGCGAAGATGTGAGTCAGCAAGGGCACTGAGTGAATGTCTAAGAGCTCGGCCCCTGGCGTTTGGCGAGACATTGGCTTAACTGTGTTTTTACCTCGCCGTTAAAGCAGGCGAAAATCACCTCTTCGATGCCACCATGGTTCGCCATAAAATGGCTCACCTCAGCCACGGCGATCTCACAGGCTGCGCCGATGGGATAGCCGTAGACACCACAGCTGATGGCCGGAAAGGCAATGGAGCGCAGCCCCTGTTCACTAGCCAATTTTAGTGAGTTGCGATAACACGCCGCCAATAATTGCGCTTCGCCCTGTCGCCCGCCCCGCCAAACGGGGCCGACGGTGTGGATAATATATGGCGCGGCTAGCGCGAAGCCCGGGGTAATTTTGGCAGAGCCCGTAGCGCAACCCTGCAATACTTTACAGGCCTGCAGTAGTGCCGGCCCGGCGGCGGCGTGAATGGCAGCGTCGACACCACCGCCGCCTAGCAGGGAGTTGTTTGCGGCGTTGACGATGGCGTCGACACGTAGTTGGGTGATATCTGTTGCTAAAATTTCAATTTTACTCATGGTTTGTTTTACCCTCTGGTTGCACCTGGAAAGAGGCTAATCGCATATTGTCAGCCGATAACTTTGCAAATTATTGGCTCGGTACATAAGCAAAGAATCCTAGATCACGAGGACTGCATGGGTATTTCTGGCTAGACAACTTGTGCTTATTGAGCGGCAGATCAGCAGAGGCATCGCCCGCCGCGCCATAAACAACCCTCATTAGAGCGGCCTGAACGACAGAATTACCTCCTTAGCAATACCAGTAAAGCCGTTTTTAGGCGCTGTTTGCTCATCTCTGTACGGTGTTATTGTATAGGGTGATGGCAGGACGCTAGCAAGGCCACCGTGCCCCAAGGGTATGGTGGCCTTGCTAGCTACTGTTTATAAGGCTATACACAGTAAATGGCAGCGCGTAAAGACATCGACAAAGCAAGTTTTGTTGGCACTTTGGCAGCAAGGGATGTTGGCCCGGTATGGGCGCCATTGTGCCTAGTCCTGGGGCTTGTTGTGCGCCTACAGGCCGGATTGGCCGCGCTAGTTACCTGCTTACTGTTCGCTGCGAACCCTGCTTGGGCCGTGCCCGGCCAGGTTGTGCTGCTCTCCATAGAGGGCGCCATCGGCCCGGCCGCAGAAGATTATCTGCATCGCGCTTTTCTTGAAACCCTACCATCAGCGCCGGCGCTCATTATTATTCGCATGGATACACCGGGCGGCCTCGACAGCGCCATGCGCGGCATGATTAAAACCATCAGCGCTTCACCGGTACCCGTTGCCACCTATGTCTCGCCCACCGGGGCGCGAGCTGCCAGCGCCGGGACCTATATCTTGTACGCCAGCCACATTGCCGCGATGGCACCGGGTACCAACCTTGGCGCGGCGACACCGGTACAAATCGGCGGGATTGCGCTGCCGGGTATGGAAAATGAAGAGGCGGGGGAGGAAGAGGCCTCGGGTAAAGGGGGGAAGTCTAGCCGGCAGGCACAGGGCGACGCCATGCAACATAAAATCATTAACGATGCTGCGGCTTATATACGCGGCCTGGCGGCTTTGCATGACCGCAATGCCGACTGGGCAGAGCAAGCCGTGCGCGAGGGCGTGAGCCTGACAGCCCAGGAAGCCCTGCAACTCAAGGTCATTGATATCGTCGCCGCCGACATCAATGACCTACTGGCACAGCTCGATGGCCGCAAAGTACGAGTGCTCGAGCGCGAGCAAATACTGCACACCACTGGCCTGTCGGTCATCGAGCTATTGCCCGATTGGCGCAATCGTCTGCTCGGGGTCATTACCAATCCGAATATTGCCTACATACTGATGATGATCGGCGTCTATGGTTTATTGCTCGAGTTCTACAATCCTGGGGGTATATTGCCCGGTACCGTGGGTGCTATTTGCCTGATGTTAGCCCTCTACGCCTTCCAGCTATTGCCGGTCAATTATGCCGGCATGGGTTTGATTTTACTCGGTGTTGTACTGCTGGTCGCGGAGGCTTTTCAGCCCAGCTTTGGGGTATTGGGTCTTGGCGGGCTGGTGGCCTTCGTGATGGGTTCCATCATTCTAATGGATACCCAGCTACCGGCATTTCGTATTTATTTTTCTGTGATTCTTACCTTTGCGCTGACCACGGCCTTGGTTTTATTCCTGGTGGTGGGCCTGGCTGTACGGGCGCGTAAGCGACCCTTGGTCAGTGGCTTGGAAGCCATGCTCGGCCAAATAACCCCCGTTAATATTGTCTTGAATGAGGGCCTGGTCATGGTTTCTGCACAGGGTGAGCAGTGGCGGGCGCGCAGTGCCAGGCCCTTACGGGTCGGGCAGCAAGTCAAAATCGTCGCCATTGATGGTTTGACGCTGGCTGTTGAGGCCGTCGACATTGAAACACCAAGTAGCGAGCTTACCCCCCCTGAGGGCGGTAAAAATGTTGGCTTTTAGCAACTTGAATCTGGCAAGTTGCTTCATGGAACGGGGAGTGGCGCGATGATTGAGTATCCGATGTATACACTGTTTGTACTGGTCATTTTATTCATTGCCAGTGCCATCAAAATTCTTCGTGAATACGAGCGCGGCGTGGTTTTTTTACTCGGGCGCTTCTGGAAGGTCAAAGGCCCCGGTTTCATCATCATTATTCCCGGCATCCAGCAAATGGTGAGGACGGATTTGCGCACCGTGGTGATGGATGTACCGAGCCAGGATGTTATTTCTCGCGATAATGTCTCGGTGAAGGTCAATGCCGTGGTGTATTTTCGCGTGGTTGATCCGGAGAAGGCGATCATTCAGGTTGAAGATTTTTACGCGGCCACCAGTCAGTTGGCCCAGACCACACTGCGTTCGGTTTTAGGCCAGCATGAGTTGGACGAAATGTTGTCGGAGCGAGAGCGGCTGAATATCGATGTGCAGGCGATTCTCGATCAACAGACCGATGCCTGGGGCATCAAGGTCAGCAATGTTGAGATTAAGCATGTCGACCTGGATGAAAGCATGATCCGCGCCATTGCCAAACAGGCCGAGGCCGAGCGCACCCGGCGTGCCAAGGTGATTCACGCCGAAGGGGAGATGCAGGCCTCTGAAAAACTGCTCGAGGCCGCACGGACCCTCTCTCAACAGCCCGAGGCGATTCAATTGCGCTATATGCAAACCTTGACCGAAATTGCCAGCGAGCGCACTAACACCATTGTTTTCCCCATGGATCTGGTCACCAAGCTGTTCAAAGCTGAAAAGTAATGGTCTAGATAGTTGCTCCAATGCGATAGCCGGTCCAATGATAGAGCCCGACAAATATATGCGCTTAGACCAACAATATCGTCAGCACAAAAAAAGGCCTCATGGTGAGGCCTTTTTTTGTGCTGCAAATGAAACGCTTACATATTCGGGTAGTTCGGTCCGCCCGTGCCCTCGGGTGTCACCCAGGTAATATTTTGTGCCGGGTCTTTAATGTCGCAGGTTTTACAGTGCACACAGTTCTGACCGTTAATCTGGAAGATTTTTTCACCGGCTTCATTGTCCAACACCTCGTAGACACCGGCCGGACAGTAGCGCTGTGCGGGCTCGTCGTAGAGGGGTAGATTCTTGGCGAGGGGAATACTGGCATCTTTGAGGGTCAGATGGCAGGGCTGGTCTTCCTCGTGGTTGGTGTTGGATAAGAAGACCGAGGAGGGCTTATCAAAGCTAAGCTTACCGTCGGGCTTGGGGTAGTCAATTTTCTTACAATCACTGGCCAGCTTCATCTGCGCGTGATCGGGCTTGGGGTCTTTCAAGGTAAACGGGAGTTTACCGTTGAAAATATTGATGTCGATAAAGGCGAAGGCGGAGCCAATGATATTGCCCCATTTGTGCTGAGCGGGGCCAAAATTGCGCTGTACATGCAGCTCTTTATAGGCCCATGAGTTCTCGTAGGCTACGGCGTACTCGGTGAGTTCCGTACTCGCTTGCTCTTTATTCAGTGCCGCAGTAACGACTTCAGCGGCGATCATGCCGGACTTCATCGCTGTGTGATTGCCTTTAATCTTGGCGAAGTTCATGGTGCCCGCATCGTCACCAATTAACAGACCACCCGCGAAGCTCATGCGTGGTTGTGATTGCAAGCCGCCCTTCGTCAAAGCGCGAGCACCGTAGGCGATGCGTTCACCGCCCTCGATATACTGCTTGACCACAGGGTGGTGCTTGAAGCGTTGAAATTCGTCAAAGGGGCTGAGGTGGGGGTTGGAGTAGGAGAGGTCGGTGATCAAGCCCAGTGCTACCTGGTTGTCTTCGAGATGATAGACAAAAGCACCACCCGCGGATTTACTTTCGTCCAATGGCCAGCCGGCGCTGTGAACTACCAGGCCCTGCTGGTGCTGTTCGTCACTGACCTTCCAAATCTCCTTAATGCCGAGACCGTAGTGCTGGGGGTCTTTACCGGCATCGAGATTGAATTTTGCAATCAGCTCCTTGCCCAAGCTACCGCGACAGCCCTCGGCAAAGAGGGTGTACTTACCGTGCAGTTCCATGCCCTGCATATAGCTGTCTTTTTGCTCGCCATCGATATTCAGGCCCATGTCGCCGGTGGCGATGCCTTTCACGCTACCGTCGTCGTGGTAAACAATTTCAGCGGCGGCAAAACCGGGGAAAATTTCAACACCCAGCGCCTCGGCCTGCTCGCCCAACCAGCGGCAGAGGTTGCCAAGGCTAATAATATAGTTACCTTCGTTGTGCATGGTTTTAGGCACAAACAGGTTGGGTACCTTGATACCTTTTTCGGCACTGGTCAGCACATAGATATCGTCGCCGTCTACGGGAGTGTGCAGGGGCGCGCCCTTTTCCTTCCAGTCGGGAAAGAGTTCGTTGAGGGCGGTGGGCTCGAAGACCGCACCGGAGAGAATATGGGCACCGACTTCGGAACCTTTTTCAACGACGCAGACCGTCGTTTCGGGGTTTAGCTGACGTAAACGACAGGCTGCGGATAATCCCGAGGGACCCGCGCCAACAATCACCACGTCGTACTCCATATATTCTCTTTCCATCACTCTACCTCCAAGCAGCTAAAACAATCGCGTATTTTACCCTACTGTTGATGGGCAAAACTACGTTGCAAACAGAGAAAACTGTGACGACTGGGTTTCCACCCCATTGCCGAGGCTTAATAGATTTATTGGCGGCTCTAAATTTGATTTTTCGCACTGAAATCGGCATGATGACGCCCCCTAAATTTGGTGTGCTTTGCTGTTACACCTAATTTATTTGTCACATTCCACAACATTCCAAGGGTGGTTCATGAAGATTCTTGTCGCTGTTAAGCGCGTTGCCGACTACAACGTAAAGGTAAGGGCCAAGTCAGATAATACCGGCCCCGATCTGGCCAATGTTAAAATGGCCATCAACCCCTTCTGCGAAATCGCTGTTGAAGAAGCGGTTCGACTGAAAGAAAAAGGCATTGCAACAGAAATCGTTGTCGTCTCTATAGGCCCACAGGCTGCTCAGGAGCAGGTTCGCACCGCTCTAGCGCTGGGTGCCGATCGCGGTATCTTGATTAAAACCGAGACCGATCTCGAGTCACTGGCCGTCGCTAAATGCCTAAAGGCGGTTTGCGACAACGAGAGCCCCGATATTGTCATATTGGGTAAGCAGGCGATTGATGGTGACAACAACCATACCGGACAGATGCTGGGTGCATTGACCGGTTGGGCTCAAGCCACTTTCGCTTCTGAGCTGACTATCGATGGCGATAGCGCTACGGTTATTCGCGAAGTTGATGCCGGCTTGCAGACCATTGAAATCAAATTGCCAGCCATCGTCACCGCCGACCTGCGTTTGAACGAGCCGCGTTACGCGTCTCTGCCCAATATCATGAAGGCGAAGAAAAAGACCATCGACAACACCACGCCTGAAGACCTCGGTGTCGATGTTGCACCGCGTACCACCCTGCTCAAGGCCGAGCCAATTAGTTGATAAACTGAAAAACGAAGCCAAGGTGATCTCATGAGTATTCTGGTAATTGCGGAACACGACAACAGTGAAATTAAAGGCGCGACACTGAATGCTGTCGCCGCTGCCCAGGCTATTGGTAGCGACGTCGATATTTTGATCGCCGGTGCCAACTGTGGTGCGGCTGCCGATGCCGCTGCCAAAATTGCAGGTATTCGCAAAGTTCTGGTCGCCGACAATGGCGCCTATGAATTTATGCTGGCCGAAAACGTTGCCCCTCTGGTTGCCGAATTGGCCGCCAATTACGGTCACGTACTGGTACCCGCTACCACTAACGGCAAAAACGTCATTCCACGTGTTGGTGCCTTGCTCGACGTACAGCCGATTTCCGATATTAGCGCGGTTGTCAGTGAAGATACTTTCCAGCGTCCTTTCTACGCTGGCAACATCGTCGCCACCGTGCAGAGCAGTGACAGCATTAAGGTCATGACGGTTCGCACCACAGCCTTTGACCCCGTTGCAGCAGAGGGTGGCAGCGCCACTATCGAAGCCGTTGGCGGTGTCCACGACGCTGGCGTTTCCGAGTTTAAAGGCGAAGAAGTGGCGAAGTCTGACCGTCCCGAACTGACCGCTGCCGATGTTATCGTTTCCGGTGGTCGCGGCATGCAAAATGGCGAGAACTTTGAGCTGCTGTACAAGGTTGCCGATAAGCTCGGTGCCGCTGTCGGTGCTTCACGCGCCGCTGTTGACGCAGGTTTTGTACCGAATGAAATGCAGGTTGGCCAAACCGGTAAAATTGTTGCCCCCGACCTCTATATTGCGGTGGGCATTTCCGGTGCCATTCAGCACTTGGCCGGTATGAAAGACTCTAAAGTTATCGTTGCTATCAACAAGGACGAAGACGCGCCTATCTTCCAGGTCGCGGATTACGGTCTGGTTGCCGATTTGTTTAAGGCATTGCCAGAACTGGACGAAGCTCTGTAAAAAAGCAGCATCGTTTGTCATAAAAAAACCGGCTATATGCCGGTTTTTTTATGTCTGTTTATTGAGCTTAGGGTCGCCCCTTACGCCGCTGATCTATTGCACGTTGTCGCTCTTGCGGCGATAAGTTATGCCATTTTTGTTTCAGTTTTTCGCGCTCCGCTTCGGGCAACTGCCGAAACTTTTTGCGCGCCTCTCTCAGCCGCTGCCTTTCCTCTGGCGGTAGGGATTCGAAGCGCTGGCGACGCGCTTTAATACGCTGGCGTTGCTCCGCCGGTAGGGCATCAAAACGCTCTCTACGCTGCTCCCGACTCATATCCCGACCGTGCCCGCGCTCGCCCTCCTGACGCGCAATTATTAGTATTTCTGCGGGCGTAGTGAGGCTATTAAGCGTAGCAGGGAATCTTCGGATGCCCTGAGCACTATAATTTTTGGTCTTTATATTGTTTTCAGCACTGGGCTGAATGGCAAAGCGTGCCTGAGCCAGGCCGGAATAAAATAACAGGCAGAATAGGGCAAGGGAGCGCAGTAAAATAAACATATCAGCCACTTAGGCCTTGCTCATTGTCGGCCAGCCAATAATAAAATTCCAGATCGTCATAGAGTTCAAAATTATCGTTCAAGTACTCCCGGGAGGGCGTTGGCGCAAGCGAGGATAGAGGCATGATTAACCCTAGGGCCAGTAGTGAGGCTAGAGCCATTCCCGTTGCGGGCCACAGTAAGCCGTGAAAGCGGCGGGGCGCTCTTGCCGACCCCAGTTGCCCATCGAGGGCCTGCCGGCGCATCGCCGACAGACGTGCGCTCTGCCCGGCATCAATGGCTTGCTCATCGCCACGTAACTGAGTTTGCAGCCCTTGTTCAAATTTAGTTTTCACGGTGGATCTCCTCCAGGGACTCGCCAAGTTGTGAGCGCAATGACTTTAATGCCCGCGAGTAATGAGTTTTGACACTGCCTTCGCTACAAGCCATGGTTTGGGCGGTCTCTCGGGTCGAAAAGCCCTCCCAACAGCGCAGCATAAAGGCTTCGCGCTGCCTGCGAGGTAGCCGACTTATCTGTATGTGGAGTGTGGTAATGGTTCTTTCACGCTGTAAATACTGTTCCGGGTCGCCCTGGCCGGTGGCTACGTTGTCGTAGGACTCAACAGCAGATGCTGCCTCTAAATCACTGGCACTCAGTTGGCTCGGCAGTATAGCGCCAAAGCGTCGCAGTAATTTACGACGGCGAAACTGGTCGTTGATTTTATTGTTGAGGATGCGATAGAAGAGTTTTCGCCACTGATCACTATCGCGGTCGGCATAGGATTTAAGGAGTTGTAGCATGCTTTCCTGTACCACATCCATGGCGTCATCGGCATTGCCCAGGGCCGCGCGAGCCATGGCAAAGGCGCGACGCTGCACCGAGGCTAGAAAGTCATCCAGGGCGAGCCGGGACGCCTCACTCGCAATCGCCACGTTAGCCTTGAGCATTGAGGTTTTCATCGCTTGCGTGCAGAGCCATGCTAGTGGCGAACATGGTGCAAGGCCTCGCTGAGAACAAGGGCGCCGGCAATTAAACGATAGTTTCCACGTCGATAATCGTTATCGCGATGCTGCTGGCTGTCGAGCGAGCGCGGCTTGCCACTGCGATAGCGTTTATAGCCAGGGTAACTGCGATAGTTTAGGTGATGCCGAAATTGATATTGATAGCTACTCTCGGAGTGAAACTGATGGTATAGATGCGTACTTTGGTATCCAGAGTAGCGGTGTTTAACGGCGTGGCGCTTTACAGAATGGTGATATATTTCAGCGTGCGGGCTGACTGTCGCTCGCTGATGGTTCAAAGGGTGGGGGTGCTTGGCATAACTCGAGATCGAAAATAGTGTCGAGAGTAAGACAACGGCAATCAGTTTTGTCAGGTTCATGGTAGGGCGCTCCCGTACAGCCAATGTGGCGGGGTGTTTCAACTATAACGCCCCACGCCACAATCGGTTGACAGCCCGGGGCAATTATTGGACAGGGCCTGCCTTTTTGACTAGGCGTGTTTCAAGGGAGGCACTGGAAGCCCGGGTGTAATCAAATAATAAATGCGCCGTTTCCCGCAAGGTGGGGTCGGGCGTCTTTTCATCCTCCTTCTGCTGCTTGCGAAAGGCCTCTACCGCTTCTGTCGATGAAAAAGTGGGTTTATCTTGACTCTCACGACGGGTGTTTTCGATAGCCAGCCACTTCTCTTCGCGCTGTTCTTTCAACTGCTCACGGTTGGATTTATTCAGTGTAAATTGCTTCAAGGATCGCTGATCGTTGATCAGGCCGATTTCGTCGAGCATAAAGTGCCAATCGGGGTCGCTGGCGACTCGATGTTGATGCTGACGTTTTAACAGCGCAAGCATGGGGTCGAAGTCTTCGTACATGCGGTGCCTAACCTTGCGAATACTGTCCCAGGGTAGGGCGTTATCTTGGCTGCTCTCACCCACCTCAGCGAGGTCAAAATAGGAGGGGAAACTAATGTCGGGAATAACGCCTCGGTGTTGCGTGCTCTGACCTGACACCCGGTAAAATTTTGACTCCGTTAATTTCAACCGCCCCTCTTTAAGGGGTGCGAGAACCTGTACGGAACCCTTGCCAAAACTGGTGGTACCCACGACCAGGCCGCGGCCATAGTCTTGAATGGCGCCGGCAAAAATCTCCGATGCCGAGGCGCTGAGTCGGTTAATCAAGACCATCAGGGGGCCATCGTAAAAGGGCCGCTGACGAGCTCGCTGCTCCCGCGAAACACGTTGATCGGCATGGCGAATTTGCACTACCGGGCCGGGGTGAATAAACAGGTCGGTCAGCGCTGTTGCCTCGTAGAGCGAGCCGCCGCCGTTATTGCGTAGGTCGAGAACAATGCCGTCAATACCCTGCTTTTTTAAGTCGATGATCAAGGTCATAACATCGCGAGAGGTACTTTTAAAATCGGGGTCACGCTTGCGATAGGCTTCGAAGTCCATGTAAAACGCCGGCACGGTAATTACACCCACCTGAAAGCTTGTATCGCCTTGACCAAGGTCGATGATTTCGCTTTTGGCAGCTTGTTCTTCCAGCTTTACCTTGTCGCGAATGATAGCCACGGTCGTGGTTTTATCACCACCCTCTGCGGTGCCGGGAATAATTTCCAGACGTACCCGGCTGTCTTTTTTACCGCGTATTAGATCGACGACATCGTCCAGGCGCCAGCCGATAACATCAACCATGGTCGCGTCGTCCTGAGCCACCCCGATGATTTTGTCTTCCGCCGCCAGCACGCCCTGTTTGTCGGCGGGGCCACCGGGAACAATACGTACAATTTTGGTGAACTCATCCTCTAGCTGCAGGACGGCACCAATACCTTCCAGCGAAAGAGACATGGAGATATTGAAGTTTTCGAGGGTGCGGGGAGCTAGGTAGCTGGTGTGAGGGTCGTAGAGACCGGCCAGAACATTGATAAAGCCCTGTACGGCATCGTCGGCATCTTGCTGGGCCAGTTGTTTGATTTGGTTGGCGTAGCGTTTGTGTAAGAGTTCACGAGCGCTAGCGCTATCTTTACCCGAAAGCACCAGACGCAGCAGACTGTCTTTCATTCTTTTGCGCCAATAGTCGTCGGCCTCTGCCGTCGATGTCAGCCAATTGCGGGTGTCTCTATCGAGGTTAATACTTTCCTCTAGGTTGAAATCGAAAGCAACATCACTTTCCAGCAGCGCGATATTATTGTCTAAACGACTCGCTATACGTTCGCGGAAGAGGTTGTAAATGGCAAAGGCCTCCGACAAATCACCCGCGAGTAAGGCTTCATCAAAGACATAGCGAGTGGCTTCAAATTGCACCACGTCGGCTTGTAATAGATAGACTTTAGCGGGGTCTAGGGCATCGAAATAACTGTCCAGCAAACGGCTTGAGAAATCATCGTCAACGGTTTGTTTTTTGTAGTGTTTCTTACTTAGGGTCTCAATGATTTCAATCGCCGTTCGCGAGTGCTCTTTGCTATACACCAGCGGTTCAGTTTTGCCGTAGGCCGAGGTTGTGACTGTAGTGGTGAACAGAACCAGAATAAAAGCGAATGACAGTAACTTCATAGGGTAGGCAGTCTTTCCGTGGTTAAGCTAAGAGTGTAGCACTAAGAATCATCGTAATTATTGTATCGCCGAGTATAAGGCCAAAAAAAAGTCTTTTGTAAGCCATTGATTTTAGAGGGTCTAGCGTGATTTCCTCGAACGATAAAAGGCTGGATTTAATCATCGCTGACACGAGGCCAACCGCAGCTAGCGGGGGGAAGGGGTGATGGCTTGTGACGACCTGCTAGCCAGCGTGTTCTTAGCTATTACCCGGCACCTGTGTTATCGATATAGGGTAACTTGTTACTGAACTGAGAGCTGAACTGAGACCTGTATTGAGGCCATTTGTTCCAAGGTATTACAGCGGGGAAGGCTTGAGCTAAGGGTTAAAAAATCGGCTGGTTCAGAGAATCTCCAACCTAGCAACTCCGATCAAGCAAAGAGAAAGCGGGGCAGTACCGATAGAGTGCCGATAGACGGGCCAAGCTTACTTGACAATGTCTTCCACTACGACAATGACGGCTAATTCGAGAAAAAGGCTATTCTGCCATCAGCGCCGTTGTTTTATCCCTCCCCCAATGCTTGACGCACCGAGGCTGAGTGCAAGGGCCGGTGATTACGTCTATTTAGCCTTACTCAAGTCCTGCTTTTATCTCATCGCCAAGGCCCGATTTTTTAATGTGTTTAACGAGGGTCTTGGTGCCCAGCGACTTGATCACTGCCTATCGCCTTTAATACAGCGGCGACGCCGTGTTCATTGACGATTTCACTCAGTGCGGCGCTATTTTCCTGGGGGGACATAGCCTGTACCAATTTCAGCAGTTTACGGTCCTTTACGATTTGTACGGCATAGGCTTGTCGTTGTTCCTTATTCGGAATTTTCTTACTGCTGCCGAGTAACTTCGACGCCCCGGCACCGGCCAAGCTGCCTAAGATCTTGATAATGTCGGCAATGCTCAGTGTTTCCGAGGTGGTGGTATCTCCACCGCCTATTGCCGAACCTGCGCCATTGCTGGGTGTGAAGTGAATGAAATCATTTTCGTCCAACTGCTCATCGAAGCACAGGGTGAGTTCAATCGCCTCACCCGGTTGTAGGCAGGGTTCGAAGTCGAGATGTATTTCATCGCTACTCTCGGTGGGGTCGGGCAGCTCGCCGTCGAGTTTGGTGCGCCGCCAGCCGCCGGTTTGCAGCGGACCTTGTGCGCTATCGCTGGAGGACCAGTCGCGATTCTCGGTTTTACCGTCGCTGCGGGCATTCGGCTGTGTGGTCGCAGGGGTAAAGGTGCCCGCACGGGGCTTTCCTTCTCCCCCCGTTGAGTGGCTGCCGCGTCGGATTCGAATGCCATCTTTGACACCGTCATCCCTATCGTCAGCGTCCGGCGACTCGGGATTGATATCGGGATCCAGGGCTATTGCCCCGGGAATGAGGGCGCCACCCTTGTCCTGGGTCGAGATGGTCAGGTCGCAGACCGGAACACTGGTGTTAATCAGGAAAATAATGGAGTAGCACCAGTTATCGCCGCTTTTTGAACCGTGTCTTGGGCGACCCTGGTAGACCACGCTACCGTTCATTTCGAAGGTGCTCGACATACGCTTATCCTCATTTATTATTATATTGTTGTTTTTTCAGCCTAAGGCAAGTCTCTACTAGCTTCAAATGCGGGGGTCTTTGATGGTGATTTTAGTGACTGGTTTTTTAACAATGCTGGTGTTTACATTACTAGTGGTACTTGACACAAATTCACTAAGGCTTGCTCTTTATAAAGGCTATGAGCCCTTGATTTGCTGTTTTTCTGTCATTGCTCTTGCTGCCTTGCTGGTTATCGTTTTCATGGTCATTTGCAGCCATAAAAAATCTATCATGGATATATGTCTTGGTTCGCTCATAACCGTTATAAAATCCCGGCAGGTAATTGAGGCCTTTTCAACCGAGGGTTTTTTTTGCAACTCACCGGTGAGGCATTTCTTATGCAGGGAATCTTTCAATTCGGTACGTGTTCGTGGCGTGTCTGTAACGGGAGTTCCAAAGACCTGATCTTCAATCAAGTCAATGGTATAAGCGGCGAAGCTGAGGGGCTTTATTTCGGCTGCAACCATGGTAGAAGTCGCCACTGTGGATAGAGATATCACCATCAATAGGGCGAGTGTCATCTTTTGCATGTTGTTGAAACCTTCTATTTAAGTGTCTAAAGAATAAGAATGAAGGGGCCACACAAGGGTAAGGCCTGCAATCTGTGCCGGTTGATGTATATGGATCGGCAAATGCCTAAAAGTCTTTGGTATTACATGTCAGCTTGGCTACGGCCTTAGGTTGACCCGAAGATCCATATCACTTGACGCCGATGCTCAAACAAGCGCTCGGGGTCATTTTGATTTTAGCGTTCTGATGGCGAGGTCAATTTTCTACTGCTACAGCGATGATGAGCAGGCTTCTCGTTGGAGTTCACCTGAGGTCTAGCGCTAATCAATGGCCTGTTCATTTGATCTGCCCTGGGAATACACTCGAGCTTCTCGGCAGGCGCGGGATTCTAAAGTAGGCGGGGTGGAGTCGCTGTGATCCAGTCCCTGAAATACAAGTCTGAATCGAGCGGTTTATAGTGAGCTTCCAGCATCAATCGGTGTTTATGTTTCAGTAATCAAAATGCGATTTAACATAATATACATTATACGCAATTTTATATTAGGTGCCCCTAAGCCTCGTCGGACTAATTTAACCACGGTCAGTAGATAGAGGCTGTTGCTTAATCGATGGAATATATAAGCTATCAGTGATTATTACGGGGTGTCATGATTCATCACTTACTGTACTGACCAGGTAAAGCCAGAGCACACCGGCAATGCCCGCGATAAAGGATGCGAGAAGAATGCCGGTTTTGGTAATGAGTAATAAATCGGGGCGCTCGCTAAAACCGAGTTGAGCGACAAATATTGACATGGTGAAGCCGATCCCGGCTAGCAGTGAAACGCCGGCGATCTGAGTAAAACGCGTGTCTTTCGGTAGCACCGCAACATTGAGCTTGAGCAATAACCAGCTAACGCCGGTAATACCGATAAACTTACCGAGTATTAAGCCCAGCGCTACGCCAACAAATGTAGGATGAGCCAGTGTTGAACCCATAGAGGCAAGCTCAAGAGGAATGCCGGCATTGGCTAAGGCAAAGATGGGAATAACGATGTAGGCCACTGGCATATGCCAGGCTTGCTCAAGGCGCTGTAATGGCGCCTGTACTCTATTTATTCCGATCTCAAGGCTGCGAACGACGGCACGCAGTTGATCGTTGGTCATAATACTTTTATCGGATTGCTGAATCTCATCAAAACGATGCATTAGTGCTTTAACCTGGCTACTGAATCGCTCGGGCTGATATTTAGGCATCGCCGGAATACACAGGGCCCCCAGTACCCCAGCCAGGGTTGCATGCACACCCGATAGTAATACGGCATACCAAAATAACACCGACACCAGAAAATACGGTAGGGTTTTACGGATGCCGGCAAGATTGAGGGTGACCAATACAGCGAATAGACCTGCAGCTACTGTGAGTGGCCCGAGGGCAATCGTTTCAGTGTAAAACACCGCAATCACCACCACGGCACCGAGGTCATCGACTATCGCTAGGGCAACCAAAAAGGTAATCAGGGCTTTGGGTACACGCCTGCCGAGCAATGCCAGGGCGCCAATGGCAAAGGCAATATCGGTGGCCATGGGTATGCCCCAGCCTCGTGCGGCATCACCCTCGGGGTTTACCATAAAATAAATCAGTGCCGGCACGACCATGCCACCAATGGCTGCGCCAATCGGTAACACGGCATTGTGTAGGTCGGCCAACTCCCCCACCAGTATTTCACGCTTTAATTCTAGGCCTACCACGAAAAAAAACATGGCCATTAATCCGTCGTTTATCCAATGATGCAAGCTCATGTCGACGGACCAGGTACCAACATTGAGGCTGACAGCCGAGTGTATAAAGTGCGCATAAGTCGTTGCAAAGGGGCCGTTGGCCAGAATGAGTGCGACCAGGGCTGTACCCATTAGCAACAGACTACTGGTGGTTTGGCGGTGTATAAACTCTTCAAAGGGCGTTAAAACTTTATCAAAAGCCTTTTCCCAGGGTGAGTTAAAAATGCCTTTTTTGGCGCTGCTATTTTTACTACTGCCCTTCGTCGCTTGTTGTGAGTCGGCCATTTTGCTTCCCGTGCAGGTAGGTGGTTAATTAAACGTAATCGATAGTGATTAATCAGATACTTATACGCTAGCGTAAAGGCCTATCCTCCTACCTGCAAGTGCAATGCCCCGCCTTGACAACTCCTTGTATTGGCTTCGATCAAAGACGGATGGGGAGTAGGCTTGATTCTTTTTAATGGGGAGTAAATGAGGGCTTGGGTTAAAGAGGGAAATAACAGGGGATGGTAGTCAAACTGTGCTTGGCGACCATAGATATGACTTGGGCTGATGTAGTTGAGGTCTTAAATAACCCTGAATTCAAGTAATAAATGCCGTGCAGACGTACATACACCCTATAACACCGGGGCTAGCGATAACTTTTCAGCCCCGGTGTTAGCAATACTGCCTAATCCCGTTGTGGGGGCCAGCCAGGGTAAACAGCTTGGGGAAGCCGGCTGTCTGTATGCCCAGTAAAGTACGCGGGCCATTGGCCCACTTGTCAGTGAGCTTGGCGCCATCTTTACCCGTGATGTCGATGCGCTTCAATGAACTGGTCACCGTATCGAAGCCAGTAGCGTAGATGATAATATCGAGATCATACATTGCATCACGGCACTTAACCCCTTCCGCTAGGATCTCTTCGATAGGTGTGTACTTCAGGTTGACCAATTTCACATTGGGTTTGTTGTAACACTCGAAGTACTTAGCTTCCATAGGGACACGGCGGGAACCAAAACCGTGGTCTTTGGGGATCAGGCTTGCCGCTGTTTTGGGGTCGTTAACCCGGCCGCGGATCTTTCTGGCAATAAAGTCGGTGATTAGCTCATTGGCTTTGGGGTGGTCATAATATCGTGGCAATTGCCCAGCCAAATACCGAAACCCGGCTCGCCATATCTCTTTTCGAAGAAGGCCTCCCGCTCTTCGCCCGACACATCAAGGGCTTAGGCTCGTCAAACTTATGATGAAAGGCACCAAAGGTGTCATTACATTCATTAAAAACCTGCTTATAGTTAGCCTTAATGTCCTGCATTTCCTCGGGGCTGAGCGGGCCATTTTTCAGCGGTGCACACCATTCGGGTGCCAGCTGGAATACCGTCAGGCCTAGGCTACGAATAACACACGACGGGGATATTGCATGCAACTTGCCAGGCAACTACTATTGAGCAGCCTCTTCGAGGCACTTTCTTCTCACACTTAGAGGTTGAAACAATGGGCCAAAGTCGACAATCAAGAACAATAGATAAGCCCCAAACGGAAGCCGAGACAATTTTAAAGGCACAGAAGGATGCCTACTTCCAGAACCCCTACCCCTCCTTGCAAGAGCGCCTAGAGAATTTACGCAAACTTGAAAGCCTGCTTGAAAAAAACACCGACGCGATTACGGCGGCTATTTCCGCAGACTTTGGCCACCGCAATCCCACCGAAACCAAAATGGTCGAAATATTTGGCTGTTTAACCGCCTCTAGGGACACTCGGAAAAACCTTAAAAAGTGGATGAAAGCGCAGCGCCGCCACACCTCGATTATGTTTTTCACCGGTAAAAATGAGGTGATTCCCCAGCCCAAGGGCGTGATTGGGATTGGCACGCCCTGGAACTATCCCCTCTATTTATCCATCGGCCCGGTCATTAATGCCCTCGCCTCCGGTAATCGTTGCATGGTCAAGCTTGCCGCCAATTCGCAAAACCTCTGTCGCCTGTTACAGGGCTTGTTTCGCGACGCCTTTGGTGATGACACCGCGGCCTATTTACCCGGGCTCAGTGGCTCGGAGTTTTCCAGCCTGCCCTTCGACCATATTGTCTACACCGGCTCCGCCGAAAGTGGTATCAATGTGATGACCGCCGCCGCGCAAAACCTCTGTCCGGTGACTCTCGAGCTGGGTGGTAAATCACCGACCATTATTTGCGATGACTACGATTTACACGAAGCCGTGAGCCGCATAATGTACGGCAAATACGTCAATGCTGGGCAAACCTGTGTCGCCCCCGACTACGTCTTCGTACCCCGCCACAAACGCGATGACTTCGTGCGTATTAATAAGGATGATTACACCTCGATAATCGACGAACGCTCCTACACCCGGCTTAAAGACACCCTCGATGACGCCGTGGCGAAGGGTGCCGAGGCGGTGCAGTTAACCAGCGCCGATTTTAACGATGAGTGGCGTAAATTCCCCCCCCATCTGGTGCTGGATGTTAATGAAGAAATGCGCATTACCCAGGAGGAAATATTCGGCCCCCTCTTCACGGTCATGAGCTATGAGTCCTTGGACGAGGTGCTCGACTATATCAATACCCGCGATACACCCCTGGCCCTGTATCTCTTTAGTAATGACAAGGCCACGCAGGAACGTCTGTTTTACGCCACCCTTTCGGGCGGTGTCACGGTCAATAACTGTATCTTCCATGTGCTGCAGCACAGCATTCCCTTCGGCGGCATTGGTGCCAGCGGTATGGGCCATTACCACGGTTACGAGGGCTTTATGGAAATGAGCAAGCTGCGCCCGCGCTTCACCTTTCCCAAGGTTGGCAAGCCGGAACTGTTCTATCCACCCTACACCAAGGCCCACGAACGCCTATATTGGCTACTTAATCGTTTGAAACTGTAGCCCCCGTAAAGAGCGCGCTTATTTTTCTTGGATATAAAAAAGCCCCCTTACAAGCACTGTAAGGGGGCTTTTTTAATGCGGCT
>MAAC01015832.1_pt1 | contig 61293 bp, 55 predicted proteins | sample 1115981 | NCBI WGS metagenome assembly MAAC01 (sample SAMN04961126, study PRJNA320927) | seawater metagenome | isolation source: sample BD02T64 sea water enriched with oil for 64 days | place: USA:Gulf of Mexico | collected 2013-07-27 | reverse complement strand
ATTGCGATATACACAACACCCAATGTCTTATCAGTATCATCTGTTGTTGGACCTGCATTTCCTGTAACCGCAATTGCATAGTCTGACTTCATTTTTTTCCTGACAGAAACTGCCATTTCGACCACTACCTCTTCACTAACTACAGAAAACGTATTTATTGTTGAATTTTCTACTCCCAACAAGTCATTTTTCATTTCTGCAGTATATGCAACTATACTTCCTTTGTAATAGACTGAAGATCCAGCAATAGAGACTAAACTAGCACCAATTTTACCGCCAGTTACACTTTCTGCTGTCGCAACTGTTTTCTTTTTCTCTTTTAAAAGTTGACCAACGCTTTTTTCTATAGATGCATCATCTTCATAACCCACAATTACATCAGGAATCAATTCACTTAATTGATCTACTTTTTCTTTTAATTGATTTTTTAGTGTCTTTTGATCTGGTCCATTTGCAGATAAGCGCAAACGCACTTTTCCAAAAGAAGGTAAATACGCTAATTTTATATTTTTAGGTAAACTATCCTCAAAGTCTTCAATCCGCTCTGCAATCATGCTTTCTCCTGCTCCATAGGTCATAATTGTTTGGTGCATGATAAAAGGCAATTTAAATTTTTGTTGAATTTTTGGCAACACTTCATGTGTCATCAATCCTTTCATTTCGTAAGGAACTCCTGGGAGTGACACAAAAACAGTTTCGTTTTCATAAAACCACATTCCGGGTGCTGTCCCAAACTGGTTTTTTAAATAGGTAGCTTTTGAAGGCAGTTGTGCTTGATAGCGTTGAATTTCTTTAAATGGATGGTTTATTTTTTTGAACAGCTCTTTAATATGCTCTACAACCTCAGGGTATTCAATAAGTTTAGAATCATTAAAATACTCAGCAATTGTTTTTTTTGTAATATCATCTTTTGTTGGCCCTAAACCGCCAGTAAGAATTACAATATCAACTCTTTCTTGCGCCTCTTTTAAAGCATTAAGTATATGTTGTCTATCATCTTGTATCGTAGTAATTTGATAGACTGAAACTCCAATTTTATTCAATTCAACACCAATCCATTGAGAATTCGTATCTACAATCTGCCCAATGAGAATTTCATCTCCAATGGTTATAATTTCTGCTTTCATTTACTCTCCAATTTTGTCTATGAGATTCTCTTTTACTTTCTTTTTTCTACTCCAAACAAAGCCTAATATTTGAAACACAACTACTATACAAATAAAGCCAGTTACAAATGCTTTTATTCCAATTGACATTAAATTTTCAACATTATATTTATACGAATTAAAAAATCTACAAAAAAGCATGTAGAATAGATACGCAACTACAAAAAGAGCTATTCCTAAAAAACCAAATAACCATTTATTCCTTTTATGGTTTTCTGCAAGTCTGTAAAAATAAAATCCTACATAAAAAAGAAATGTGCAACCTAGATACTCCAAATTATATTATTTGCGTTTTCTCTATTTAACACCAATATCATCAATATTTGGCACCATTTCCTTTATATGATTTTTCCAGTTTTTCTTTAAAAAATAATATAACAAGTAGCAGCTTAGGAGTCCAAATGGCAATAATATTAAACTCAGCACCCTTTCATTAAATCCTTCTAAATATCCTGGAGACAAAACTTCAACAATAACTGCAATTAAAATCGCAAAAACATAAGTTCCAATATAATAGGAAGCAATTCCTAAAATAGCAAAACCCCATTTACTTTTATTGTACTCTTCAGCTAATTTGTAAAAATATTTACCAATCCAATACAGCAATATTAATCCTAACATACTTTTTCTTTTTTATATTTTCAATTTATTTCACTCTAATTTGAAAGACTTGTTTTCCTGCTAATGTTCCTATTAATACATCATTTACAGCAACTTTTCCAACACCTGCTGGAGTTCCTGTAAATATAATATCCCCTTTTTTCAAAGTAAAATATTGTGAAACATAAGAAATCAATTCGTCTGTGCTCCACAACATTGCATTTGTATTTCCGTCTTGAACAACTTGGTCGTTTTTTAACAATTGAAATTTCAAGCTTTCTAAATCAAATTCTTCTTTTGGATAGAATTCACTAATAACAGCACTACCATCAAAGGCTTTTGCTTTTTCCCAAGGCAATCCTTTTTCTTTACATTGTTGCTGTACGTCTCTTGCAGTAAAATCGATTCCTAAACCAATTTCATCATAATATTTATGTGCAAACTTCGCTTCTATATGTTTACCAACTTTATTGATTTTCACCAATACCTCCACTTCATAATGTATGTCATTAGAAAAAGGCGGAATGAAAAAAGGATTTTTTCTTGGTAATATTGCCGAATCTGGCTTTAGAAAAATAACAGGATTCTCTGGTCTTTCATTTGCTAATTCTTCTATGTGTTTGGCGTAATTACGCCCAATGCAGATTATTTTCATAATTAGTTCTTCTTTTACATCTTAAAAAACTCTTTAAATAGTTTTAAATACTCCTTATTTATAGAATTAGAAATTTTCTTTATTTCGCCTTCTGCTATATATTCAGATTTTAAATACTTTGGCTTTGCTATGTATTTATAATGATCACTCTCAATTTTAGAATATCTAACATCCCAAGAAATAGTATCTAACTTCTTTTTTATATAATATGCATTAAATTGAAAATTACATTTATTAGGTCTTAACAAAACATAGGTTAATTTATCTATATTTAGATATTTTTCTATTTGAATATTATCTTTTCTATAAACAACACCAACTTTAACTCCTTTTTCAAGTATATCAAATGTCCCATAATTAAGAGAACTACAATCAGTGTCTGCACTTTGAGAATAGGTATTGAATGAAAAAATCATTACTACTATAATTACAATATTTCTCATATATAATAAATTCAATCTAATTAATATTTTACTTTTCATACAACTGTTTACAACTAATAACTGAAACCTACGGAATCCAAACTTTTGGAAAATTAGGCTTACGTTTTTCTAAAAACGCATCCCTTCCTTCTTTGGCTTCTTCTGTCATATATGCCAAACGAGTAGCTTCGCCAGCAAATACTTGCTGCCCTACCATTCCGTCATCTGTTAAGTTCATTGCAAACTTTAACATCTTAATTGACATTGGTGATTTTTCTAGGATCTCTTGCGCCCATTCAAAAGCAGTATCCTCTAATTCGTCATGAGGAACAACAGCATTTACCATTCCCATATCAAAAGCTTCTTGAGCAGAATAATTCCTTCCTAAGAAAAAGATTTCACGTGCTCTTTTTTGACCCACCATTTTTGCCAAATATGCAGAACCATATCCTCCATCAAAAGAGGTTACATCAGCATCTGTTTGTTTAAAGATAGCATGTTCTTTAGATGCCAACGTCAAGTCACAAACTACATGTAAACTATGTCCGCCACCAACTGCCCAACCTGGAACTACACAAATAACTGCTTTTGGCATAAAGCGAATTAATCGTTGTACTTCTAATATATTTAAACGGTGATATCCATCTTCTCCAACATAACCTTGATGGCCACGAGCTTTTTGATCCCCTCCAGAACAGAAAGAATAGATTCCATCTTTTGTGCTTGGTCCTTCTGCAGATAATAAAACAACTCCTATTGAAGTGTCTTCTCCTGCATCATAGAAAGCATCGTACAATTCTGAGGTGGTTTTAGGTCTAAATGCGTTTCTTACATCTGGTCTATTAAATGCAATTCTTGCGACTCCATTCGATTTTTTATACGTAATATCTTCGTACTCTTTTACAGTTTTCCAATCTGCTTTTATCATAATAGCTGTTTTTTATCGTTATGATTTAAAATCTATAGAACAATTTTGTTCTAGTCACAAAAATAAGATTTTAAGAATGATTATTTACATTTTTATATGAAGGTTTCAAATTCTCCTTTTGTAAAGAAAAAAACAGTATTTTTAACCACTATATTATTCAATTATGAAAATTAAGCTTCCCCTATTTTTTCTATTATTATTTTGTATTTCTCTCTTTGGTCAAAAGACAATTAACAAAAAGTACGAATCTGAAGAGTTACAAGATATTAGAACTATTCGAATTCATTTACCAAGAGGATATGAAATAGATACGCTTACAAATTATCCTTTAACGGTGGTTTTGGATGCTGAGTATTTATTCGACTTGTATGTAGGGAATTCTAGATTGTTTTCATACACAGACAAAGCTCCAAAGCAAATTGTTGTAGGTATAGAAATGGCAAACACCCGATTAAAAGATGCTTCTATAGACGAAAACAACAAGAGTTCATTAACAGCAGGTAGCCGAAGTTTCATTAAATTTATTAAAGAAGAATTATTGCCCTATATTGAAGGAAATTATAAAACTTCTCCGTTTTTAACCATTGTTGGAAATGGAATTTCCGCGAATTTACTGACTCATTTTTTGAGAGACGAAAGCCCATTGTTTAATTCGTATATCTGTTTAAACCCAACATTTGGCCCAGATATTAATGAGCAAATGAAATCTTACGGATTAGACAAACTAGGAACTATTGATAACACCTATTATTTTTACACGAATGACAGTAAGTTTATTGGTGATGAAAAACAACAACGAGTTGGTCAATTAAACACCTACTTACAAACATTAAATTTAAAAAACTTTCATATCAAGTATGATTATTCTGAGTCTTCTCCAAGTAATATCTCTGCGATTGCCGAGGCAATTCCAAGAGCGTTAGACAAGGTTTTCGAAATTTATTCAGGAGTTACTAAAGAAGAGTTTGAAACGAAGATAAAAGACCTTTCTCCGCTAGATGCCATTGCTTATTTAGAAAATAAATATATAGAAATAGATTATTTATTTGGTTCAAACCTTGGGATTCGAGAGATTGATATTATTGCCATAGAAAGTATTATTATTGACAAAGAAAATGGAGACCATTTAAAGACTTATGGCGAAATGATTTTAAACCTATATCCGTTTTCTCCTTTAGGACATTATTACTTAGGAAGGTATTATGAAGCAGGTCAAAATTACAGTAAAGCTTTACAACAATATAGGTTAGGTTATGGTAAAATGGATCCTGCAGATCCGAACGCAGATAAATTTTATCAGAATGTACAGAGAATGCTTAGAAAAGGGTAAATTATTTTTTTACCAGCTCTAATCCTTCTTTTGTAATTATAATTATTTTTTGCTTATACAAACTTCCAATTGCTCTTTTAAAAGCTTTTTTACTCATTGCTAAACGCATTTTTATCTCTTCAGGAGAGCTTTTATCCGTCAAGGAAATAAACCCGTTATTTCTCTCAATAGCATCTAACAATCTATCTGAATCTAAATCGATTACATTTCTAAATCCTTGTGGCTGCATAGAAACATCTATCTTACCATCTTCACGGATATTCTTAATATAACCGTCTATTCTTTGGTTTTCTTTTAAGTTTTGAAAAACTTCATTCTTATATAATAATCCTTCAAACTCTTCTTCAATTAAAACACTAAACCCTAAATCAGATTCTGACCCAATAATTAAAGATACTTTGTCTCCTATTTCTAAATCCATACTCTTATTTTAAAAAATTAAAATACTCTTTTAATACTTTTTCATTTACTTCTTTATCAGTAAATACTTCTAACACTTTAGGCTGTTTTGAATCAGCATAAAAATCACTTATTCTTTCTTTTAATTCTGATACATTTGTTGCAGAATTATATGTTAACTGATACATTTCACACAAATGCTCTGCCGTTAATTGATGCGGAGTTTCAAAATAATCTAACGCATTCGTAGATTTTGGCCCTGGAATAAATCTAAAAATTCCTCCTCCACTATTATTAATAATAATAATTCTAAAGTTACTCGGAATATAATCATTCCACAATGCATTACTATCATAAAAGAAACTTAAATCTCCAGTAATAAATACCGTCTGATTTTTTTCAGACATCGCAGCACCTATTGCTGTACTTGTACTTCCATCAATTCCGCTTGTTCCTCTATTACAAAATACACCAAGTGTATCATTAACATCAAATAACTGTGTATATCTTATAATTGAACTATTTGCTAATTGCAATTGTGAATGATTTGGGATACTTTCCAATACCTGTTCAAAAGCTTTTAAATCAGAAAAAGGAGCTTGATTTAAATATTCTTTATGTTTACTAGCTCTTTTTTCTTTTGCTGATAACCATTTTTGTTGATAATCACTATCCAATAAACTTAGACCTGTCAATTTTGGCAAAAAATCTACTGGGTTTTCATTGATGTATTCTGACAAACAATGAAACGTATTTATCGATTTTAATGCATCTATATGCCAATGATGATTTGGCTGTTGTTTTCTTAAAAATTGTTTGATTTTTTTAGAAACAATCATCCCTCCAAAAGTGATTAACACTTCTGGCTTTAACCCCTCTAATTGTTCTTCTGATAAAGGAAATATTAATTGATCTATCGAATTAATAGTTTTACCTGATGCAATGTTAGAAGTTGTTTCTGTCAAAATAATTACAGAATTATCTTCTTCAAACTGATTTAGTAGCATTTGCAACTTGGCATCAGGATAATTTGCTCCAACTAAAATCATTTTTTTTAATGAAACATTCCAAATAGAAACTAACTCATCAAAATTAATGTGAGATTTCTCCGCTGTAGACGAAATGACATTAGGCAACTCAAACTCTTTAAGATTGTCTACAGTTTCATACAAAGGCTCGTCAAACGGAACATTTATATGTATAGGTCCTTTTTTAGAAGTTGCAATTTGCAAAGCTTCAGATATGATATTGGTATTAAATTCTTTTTCAGAGTCATCATCAATCAAATTAGCCGAAAACAAAATATGGTTTTCAAAAACATTTTCTTGTCTTATGGTTTGTCCATCGCCAATATCGATAAGATGTTTTGGTCTATCCGCAGATATAACCACTACCGGAATATTACTGTAAAAAGCCTCTGCAATTGCAGGGTAATAATTTAATAATGCAGACCCAGAGGTACATAAAATTGCAACAGGTTTCTGTGTTTGTTGAGCAATTCCTAATGCAAAAAACGCAGCACAACGCTCATCAACAATACTCATCGTTTTTATAGCTGGATGATTAGAAAAACCAACTGTTAACGGAGCATTACGTGAACCTGGAGAAATAACAACCGTATCAATATTAAATTGATAACAAGCTGAAATTACAAGTTGTGCGAGTTCTTTTTTTGGGTACATGAATTTTAATCTTTTACAAAAGATTAAAAAGTTATAAGTTATTAATTCTCAGTCTTGAGTGCGTACTAAAAACTAACAACTCAAAACTAAGCACTAAAAAGGTCAACACCTTTTTAGTTTCCTTTTTGATAATCTGCTAAAAACTTAGCCAAACCACTATCGGTTAATGGATGCCTTAACAGTCCTTCAATCGCACTTAATGGGCCAGTCATAACGTCAGAACCTAATTTAGCACAGTCAATAATATGCATTGTATGACGTACAGAAGCTGCTAATATTTGAGTTTCAAATCCGTAGTTATCATAAATTAAACGAATCTCAGAAATTAAGTTCAAACCATCTGTAGAAATATCATCTAAACGACCAATAAATGGCGAAACATAGGTCGCTCCTGCTTTTGCTGCCAATAAAGCTTGACCTGCAGAAAACACCAATGTTACATTTGTTTTAATTCCTTTTGAAGAAAAATATTTACATGCTTTTACACCATCTTTAATCATAGGTAATTTTACTACAATTTGCGGATTTAAAGCAGCCAAAGCTTCTCCTTCTCTTACCATACCTTCATAATCTGTAGAAATAACTTCTGCAGAAACATCACCTTCAACCAACTCACAAATTGCTTTGTAATGATTAATAATGTTTTCTTCTCCAGTAATTCCTTCCTTTGCCATTAAAGACGGATTTGTAGTTACTCCATCTAAAATACCCAAAGATTGAGCTTCTTTAATCTGATCTAAATTTGCAGTGTCGATAAAAAATTTCATGTGATTGTATTTAGTAATTGTATTAATTTATAATTTATAATGATTCATTAAAAGCTTCTCATACATATTATCTGGTAAAACTCGTTTTAAAACGATAGAGAATTTCTCCATAAATCCACCAACTTTATAATGAATTTTTGTTTTTTCAGTATTGATGACTTTAAAAATTGCTTTTGCCATTTCTATAGGATCCATTCCGCTATCTACATGAGAATTCATCAATGCTAAGTTCTCTTCATATACTTTTTTATAGGCAGAATTTTCAAAAACTGGTGTATGATAACGTCCAGCTGCAATATTAGTTGCAAAATCTCCAGGAGCGACATTAACAATATCAATTCCGAAGTTCTTGACTTCCATTCTAATAGACTCAGTCACCAACTCCAAAGCTCCTTTACTAGCAGAGTACATTCCTCTATATGGTAATCCCATATAGCCAGCAATTGATGTTACATTAATTATTTTACCTGACTGTTGCTTTCGCATTTGTGGTAAAACTGCTTTCATAACATCTATAGGCCCAAACAAATTGGTGTTAAAAACACTACGCATTTCGTCTGTTGGAGTATCTTCAATTGGTCCGGTAATTCCCATTCCTGCATTGTTTACTAAAACATCTAATCTACCTTCTTTATCAATAATTGTGGCAACAGCTTTCTGAATGGTTTCAACATTCAAAACATCTAAAGCAACAAAAGTAAATGGCAAATTAGAATCATCTTTTAATGTTCTACTAGTTCCATATACTGTCATTCCTTTTTCCGAAAGAAAAAGAGCAATTGCTTTACCAATTCCAGATGAGGCTCCTGTAATAAGAACAACTTTAGACATGCTATTTATTTGAGTTATTTATAGAGCAAATATCTTAAAAGAAAATGGAGAAATCTAAAAATAGAAAGTAATTTATTAAGAGGTTATGAACTAAAATTAATAGAAGTCTAAACGAAACTTTAAAAAAATGGCAAGCTACCTACATCACACTGCTACAACCTAATACCCTTGCTGCGTTCCCGCCCTGGGGGATTCAAAGGGAGCTAGTTGTGTAGGACTTGCCGCTGCAAATTTACAATCAATTTTTATGTTGTACAATGTTTTTTTATCTATTTTTTGTAACATTTATAAGTCTTTGGATACTAATTGATTGTTCTTGTTGATTTGCTTTTGTATTTTTACAAAAGGAACATCACAATTAATATTAAAAATTATTATATAACTAACTAATTATCAAATCAAAATGGAAAATCAAGCATCTAGTAAAAGTATTATTTTAAATAGTGGATTATACCTTGGTATAGCTTCTGTATTAATCAGCTTAGTTAATTATGCAGTTGGAGATTATTTAAAACCTCATTGGTCAGTAAGTATTTTAAGTGGTATCATTATGATTGCTATGATTGTATTTGCTTTTAAAAAATTTAAAGAAATCAATAGCGGTTTTATGTCTTGGGGACAAGCAGTAAAAATCGGAGTTGGTTTAACTGTTGTTAGCGCTGTAATCGCAATTATATATCAACAACTATTTCAAAATTTCATTGAACCAGAATATATGCAGGATATGATGATGATGCAAGAACAAGCATGGATTGATGGTGGAATGACAAGCGATGGGATTGAGGCTGCAAAAGAAATGATGGAAAAATTTCAAGGTCCAATAATTTCATCTTCAATTGGTCTTCTTGTGGCTGCTTTTTTAGGCTTTATAGTTTCTGCAATTACAGGAGCTATCATGAAGCAATCTGCTGAAGAGCAATACTAATTTTAAGAAATATTTAAAGGAATTAAAGGTAAAATATACTCGTATGTTTTACCTTTACGTTTTTAGTCAACTTTCTTAATTGCAAACACATGGATATATCGGTAGTTATACCTTTATTAAACGAAGAAGAATCTTTACAAGAATTATATAGTTGGATTGCAAAAGTTATGCAGTCCAATTCTTATGAATACGAAGTCATTTTTATAGATGATGGAAGCACAGATACCTCTTGGAATGTTATTGAGAAACTATCATTAGAACACACCCAAGTAAAAGGAATTCGTCTTCAGAAAAACTATGGTAAATCTCAAGCATTAGATGCTGGATTTGAAATGGCGCAAGGAAAAGTTGTCATTACTATGGATGCCGACTTACAAGACAATCCTGATGAGATCCCTGAGTTATACGATTTAATTACAAAAGAAGATTTCGACTTAATCTCTGGATGGAAAAAGAAACGTTATGACAATGTCATCACTAAAAACATTCCTTCAAAATTGTTTAACGCAGCTGCTAGAAGAACTTCTGGCTTAAAGTTACACGACTTTAACTGTGGATTAAAAGCCTATAAAAGCATCGTAATTAAAACAGTTAAGGTAAGCGGAGAAATGCATCGCTACATTCCGGTTTTAGCAAAAAACGAAGGTTTCACAAATATTGGAGAAAAAGTAGTGCAACATCAGGCACGAAAATATGGAGTCACTAAATTTGGAATAGATCGTTTTATCAATGGTTTTTTAGATTTGATTACCATTTCATTTTTATCAAAATTTGGTAAACGTCCTATGCATCTTTTTGGACTTTGGGGAAGCTTGGTTTTTGCTGTTGGTTTTTTTGCCGCAAGTTATATCGGCGTATTAAAACTATATAAATTATCTCAAGGAATGAAAACTATTTTAGTAACAGACAATCCTTGGTTCTATATCTCTTTAATTGCAATGGTTATTGGAACACAATTATTTTTAGCAGGATTTCTCGGGGAGCTACTAGTAAGACCAAAAAACGGAGAGAAACACTATACAATTAAAGAAAAACTCAATTTCTAAATCCGTATCTTTACGGACTATTTTAACTACACATGAAGAAGATATTAGACGACGCTAAAAAATGGCTTTCTGACACGTTTGATGCAGAAACCAAAAATGAAGTACAACAATTAATCGATACAAATGCAGATGACTTAGCAGATCGATTTTATAAAAACATGGAATTCGGAACTGGCGGAATGCGTGGAATTATGGGCGCAGGAACCAACCGAATTAATAAGTACACCTTAGGAAAAGCAACTCAAGGATTGAGTAATTATTTACAGCAATCATTTCCTAACAAGCAACTAAAGGTAGCAATTGCTTACGATTGCAGACACAATAGTGCAGCATTTTCTAAATTAGTAGCAGATGTGCTTTCTGCAAATAACATTCAAGTGTTTTTATTTGAAGACCTACGTCCTACTCCAGAATTATCTTTTGCCGTAACTCATTTAAATTGTGATGCTGGTATTGTATTGACAGCTTCTCACAATCCGCCAGAATATAATGGCTATAAAGTATATTGGAATGATGGTGGACAGATAGTACCGCCACATGATAAAAACATTATTGACAATGTAAATTCATTAGATTTTTCAGAAATTAATTTTAATGCCAACGAAAACCTAATTACAACTATTGGTAAAGAAGTAGATGAAGCTTTTTGGAATGCATCAATCAAAAATGGAACATTTGACATAAAAGGAAGAGCAGATTTAAAAATAGTTTTCACTTCTCTACACGGAACCTCAATTACGTTGATTCCAGAAGTGCTAAAACGCGCAGGATATACGAATGTGCATATTGTTGAAGAACAAGCAAAACCAGATGGAGATTTCCCTACTGTAAAATCACCAAACCCAGAAGAGCCAGAAGCGCTACAAATGGCTGTTGATTTAGCAAATAAAGTTGATGCAGATATTGTTATTGGAACTGATCCAGATTCTGATAGATTGGGAATTGCTGTTAGAGATTTAGATGGAAGTATGAAATTGATGAATGGTAACCAAGCCATGGCGGTAATGACAGATTTCTTAATCAATCAATGGAAAAAAAACAATAAACTTAATAACAATCCTTTTGTAGGATCTACCATTGTCTCCACTAATTTAATAAACGAAATAGCTACAAGCTATGGAGTAGAAACTAAAGTAGGTTTAACCGGTTTTAAATGGATTGCTAAAATGATTCATGATTTTCCAAATCAAGATTTTATTGGTGGTGGAGAAGAAAGTTTCGGATATATGGTGGGTGATTTTGTAAGAGATAAAGATGCTGTTACTGCAACTTTATTAGCTTGTGAAATTGCAGCAAATGCAAATGCAAACGGAGGTTCTTTTTACAACGAGCTACTAAATATCTATCTAAAAAATAACCTCTATAAAGAACACTTAATCGCCATTGTTAAAAAAGGAATGGATGGTGCAGAACAAATCAAACAGATTATGATTGATTTACGCAACAATCCATTTACTGAAATTGATGGCTCTAAAGTTGAATTTTTATGTGATTATCAATCTTCTATTCAGAAAAATTTAATCACTGGTGAAGAAACGGTTATGGACATTCCAAAATCTAATGTATTAATTTACCATACAGAAGACGGAACAAAGATTGCCGCAAGACCAAGTGGAACAGAACCAAAAATAAAGTTTTACTTTAGCGTAAAAACATCTTTAGATTCAGTTGACAATGCTAAAACAACAGAAAATGAAATGGATGCTAAAATTGAACGAATCATTAAAGAATTGAATTTGTAATAATGAATTATTTTAGAAAGATATTACGATTTGCAAAGCCATATAGAAAGTATGCATTCTTAAATGTGTTGTTCAATATTTTATATGCAATTTTTAATGTTCTTACTGTCATTGCTTTTATTCCTGTATTAAATATTCTTTTCAAACAAGAAAACAAAGTATTAGTTAAACCAATCTATAATGGTTTCAGTGATATTGGAGATTATAGTCGTGAATTATTTTACTTCTATATTTCTGATATGGTTGAAAATGAAGGTAAAATAGAAACTCTATTGTTTATCTGCTTATTGACCTTGTCCTTATTTTTCTTTAAAAATTTATTTCGCTATTTGGCTTCTTTTGTACTTGTATTTTTACAAAACGGAACTGTTAAAGATCTACGTGATAGCTTATATCATAAAATTATAGAATTACCAATTGCTTATTTTTCAGAAAGAAAAAAGGGCGATATTATTGCTAGAATGACTGCAGATGTTCAAGAGGTAGAAATCTCCTTCTTAACCTCTTTAGAGGCAATTGTTAGAGAACCTTTAACAGTAATGATATCATTAACTATGATGTTTATCATTAGCCTTAAACTTACTTTATTTGTGTTTATTTTACTACCCGTTTCAGGGTTTATCATTTCTTCAATCAGTAAAAAGCTGAAAGCAAATTCTTTAAAAGCTCAAAAAGAAACTGGAAATTTTTTATCCTTTATAGAAGAGACTTTAACGGGATTAAGGGTTATTAAAGGATTTAATGCTGAGAAAACAATTGAACGTAAATTCAATGCTTCTACAACTAGATTTAGAAACCTTATGACTAGTGTTTTACATCGTAAAAAGCTGGCCTCCCCAATGAGTGAGTTTTTGGGTTCTGCTACTATTATTTCTATTTTATGGTTTGGAGGGAAAATTGTTTTACAAGATGACAGTCCTATAAAACCAGAAGAGTTTTTTACTTACATCATGTTGTTTTACACAGTTTTAAATCCTGTTAAAGCAATTACAACTGCCTATTACAATATTCAAAAGGGAGATGCTTCTGCACAAAGAATAATAGAGGTTTTAGAAGCAAAAAACACAATTATTGACAAACAAAATGCTATAGACAAAGTTGAATTTAATAGTGAAATCGAATTTAATGACATCTCTTTTAAGTATAAAGATGAGTATGTTTTAAAGAATTTTTCGATAACAATACCTAAAGGAAAAACTGTTGCTTTGGTTGGTCAATCTGGAAGTGGTAAATCTACTTTAGCAAATCTAATTACTCGTTTTTACGATGTAAATAAAGGAACTATTTCGATAGACGGAATCAACATTAAAGACATTTCAAAATATTCTTTGCGTAAACTGATGGGAATTGTGACTCAAGATTCAATTTTATTCAATGACACAGTTGCTAACAATATTTCTTTAGGAATGGAGCATAAAGATGAAGCTAAAATTATTGACGCAGCTAAAATTGCCAATGCTCATGAATTCATTGATCTTTTACCAGAACAATACCAAACTAATATTGGCGATAGCGGAAACACATTGTCTGGCGGACAAAAACAACGCCTAAGTATTGCAAGAGCCGTACTTAAAAATCCTCCAATAATGATTTTAGATGAAGCTACTTCTGCTTTAGATACAGAATCTGAGCAACTAGTTCAAAAAGCATTAGAGAAAATGATGCAAAACAGAACTTCGTTGGTTATTGCACATCGATTATCCACTATTCAGAAGGCCGACATCATAGTTGTTCTCAAAAAAGGGGAGATTGTTGAGCAAGGAAAACACGATGAATTACTTGCTAAAAAAGGAGATTATTATAAATTAGTAAACATGCAAAACTTAGCTTAATAATGAGTTTTATCAGCACTGTCAGGAAATCAAAACTTGCTTTTTATATTACCAATAGTATTCAGTTAGCCATTCCAAAATTCTTTTTTCAACTGAGAAAAAACTATTGGCTACAACAAGTAAAAAAATACCCTGCAAAAACTATTTCTGATCGCTTAGATTATTATCTTTCAAGTGAAAATGGTGTATTAAACAAAGAAGCTATCATATTAAAAGACTTTAAGCGTCCAAAAAAAGACACGATGTACTTTTATGATTTAGCTAAATACACAAAGTATTTTAAGACTTCATTTAAAGTTCATCATAATTTTGGAGATATTGAAAACAATCAGGAAACGTTGACTATTGTTAAGAGTCGCCCAATACAACATACTGGTAATTCTGTTTTGATGAAGTTAAACCAATTACGTCATTTTAAATTTATTACAGATCCCATTCCTTTTTCTAAAAAGAAAGATATCATTGCTTGGAGAGGAGCCATTCACAAAGAAAATAGAAGAAGTTTGGTTGCTCAATATTACAATCATCCAAAGTGTGATATTGGTCATATAAAGCTACATACTGGAGAAGCTATATGGGAGAAACCTTTTTTAACAATTGAAGAACAGCTAGAAAACAAGTTCTTACTTTCTATTGAAGGAAATGATGTTGCTACAAACTTAAAATGGATATTTTCTTCAAATTCATTGTGTTTTATGCCAACTCCAAAGTTTGAAACTTGGTTTATGGAAGGTAAATTGATTCCGAATGTGCATTACGTACACATCAAAGATGATTATTCTGATATGTTGGAAAAAGTGGAATACTATTCTAAAAATGAAGACGAAGCATTAAAAATAATTAAAAATGCTAATGATTGGGTAGCTCAATTTAAAGATAAAAAATTAGAAAAAATCATTTCTTTATTGGTCTTAGACAAGTACTTTTCGGTAACAAACCAGCAATATAAATAATTGCTTCTTATTTTTTTAAGCCTAAAGCGTTTCCTTTTTCAAGCATAAACTGAAATGAAGCTTCATATTCATTTGGAATTACTCCATCTAAAATAGCATTTTTAATAGCTTCTTTTAATTGGCCAATTTCTCTACAAGGTTCTAAATTAAAAGTCTTCATAATCAATTCACCTGAAATTGGTGGCTGAAAATTTCGAACATGATCTCGCTCTTCAACTTCTTTTATTTTTCTACGCACCAAATCAAAATTCTTATGATACCGTTTAAACTTCGTTGGGTTTTTGGTTGTGATATCTGCTTCGCACAAGATCATTAACGAATCTATATCATTACCCGTATCAAAAACCAATCTTCGCACAGCAGAATCTGTAACATTACTTGCCAATACAATTGGGCGAGAACTTAAGAGCACCATTTTTTGCACAAATTTCATTTTGTTATTTAATGGTAATCGTAAACGTTTAAATAGTTTATAGACCATTTTTGACCCAACAAACTCATGCCCATGAAAGGTCCATCCAATTTTTTTATGAAATTTTTTGGTTGGCGCTTTTCCTATATCATGTAATAAAGCTGCCCATCGCAACCAAAGATCATTTGTGTTTTCAGAAATATTATCTACGACCTCTAAAGTATGATAAAAATTATCTTTATGTTTTTGTCCTTCTACTTCTTCTACTCCTTTTAACGCCAACAATTCAGGTAAAATCATTGGTAATAAATTGGTAGACTCTAACAGTAAAAACCCAACTGAAGGTTTTGTTGATCCCATAATTTTATTGAGCTCATCAACTACACGTTCTTTCGTAATAATTTTTAATCTATCTGCATTTTCAGAAATGGCAGCTAAAGATTCTTGCTCTATTGTAAAATTCAACTGACTCGCAAAACGAATGGCACGCATCATTCTCAACGGATCATCAGAATAGGTAATATTGGGTTCTAAAGGAGTTCTAATGATTTTAGAATTCAAATCATCTACTCCATGAAAAGGATCTAATAACAACCCGAAATCTTCTTTATTTAAACTCAGTGCCATCGCATTGATTGTAAAATCTCTTCTGTCTTGATCGTCTTGCAACGTTCCTACAGAAACTTCTGGGTTTCTACTTTCTTCGGAATATGACTCTTTTCTAGCACCAACAAACTCAATTTCTACATCTTTATAACGTAACATTGCTGTTCCGTAAGTTTTAAAAACTTGCACTTTTGGTTTTGTCGGCAACAATTCTGCTACTCTATTTGCCAATTCAATTCCGCTTCCTACAGCTACAACATCTACATCTTTTGCGTTTCCTCTTTCTAATAAAAAATCACGCACAAAGCCTCCAATCACATAGCTCTTAATACCTAAATCTTGTGAAGCTTTTGAAATATAGTTGAATATTGAAGCTGAAATTGCTTCGGTGTATAATTGTTGTTGCATAGAATTATTCTCTAATAACTTCTACTTTATTATCATCTGTAATTCTAAGAATTCTTGATGAAGCAGTTGCTACTTTTTCTTGCTGCAAATTTACTATATAATCTACGCTATCCAAAATTGTAGTCCTTATTTCTGAAAATGATTTTAATAACTGTATATTCGAAAAATAAAAAAAGATTCATCTCTCTTAAAAAATTGTTCTTGTTTCTAATCATTTTTTTAAATATTCTATAAATGAAAAAATTAATAATGGATTTAGATGACACTATTTCTACAACTATCAATGGTGACTATGCTAATTCCAAGCCAATTCAAGCTGTTATTGAAAAATTACGTGAGTATCAAGATTTAGGGTTTCAAATAGTAATCAACACTGCTAGAAATATGAGGACCCATAAAAATAATGTTGGGAAAATAAACATACATACTTTACCAAACATTATTACCTGGTTAGATAATCATAAAGTTCCCTATGACGAAATTATTGTAGGAAAACCTTGGTGTGGTTTTGATGGGTTTTATGTCGATGATAAAGCAATTAGGCCTAGTGAATTCATTAGCAAGAGTTATGATGAAATCCTTGAATTGATTAACAAAGAAAAATATCTTACTAAATAACACAAAGGTGTACAAATAAACCGTTTAAACTTGATTAAACAAAATAGTTCTTTTGCTTTTTATACCTAAAACATTATGATAATATTTCCAATGGCTGGTTTGAGCAGTCGTTTTTCAAAGGCTGGTTATCTTAAACCTAAATACATGTTGGAAGCTCACGGAAAGACTATTTTTGAATGGGCTGTTTCTAGTTTTCAGTATTATTTTAAAACAGAAACGTTTCTCTTTATTGCTATGGATACTGATGAAGTCAAAGATTTCATTGAAAACAAAACAACGGAATTGGGAATTGTAAATTATAAAATCGCCCTGTTAAATGCGCCAACCAAAGGTCAAGCAGAAACTGTTTACCAAGGCTTAACCCAACTTTCAAATGTTTCTTTAGAAAAGGAGCATCTCTTCATTTTTAACATTGACACCATTCTATTAAACTATAAATTTCCTGATTTTCTGAATGAAGCATTAGGCTATTTAGATGTTTTTATAGGAGAGGGAGAAAATTGGTCGTACGCAAAACCTAAAAAAAACTCTAAACATATAGTTGAAAAAACAGCCGAAAAAAATCAAATATCAAATTTATGTAGCAATGGATTGTATTATTTCAAATCATTCGAAATCTATGAAAATGCTTTTCTTGAAATGACTCGCAATAACCTAACAAGTAAAGGTGAGTTTTACATTGCTCCAATGTATAATCTCCTTACCAAAACGAATAAAATATTTTACAATATTACTTCATCAGATTTTATTGTTTTTTGTGGTATTCCAGAAGAATATGATGCTTTTAAAAAATCGAGTATTCCTCTTTTACACTCTTTATGATTTTTAATCTATTAACATCCGTAGGGTCAGTAGACACCCATTTGTAAAAAAAAGTTTCCGGTATTTTCCCCATCCTTTCTTTTATTTCTAAATAAGTAGGATGACCTTTCATTTTAAAATTAAAAAAACACAACTGATTCAAATGAACACTATATAAACCTGTGTGCACCAGTTTTTTCACAACACTTGCAAAAACTACTTCTTCAGCAATATGAGGATATATAATATGGTTTTTAAAGATCCTATTTATTTTTATTTTTAACTCAAAATATTTTGGCTTTGATAAACTTTTAAACACACTTTTATTACACATAGCAGCAAAATGCTGTAAAACTTCTTTTTTAAAACAAAGTCCTTCATGATAACATTCATACATGTAACCATTTACAATATATGGTTTTAAAATATGTCTTGCATAAATTGATTTTCTAAACCAACGACTGGCAGTAAATCTAGTTTTACTTTTACCCGTTGTAATTTTGTTGTAAAACCTTGTTATTAACCAAGGATTTCTATTTGTTTTTCTTAAATATTGGCAATAAATATCTTTAGGGTTGTTTTCTATAAATGAAGTTATCCCAGGTTTTATCATTAAACAATTAAAGGGCAAAACTAAATAATAATCAAAGACTAAATTCTCATATGCATACTTCATATTAGACAATAATGCCTGCGTAATATATCCCCATTTGGTAGGGATTTGATTCGGGTTAAAAAACAACCAGCTTTCACTTTCTGGAATTTCTATTAAAACCTTGTCTATGAAATTTTGATAATCTTCATCAATATTAACATGAATCAAAACTTTTGATTTAGGCTCAAGACTTTTTATGTTTTTTATCAACTGTATTGTTGTTTCAACAGGAGAAATCACCAAAATACTCATTAACAAATCCATCTTAATTCATTTTAATATAATTAAATCACTTCTCTATAAGACAAATCAAGGCAAGAAAAATCTTCTTAAATTATTCTCTAATAATTTCGACTTCATTATCATCTGTAATTCTAAGAATTCTTGATGAAGCAGTTGCTACTTTTTCTTGCTGCAAATTTACTATATAATCAACACTATCCAAAATTGTAGTGTGTATTTCTGAAAATGATTTAGGTGTAGGTTCTCCGCTGACATTTGCTGATGTAGAAACAATTGGTTTTCCGAAGTTCTGAATGAGCTTTTTACAAAAACTGTTTTGAGTAACTCTAATCGCAATAGTGTTATCTGAAGCAATACAATTAGCAGCAATTCCCATTGGGTTTTTATATATAATCGTAGTTGGTCTAATTGCTTTTTCTAGCTCTTCTTTAGCTTTACTCGGAATTGATTCTACGTATTTAGAAAGCATTTCAATAGAACTCACTAAAATGATTAAACTTTTACTCTCAACTCTCTTTTTGATATTAAAAACTTCGGAAACTGCTTTTGAATTTGTAGCATCACAACCAATTCCCCAAACAGTATCTGTTGGATAAAGAATTACTTTTTCATTTAGTAATAAATTCGAAATTATATGTATTTCTTCAGGTTTCAAAAGCGCTAATATTATGAATTTTTATTCGTTTTTTTCTTAGCAACCGTAGCGTGTTGCATAAAGAACATATCTAGTTGGGTTCCTAAAAATAAAATATTAAACAAAATTGCAAATGGGAAATATAAAAATGATTTTGTTGTGTTTATCCCTTTTATAGATTCTATTGTATACCCACAATCATTGAACATTCTCTTGATACTTTTTTTTGTAAAAAATCGATAGTGCGTTCTATCTAAAATTAGATCATCTGTGTATTTCCAATCTCTTTTAAAAATCATTTTAAAGATGTTTTTAGAATACCTAACATTTGGTATTGAAGTAACCAAAACCCCATCTTGCTTAAGTTTAACCTTTAAGTTTTCAATATCATCCCAAGGCTCTAATAAATGCTCAAGAACATCATTCATAACAATGACATCAAAATAGTTGTTAGGTAACTCGTTTAGCTTTTCATCTAAAGTACCAACAACAACTTTATATAGTTTATTTTGAGCTTCTTTAGCAGATTCCTCAAATGGTTCAACACCCCATGTCTCTGTTCCTTCTTTAACCAATTGAGCTGAAAAATTACCAGCTCCACAACCAATTTCTAAAATAGTTTTAGCAGAACTTGGTATAAATTGCAACATTTCGGGTCTTATGTTTTTATAATATCCAGAGTTCTTAACTTCCATAAAATTAGGTTTTAGAGTTATTTTTTAAAAGGCAAATTCATCGATCTTTTACTTAACCAACTTCCTTTTCTTAATGATTGAAAATAATAGTTGACTAATTCATTGAATAAATATAAGCTTAATTTTAGTTTCGGAATAAAAAAGAAGCATATTCCGATTACTGCTAAAATTGTTTTAAAAATTACATTATTTAAAACCGCCAACAACAATAACAAAAATTGTTTAACCCCTTTAAAGTGATTTTTAATATATACATGTTTAGAAATTATTACTTCTGTTTTTGTAATTCTTGCTGTTTTAATATTTATTCTTGAAGCTCCTCCGTGATTGTGAATAATATTTACATTTTTAAGCAAGGCTACTTCTCCTCCATTATCTCTTACTTTTTTACTAATATCTACATCTTCAAAATACATCCAATAATCTTCGTTCCATCCATTTACTTTTTGAAACCATTCTCGACTCATAAAGACAACAGAACCAGAAACCCAATTTGGAAAAAGAATAGTATCGGTTTCTTTAGTCGCTTTTCTAAACTTTCTATAAATGGCTCTAGTCAATCCAAATAAAGTAAAGGTGTTTGGAAAAATTCTATCAGAATCCTCAAAAGAACCATTATTATTCAATTGATTACAAGAAACAATTCCGTAATTAGAATTTTTTTGCAAACATTTCAACATGGAATCAATTGCGGTTTCTGTTGCAATTGTATCGGGGTTTAAAAACAACAAATGAGAACCTTCAGAATGTATTGCACCTGTATTACAACCATTAGCAAAACCGTTGTTCCCTGAATTTTCTATAAATATAAATTGAGTGTATTTTTCTGAAAACTCTTTTAATTTACCATCATCAGATTTATTGTCTACAATAATAACTTCTAATGTAAAATTCTCTTCAGTGACCTGCATTAACGCATCCAAACAGTCTTTTAAATGTTTCCAACTTTTATAATTAACAATGATTATGGATACATCCTTTTTATTAATCTCAATATTAAATTTCGCTATTGGATTTGAGTGCTTTTTAGGGATGTATTTTAATTTTAAAACCTCAACATACCTTCTCCAAACTCCAAAAGCATGCACCCAAGAAATTATAAATCCTTGAATTCCATCTAAAAAACCAAATTTTATAAAAAACTGTATAAAAAACCTCACTATCGGCTTTATAAATAAGTGATATGGAGTTATAAACTGTCCTTTCACAAGTAGTTCTTCTGCTTGCAATCGTGCATAACCTCTAAGCTTCTCCTTATACTGATTGTATCCTTTATAGGAGTAATGATCTATTTTTTTTGACAAAAATCCAATCTCTCCTTCAGTAGAAATTTCTTCGTGAACTTTTCCTTTATACTTGCAATTCCCTCTACGAAACAGTCTAATTACTTTGTCTCGTTGCCAACCACTAAACGTTAGTTTTTTACTTTTAAAAAAGAAATTTCTATAAATATAAAAAGCAGAATATTTAGATGTAGAATTAACACTTCTTAAAACCTCTTCTTGTAGACCTTGATTGATCGTTTCGTCTGCATCTAATAAAAAAATCCAATCATTAGAAGCTTTCCGAATAGCAAAGTTCTTCTGATTGGAAAAATTATCAAAGTTTCGTTGCAATAAAATTGCATCTGTGTTTTTTACAATTTCTAGTGTATTGTCTGTACTGAAAGAGTCAATTACAATAATTTCATCTGCAAAACTTACTGAATCTAATGCGCTTTGAATATTAGATTCTTCGTTAAAAGTTGGAATTATTGCTGTAATTTTTGTCATAAATTCTAAACAGCTACATCATATTCACGTAATGCATCATTTAATGATGTTTTCTTGTCTGTACTTTCTTTACGCTTACCAATAATTAATGCACACGGAACATTGTATTCTCCTGCTGCAAATTTCTTTGTATAGCTTCCTGGAATTACTACAGAACGTGCAGGAACTCTTCCTTTCATTTCTATAGGCTTATCTCCAGTAACATCAATAATTTTTGTAGATGCTGTTAATACTACATTAGCTCCTAGTACTGCTTCAGCCTCAACTCTAACTCCTTCTACAACGATACAACGAGAACCAATAAATGCGCCATCTTCTATAATTACGGGTGCAGCTTGTAATGGCTCTAATACACCACCAATTCCAACACCTCCTGATAAGTGCACATTTTTACCTATTTGTGCGCAGCTTCCAACAGTTGCCCAAGTATCTATCATTGTCCCTTCATCTACATAAGCACCAATATTTACATAACTTGGCATTAAAATAGTTCCGGCTGCAATATAAGCTCCATGTCTTGCAACTGCATTTGGCACAACTCTAATACCTTTTTCAGCATAGTTTCTTTTCAACGGAATTTTATCATGATATTCAAAAATACCTGCTTCTAATGTTTCCATTTTTTGGATTGGAAAATACAAAACAACTCCTTTTTTTACCCATTCATTTACTTGCCATCCGTTAGCAGTTGGTTCTGCAACTCTTAAAGTTCCTGCATCTAATAAATCAACAACTTTTCTAATAGCATTTATTGTATTTTCTTCTTTTAATAACTCACGGTTATTCCAAGCTTTCTCTATGATTTCTCTTAAATTCTCCATCTGGTTAAATATATTTTTGCAAATATAAATCTATCGTTAAAATTCTAAGCGAAGATACATTTTTTAAACAGATATTTCTGTCATGTTTAAATTTCACTTTGCAACTTAACAGCCTAGAAACTGACTCAGGTTCACAAAATAAAACAATACTTTTATTAATAGTATGGTTAATTAAGGTTTAACCATTATTTTTGTCAAAAAGGAATATATAATGAGTAGAGTTTTAGCCATAGATTTCGGCAAAGTTAGAACCGGAATTGCAGTAACTGATGAGTTGCAAATTATTGCTTCTGGCTTAACAACTGTTGCAACACCAGAATTAATTTCTTTTTTAAAAGACTATACAAAAAAAGAAAAAGTGGAACTTTTTTTAGTAGGACTTCCCAAACAAATGGATAATACAGCTAGTGAAAGTGAAGTGTTGATTACTCCTTTCTTAAAAAAGCTAACAGCGTCTTTTCCTAACATTCCAATGCAAAGAGTTGATGAACGCTTTACTTCTAAAATGGCTTTTCAAACTATGTTAGATGGCGGAGCCAAAAAGAAAAAGCGCCAAAACAAAGGATTGATAGACGAAATTAGTGCTACTATCATTTTACAATCCTATTTATACAACAAATAAGTTTTTCAATTTATTCTTTCTTCGTATTTTTGCACGCATAAAATTAATAAACAAATGATTTTACCAATTGTAGCGTACGGAGATCCTATTTTGAGAAAAGTAGGAGTTGAAATTGACAAGGATTATCCGCAGTTAAAAGAATTGATTGCCAACATGAAAGAGACCATGTACAAAGCTAGTGGTGTTGGCTTGGCAGCTCCACAAATTGGAAAAGCTATCAGGTTATTTTTAGTAGATGCATCTCCTTTTGGTGATGATGAAGAATTAGAGGAAGAAGAAAGAAAATTTTTAGCTGAATTTAATCATGTGTTTATTAATCCTAAAATCTTAAAAGAAGAAGGAGATGAATGGGCTTTTAACGAAGGTTGTTTAAGTATTCCTGATGTTAGAGAAGATGTTTTTAGACAAGAACAAGTTACCATTGAATTTCAAGATGAAAATTTTGAAAAGCATACCATGACTCTAAATGGGTTGGCAGCTAGAGTTTTTCAGCATGAGTTTGATCATATAGATGGAATTTTATTTACTGATAAATTATCTTCATTAAAGAAAAGACTGATCAAAAAGAAATTAGAAAATATCTCTAAAGGTAAAGTAAATGCAGATTATAGAATGCGTTTCCCAAACCTAAAGAAAAAATAAGACACAAAGACCTTAAAAAATATAAAATGGAATTTAGTAAAATTATTGCCGTAACAGGTAAACCAGGTTTATTTCAAGTTGTTTCACAAACTAAAACAGGAATTCTTGTTGAGTCATTATCTGACAAAAAACGTTTTCCAATCATATCTACTCAAAATGTGAGTTTATTAGAAAATATTGCCATTTTCACCTATGATGAGGAAGTACCTTTATTAACTGTTTTTAAATCTATCTCTGAAAAAGAAGAAGGGAAAGAAACAATCAGTCACAAAGAAAGTGGCGCTAAATTGTCTTCGTTTTTCTCTGAAATCTTACCAGAATACGACCAAGAAAGAGTGTATACTTCTAATATCAAAAAAATTATTCAGTGGTACAATGCGTTGATTGCTGTTGGATTTGATTTTTCTGCTGCAGAACTATCTTCTGAAGCTAATCAAGAAGCATAATGAATTCTAGAGCTCAGCAATTAGAAGCGTTTAATAGGTTGTTAGATATTATGGACGAACTTCGAGAGAAATGTCCCTGGGATCAAAAACAAACCTTAGAATCGTTAAGACATTTAACGATTGAAGAAACCTACGAATTGGCTGATGCTATTTTAGACAACGATTTAGAAGAAATTAAAAAAGAATTGGGCGATGTGTTATTACACATCGTCTTTTATGCTAAAATTGGAAGCGAGAAAAAAGCTTTTGATATTGCAGATGTTACCAATGCGATTTCTGATAAATTAATTGACAGACATCCTCATATCTATGGTGATGTTGTTGTTAAAAATGAAGAAGAAGTAAAACAAAACTGGGAAAAACTAAAACTAAAAGAGGGCAAAAACTCTGTTTTAGAAGGTGTTCCCAAAAGCTTACCTGCGCTTGTAAAAGCAAACCGAATTCAAGACAAAGTTGCTGGTGTTGGTTTTGACTGGGAAGAGCCTCAACAAGTTTGGGAGAAAGTCCAAGAAGAGCTTACAGAATTAAACGAAGAAGTAAAAAACAACAATACAGATAATATCGAATCTGAATTTGGAGATGTCTTATTTTCCATGATTAATTATGCTCGTTTTATTGGTGTAAACCCAGAAAACGCATTGGAAAGAACCAATAAAAAATTCATCAAACGCTTTCAGTTTTTAGAAAAAGCGGCTAAAAAAGAAGGTAAAGAATTGTCTGACATGTCACTTACTGAAATGGATGTTCATTGGGAAAACTCGAAAGAGTATTTCAAGTAATTTCTCTGTCATTTCGAATGCTATAAAGCAATCCTATAAATTATCACAGATTACTTTGTCTTTTCATTCCTCGTAATGACATTTTACTATCTTTACTTTCATGAATGTACTAATAATTACAGGTGGAAGTAATGGAATTGGAAAAGCCATTGCAGAAAAATATACCTCAGAAGGTTTTACTGTTTATTCAATTTCAAGAAGTAAAGCAAAAAACGTTTCTTTTCATCAAGTTAAAGCTGAATTAGGTGCTACTTCAAGCGCTATTGAGGCAATTAATACTGTGTTTTCTACACTGACTCTAGAAACTATTTCTTCAATTACCTTAATAAATAACGCAGGTAGTTTGGGCGAAGTAAACACACTCGGAAATCTAGATTCAGAGAAAATTCAAGGTGTAATTCAGCTCAATACTACTACTCCATTAGTGCTATCCAATGAGTTTATTAGATTCACAAAAAAACCAACTTGCAAAAAACAAATCATCAATATCTCTTCTGGTGCAGCTGTAAATCCATATCAAGGTTGGTCTATCTATTGTAGTTCAAAAGCAGCAATTGAAATGATGACTAAAACAATCGCAGAAGAACAAAAGGATGTAGTAAACGGTGTTAAATGTTTTGCTATAAAACCTGGTGTTGTTGATACAAACATGCAAATTGCAATTCGGAAAACAGCAATATCTCAATTTAAAAATGTACAGCGGTTTATCGACTTAAAAAACAAAAACGAATTGTATTCTGCAGAATTTGTCGCCGAGAGAATTTATCAAATTGACACTCTAAATCAATTAGAAAATGGAGGAATTATCGATATTAGAAAATTTTAATTTATGACACGTATTGAAGAAATAATAAAATCTTTAGATTTAAAGTCTCATCCAGAAGGTGGATATTACAAAGAAACATACAGAAGTGCTGGAGACATTAATCTTGATAGTCTAGAAAAAAACTACAATGGAAAAAGAAGCTATTCTACCTGTATTTATTTTTTATTGACTTCTTATGATTTTTCTGCTTTCCATAAAATAAAGCAAGATGAAATTTGGCACTTCCATGAAGGGTCACCAATTCAATTACACATCATTTCTGAAAAAGGAGTTCATCAAGAATATATTATTGGAAATGATTTTATAAATGGAGAAACTCCTCAATTAGTTGTCCCTGGTAATCATTGGTTTGCTGCTTCTGTTACTCAAGATAACTCATATGCTCTGGTTAGTTGCACCGTTTCTCCTGGATTTGATTTTAGTGATTTTATATTACCTACTCGAGAAGAATTAAACGAGAAGTTCCCACAACATGTAAGTTTGATAAATGAGTTTACTCACAATTAATACAATCTCTTTTATATTTTATTTAACATCAATTAGTTATATTTTTTCATAGCTTACACAAAGTAATCACCATCAACTATTTACCATGAAAATTAAAACCTTAACAATGCTGCTTCTATTCTTAAGTAGCATCTCTTTTTCCCAATCAAAAAACCAACAATTAATTCATAAAATAGATACTGAATTAGATAAAATCTGGAAAGACTCTAAAGCTCCTGGATTATCATTATCTATTGTTTTACCAGATGGTGAAGCTAAGACTTTTACAAGAGGATGGGCAGATGTGGAACGGAAAATCAAAATGGTACCAAAAACAAAAATGCTAGGAGGCAGTACTGGTAAAGTTTTTTACTCTGTAATAGCAATGCAATTAATACAAGAAGGAAAACTTAAACTAGATGAGCCCATTTTTAACACCATGTCTGATTATTCTTGGTTCAGCAGAGTACCAAACGCTAAAAAACTGACCGTAAGAAACTTAATGAGGCACGAAACTGGCATTCCACGGTATGTATTCGGTAGCACTTTTCAAGTAGATGTATTAAAGGATGTGAATAAAGTTTGGAAACCTGAAGAATTATTATCCTATATTTTTGATGCCAATCCACAATTTGGTGTAGGCACTAACTTTGCGTACTCAGACACAAATTACATCATATTATGTATGCTTATTGAAAAGGTAACAGGCAACTCTTTATATGAAGAATTGCAGAAAAGAGTTTTGGATAAGGCAGGACTAAAAGACGTGATTCCTCAAACGAAAAGAAATTACAAAAACCTTGCACAAGGATACAATGCTCAAGAAGATCCTTTTTTCCCTGGTTTACAGATAGATAATGCCGGAAATAGTCGTTACAACTTACAATTTGAATGGGCAGGTGGTGGCCTTGTAATTACTACTCATGATTTGGCTGTACTAGCTAAGAAAATTTATGAAGGTAAAATGTTCGACCCATCATTGCTTAACGAATATTTTAACGGAAGAGATGCTGAAAGAATGCGAGGTACTTGGGGTTTAGGTGTTCATATTCGTGAAACACCAAACGGTAAAACATATGGTCATAGTGGTTTTATGCCAGGATATGTGACCAGTATGACATACTTTGCTAAAGATAAATTTTCTATTTGCTATCAACTTAATACATCCGACAGAAAGAAAACGTCTATTATGAGACATCTTCCTTCTATTGCTCAATTAATTAGTAAAGAGCTAAATAAATAATTCAAAAAAAAAATCAATATATTTTGAGATCTATTATAATCAAAAAAGCCTCCAAATTGGAGGCTTTTTTGATTATACTAATTTCTTAGCATTTTTTACTTTTTGCTTTGTGAGTGCGAGTTCTATTACTTCACTCATTTCAGAAACATAATGGAAAGTCAATCCTTTTAAATAGCTTTCTTTTATTTCTAAGATGTCTTTCTCGTTTTCATTACACAAAATAATCTCTTTAATATTTGCTCTTTTAGCAGCCAATATTTTTTCTTTTATTCCGCCTACTGGCAATACTTTACCTCGTAAAGTGATTTCACCTGTCATTGCTAACTTACTCTTTACTTTACGTTGTGTAAATGAAGAAATTAATGATGTTAACATCGTAACCCCAGCACTTGGCCCATCTTTTGGTGTTGCTCCCTCTGGCACGTGAATATGTACATTGTACTTTTCTAACACTTCTGGGTTTACTCCAAAGCTTTCTGCATTTGCCTTGATATATTCCATTGCAATAGTTGCAGATTCTTTCATTACTTTTCCTAAATTCCCAGTAATAGATAAATTACCTTTTCCTTTAGACAAGATAGATTCGATAAATAAAATATCTCCACCAACACTTGTCCAAGCTAATCCCGTAACAACTCCCGCAACATCATTTGTTTCGTATTTATCACGTTCTAATCTTGCAGGTCCTAATATTTTTTCAATATCATCATTGGTTACTGCAATATCATAGGTTTCTTCCATAGCAATAGATTTTGCTGCATAACGCACCACTTTTGCTACTTTCTTTTCTAATCCTCTTACTCCAGATTCACGTGTATACCCTTCAACAATTTTCTCAATTTGTTTTTTCCCTAATTTTAAATGATCAGAAGACAAACCATGTTCTTTTAATTGTTTTGGGAGTAAATGTCTTTTTGCTATTTCAATTTTCTCTTCAATAGTATATCCAGAAACATTAATGATTTCCATTCTATCTCTCAACGCCCAAGGAATTTCCCCTAAGTTATTTGCTGTTGCAATAAATAGCACTTTAGAAAGATCAAATCCAACTTCTAAATAATTATCATAAAACTCGGTATTTTGCTCTGGGTCTAACACTTCTAACATTGCAGAAGATGGATCTCCTTGATTGCTATTACTTAGTTTATCAATTTCATCCAATACAAAAACTGGATTCGCTGTTCCAGCTTTCTTTAGATTCTGAATCAATCTACCTGGCATTGCACCAATGTATGTTTTACGATGTCCTCTAATTTCTGCTTCATCACGTAAACCTCCTAAAGACATACGCACATATTTTCTTCCTAACGATTCTGCAACAGATTTCCCTAACGATGTTTTACCAACTCCCGGAGGTCCATATAAACAGATAATTGGAGATTTCATATCACCTTTTAACTTCAATACCGCTAAGTGCTCAATGATTCTTTCTTTTACTTTTTCTAAACCAAAATGATCTCTATCCAGTACCTTCTGTGCATTTTTTAAATCGAATTTATCTTTAGAATACTCTCCCCAAGGCAACTCTAACATCAATTCTAAATAGCTACGTTGCACACCATATTCTGCCATTTGCGAATTCATTCTACGCAAGCGACTCAATTCTTTATCAAAAGTTGCAGCAACTTCATTTGTCCATTTTTTTGTTTTCGACTTCAGTCTCATTTCCTCCAACTCTTCGTCGTTAGAAACACCACCTAATTCTTCTTGAATGGTTTTTAATTGCTGATGTAAATAATACTCACGCTGTTGCTGATCCATATCAGTACGCGTTTTAGACTGAATATCATTTTTCAACTCCAATCTTTGTAACTCTTTATTTAAACGCTTTAAAGTTAATAAAGCACGTTCTTTTAGGTTATCCTGCTCTAATAATTGTTGCTTTTTCTTTACGCTTAAATCCATATTTGATGAAATGAAATTCACCAAAAACGAATTAGACTGAATGTTTTTGATAGCAAAAGAAGCTTCTGAAGGCAACATTGGGTTTACCTTAATTATTTGCAATGCCTGTTCTTTTACAGAATCAATAATTGCATCAAACTCCTTATTACTCTCATCTGTTTTATCTTCTAAGGATTCTTTAGTCGTTGCTTTTAAATAAGGTTCGTTCTGAACTACTTCATCAATTTCAAAACGTTTTTTCCCTTGGATAATTACTGTAGTATTTCCATCAGGCATTTTTAATACACGCAAAATCTGAGCTACTACTCCAATTTTATGAATATCTTTCTCTGTAGGATTTTCAACTTCCGCATTTTTCTGCGCAACAACACCAATTATTTTATCTCCTGCATTTGCATCTTTTATCAATTCGATAGATGCATCTCTACCAGCTGTAATCGGAATTACAACACCAGGAAACAACACTGTGTTTCTTAGTGGTAAAATTGGTAATACTGCAGGAATCTCTTCTTTATTAATAATCTCTTCATCTTCTGGCGTCATCAACGGAATCAATTCCGAATCTTCATCTAACATGTTGTGAAGCGACAAACTGTCTAAACCCATTATTTTAGCTTTACTCATTCTATATATTTCTGTCAAATTGACATTTAGTGTGTTATTCCTATTTACAAAAAACAATCGAAACATTACTTAAACCACTAAACACCAATGAATTAATTTATTATCTCAATGTTTTACCTACCCTAATAAGACAATTGTTATGCCAAGGAGAGTATTCCCCAATTAAACTATTCAGCTTGCTTACTAGTTTAATTTCAATTATTTTTAGCTAATCAAAAAGATAAAATTATAATACATTATGAAAAGTACAAGTCATCATGATGAACGCATTGCAAAAATGACATTTACTTCAATCTATCCACATTATGTGGTGAAAGTTGAGAAAAAAGGCAGAACTGCAGAAGAATTACATCAAGTTATTGAATGGTTGACTGATTATGATAATCATAAATTACAAAAGCTCATAACAGAAAAAGTGACTTTTGAGGAGTTCTTTAAAAAAGCGAGCATAAACCCAAATGTGAAACTCATTAAAGGTGTAATATGCGGTTACAGAGTTGAAGAAACCAAAAACTCTTTAACGCAACAAGTAAGATCCCTAGACAAATTGATAGATGAAATAGCTAGAGATCGTAAGATGGAGAAGATATTGCGAGTTGGGTAGATTAATAACAATAAAGCTTAGCCCGATTCAAAGCTATTTTTAATAATTTCGACATAGTTTTTTTAATGTGGAACGACATTTAAACATTCGAGAACTCCCATAATCTTACTCCAAAACCCCACTTCAACTAAAAAATTGTAATTTTATTGTGTACAACTGTCACAAATCCAAAACCATTTTGTCTCTAGTATAGAAACGTTTCATTGAAGGAGAACAACCAACATATTAATCAACTTTTAGAGCGCTGTAAAACAGGTGATAACTCTGCACAAATGCAGATTTACAAAGACTATTACAGAGCTATGTACAACACATCTATAAGAATACTTAAAGATGAGTTTGAGGCTGAAGATGTAATGCAGGAAGCATTCTTAACAGCTTTTACAAAGTTAGATATGTTTAAAGGTGAAGTTACTTTCGGAGCTTGGTTAAAACGTATTGTTATCAACAAGAGTTTAACGCAGCTAAAGAAAAATAACAAGTACCAGGATGTAAAAATGGAAGTATTATCAGAACATACAATAGAAACTGAAGAAGCTGTTGATTATTCTGCTTTACACGCTAACAAAGTGTTGGCATCATTAAACTCTTTGAAAGATAATTATCGAATCGTTTTGAATTTAAACCTAATTGAAGGCTACGATTATGAAGAAATCGCTGAAATATTAGGATATAGTAACGAAAATGTGAGAACCACAGTTTCAAGAGCAAAAAAGAAATTAAAACAACAGCTTGTTTTAGAAACAGCTTAAATAAAACCAAGAAATGGAAGATCAATTAAAAAACTATTTCAACAAAACCGATTTCGATGTAGATGTACCAAGATTTGGTCATTTAGACAGATTCGAAAAGCGTTTGAATTCACAAGAAAAGAAACGCAAGTTTTCTTACAAATGGATGAGTGCAGCTGCCTCGGTAATTTTAGCAATCGGATTTTATTTAGGAGCTAATTTCACTGAACAACCGTTGACCTTAGCGAATGTATCTCCACAAATGGAAGAAACTGAAACCTTTTTTGTTAGTACTATAAAACAAGAGTTAAAAGAAATTGAAAAAGTAAGAAACCCTAATACTGAACGTGTAATTGAAGATGCATTAAATCAATTAGAAAGTTTAGAAGACAAATATAAAGAATTAGTAAAAGCTCTAAATAGCAGTAATGACGACAGACGTGTTGTGTATGCGATGATAAGTAATTATCAGAATAGAATAGATGTTTTACAAAATGTATTAAAACAAATAGATCAAATTAATAACCTAAAAGTAAATAACAACAAAGATGAAATCTACTTATAAAATAGCATTATTCCTTTTCTTAATTCCATTGATGGGGTTTGCAAACACAGAAACAAATCCTAAGCAAGAGAAAAGCAAAACGATCAAAAAAGAATATTCTGTAAGCAGTGATGCAACAGTTCACTTAAATAATAAATATGGTAATTTAAATATTACTACTTGGGATAAAAACAGGGTTGAAATTACTGTAGTAATTACAGTAAAAGGAAACGATTTAAGCACTGTTGAGAGAAAACTTAGAGGAATTACCGTTGACTTTAACGCAACTTCTGATATGGTTTCTGCAAAAACTAGATTCGAAAAATCATCTAGAAGCTGGAGCTTTTGGGGTAAATCTAAGAAAGCGAGCTATCAAGTACATTATACGGTTAAGATGCCTGCCTCTAACAATATTAAATTGAACAATGATTACGGAAATATTTTGTTAAACGAGATTAATGGTTCTACAGATATTGACTGTGATTATGGTAAAATAATTATTGGAGACTTAAACAGCTCAGATAATAAAATCAATATAGATTACTGTAACGGATCGTCTATCAATTTTATGAAATCTGGAGATATCAATGCTGATTACTCTAAATTAACAGTAGACAAAACAGATAAAGTAAAAGTAAACTCAGACTATTCTACAATAACAATTGGAGCTGCAAATACAGTAACTTTTAATGCAGATTATGGTAGCATTAATGTTGATGATGTTAATGACATTACTGGAAACACAGATTATGTTAGTATTCGTTTAGGAACTGTTTCTAAAAACTTAAATATTGATGCTGATTACGGTTCTATTAAAATTAAAGAATTAGCAAAAGGTTTCGATAGAGCAGAAATTTCTGGGGAATATGCTAGTATTTCTATTGGCGTAAAACCAAATACCAATTTTAATTTTGTAATGGACTTAAGTTATGCAAGTTTTAAATACAATGACAGTAGAGTTGATATGAGAAAAAGCATCGAGAAATCATCAAAAAAACATTACGAAGGAACATATGGTAAAGGATCTTCGAACTCAAAATTAATTATCAAATCACAATATGGTGGTGTAAAAATTAATGAGTAATTAGTTAAACAAAAAAAATCAATCAAATCATGAAAAAATTAATTATTACAAGTATCATTTTAACCTTAAGTTTTAGTGTAAATGCACAAAGTTGGTGGAATAGCAAAAAAGTTCGTGGAAACGGAAATGTCACAACAGAAAAAAGATCTACATCAGATTATGAATCTGTAAGTTTAGCAGGGAGTTTTGATATTAAATTAGTAGAAGGAAAAGAAGGAAGAATCAGTTTACGTGGTGAGGAAAACCTTATGAAATATATTATTACTGAAGTTAAAAACGGAAAATTAACTGTTAAAGTAAAAAAGAATGTAAACCTTAGAATGACTAAAAAGTTTACAGTTACTGTACCTTACAAAAGCATCAATAGAGTTGCTTTAGCTGGTTCTGGAGATATTTCAAACTCAGGAATCATTAAGGCAAAAGGTTTTAAAGTTTCTATAGCAGGTTCTGGAGACATCAATTTAAATGTCAATGCAAACACTATAAAAACAAATATTGCTGGTTCTGGAAATATTAATTTAAGTGGAAAGTCAACTGAATTAAATTGTTCTATTGCTGGTTCTGGAGACATAAATGCTTATGCCTTAAAAACTGAATCTACAAACGTAAGTGTTTCAGGTTCTGGAAGTGTAAAAACGACCGTTAGTAAAAGTATTAAATCAAGAGTTTCAGGCTCTGGTTCAATTTACTACAAAGGGAGTCCAGATAAAATTGATAGTAAATCTGCAGGTTCTGGAAGTGTTGTTAGTAGAAACTAAGTTTCCTTCAACAGATCACAATAAAAAAGCCTCGATAATTCGAGGCTTTTTTATTTAATAATTTCTATATTTTGATGATACTTCAAAAACATGTTCTAAAATACGTTTGTCTTTTTCTTCAAAAACAATGTCTTTACGTTTCATGACCACTTCTGCAACTTCAAAAACTTTTTTTGTTTGATATTGTGTAAACCCTGAGGCTCCACCCCAACTATAAGAAGGAATAAAATTTCTTGGAAATCCACTTCCAAAAATATTTGCACTTACCCCAACTACGGTCCCCGTATTAAACATGGTGTTAATTCCGCATTTAGAATGATCTCCCATCATTAATCCACAAAACTGTAATCCTGTCTTTGCAAAACGATCCGTTTCATAGCTCCAAATTTTCACTTCTGCATAATTATTTTTCAAATTCGAATTATTAGAATCTGCGCCAATATTACACCATTCTCCCAACACTGCATTTCCTAAATACCCTTCATGTCCTTTACTAGAGTACCCAAATAAAACAGCATTATTTATTTCTCCTGCTACTTTACAAAATGGGCCTAAAGTGGTAGCTCCATAAATTTTTGCGCCCATTTTTACAACTGCATTTTCGCACATTGCAAATGGTCCACGAATTAAACTTCCTTCTAAAACTGTTGCATCTTTCCCAATATAAATTGGTCCTGTTGATGCATTTAATGATGAATAGATTACTGATGCACCTTCTTCTATAAAAATTTGTTCTTTATTAATTGAATGCACATCTTCAGGAATTGGTTGTGATGTTCTTCCTTCAGTTAACAACTCAAAATCCAATTGTATTGCTTCACCATTTAAAGAAAAAATATCCCAAGTATTTTTTACTTGTAGCAATTCTTCTTCTAATTCAATTTGAACATAGCTATCAAAATCTACTTCTTCTTGGTTCTCTTTTGAAAAGAAAGCGACAACATCTTCACCTTGAAAAATAGCTTGATTTTCTGATAAGTCTTTAACTTTATCTACTAAGTTTTTGGTAGGTATAAAAGAAGCATTTAGTAGAATATTCTGCTCCATTTCTACCATTGGATACTTCTCTTCTAAATATTCTTCGGTAATAGTTGTGGTAGTTAATCCAAGTTGTTTTTCCCATTTCTCTCGAATGGTTAAAATTCCGATTCTTATATCTGCAACTGGTCTTGTGTATGTAAATGGAAGCAAGGCTTTTCTTACATCACTATCAAATAAAATATAGTTCATCTCTTAAATAAGCTTTGTGCAAATATATAGTAATGAAGTTAAATTTTGACAAAAAACAAACATGTTAATTGTTCAAAATTAAGCACCAACAACAATAAATCTTCTACTAACGGTAACAATTTTTATAAAACCCGCATTAATCACTAGTTAAAATACTCTCCAAATATTAAACCCAAAGTAAATATCTCCAGAGCCCCAATCACCCAAAGCACGTGTTAAGTATCCAGACTCATTCATTAATTGAGCACTAGTTATATGTAGTTGAAAAACATGACCTCCAGTTTCAATATCTACTCCTAAAGACAATGGGTTACTGTATTTACTATTTGCAACCCTATTCATATGAGCATGATACTCTGCATTAACTGTTACTCTTTTACTAATTTTGTAGCGTCCTCCAAGGCCTAAAATATATTGAGAATTGTTTTGAAAATCATTTTCAACAAAGTTTTGATGTAGATAAATTGGCGTAACTTCTAAAGATAGATTTTCATTAAATTTTCTTGAAATTAAGATTTCATGAGCATAAGTATAGCGGTGTTTAGACTCTAATAGAGGATAGTTAACCTCATCTAAACCAGTATTGTATTCTATACTGTTAAACCCAACAATAGTTACCGGAGACTTTCCTTTTTCTTGACGTAACAATCGGTATTTTATATGAGCATCGTATGTTTTATTTGATGAGCTTCTAGAAACCCCTGCATTAAACCAGTCATTAAATCCGTATACAAAACTGAATCTAATATTAGAATTATCCAATCCAAAAAGATCTTTAATCCCTGATTGTACCGATCCAAACCTATGTGAGATTACAAAGTAGAAATCTTTTTTGGCAGCTAACTTTGTAGACTCCATATTAATGATTTTCAATCCTTTAAAAACTGATACGGTTTTAGTATCTGTTTTCACATCACTGTCTAATTCATTTAATAAATCATCTTGAGCAAAAAGAGAAACGTTTAATAAAAGTAGTATTAATAAGAGACCTATTCTTTTCATATGAGTACGTATTAAAAAAAGTCAACCAAATAAATGATTGACTTTAGTAAGATTATTTTTTTTTATTAATTCTTTAAAAATTGTTTTGAGCCTACTTTTCCTTCAGACTCAATTTTTAAAATATACATCCCAGTACTTAAATCTTGTACATCTATTTTGTTTGAACTTGATGTAATACTTGAAGTCTTCATCAATCTACCTGCTAAATCAAAAACAGAAACATCTGCTTTTAAACTACCAGAAGGTAATTGTACAGTTACATAATCTGTAGAAGGGTTTGGATACATTGCAAAATCTAATTGCACTTCTTTAGAAAGCCCTAAAACAGAGAAATCACTTGTACTTGTTGTAACAACTTTATCTCCAGAATCATTTGTATTATTCCCATTTGCTGCAACAGAAGCTGCATAAAACTTAACATTACCAACATCTGTAGCTGGAGATGTCCACTTAAAAGACCATGTGCTTTGGTCAGGGTTTGAATGTGTAACTCTAGAACTAATAACTCTAGAACCTGTTCCAGCTGTAAAACTTCCAATTTTACCATTATCACTTGTTTTCTCTGCAGTTAATTGAAATCCATGCTTTGATTCAGAAGAGCTCGTTGTTACAGTTATATCGTATTCAGTACTTGTTGCATAACCACCAGCAGGAATGTTGGTTGTTATTGCTACTGAAGTCCCTGAAGTTCCACCTGTATGGCAAGTAGCGCAAGTAGCACCACTATCTCCAGGAGAACCAGTACGTCCATCATCTCTTCCTCCAGAACTCGACATTAATACAAGTGCCGAAAATGGAATTAGAAATAAAATAAATTTAAAAAAGTAGTTTTTTTTCATGCCTGATTCTTTTAATTGTTAATAATAGTTACTTGATCTAGTTTAATATTTTCTAATAATTCGTCGTATCCAATGTTTCTTCCTTTCACAATTATTGGTGAGTCATTCTTTATATTTAATAAAGTAATACTGTCTGTATAACAGACAATCACTTCATTTAGAGTGAAACTTTCCTCATCTACTTCTGTAACAACTCCTTTTAATTGAATTGTCTTGTCTAAATAGGTAGCAGTTGCTGTTTCTAAATTAGCTGTATATTCTTTTATCAACTCAATAGAATTCATAGTAAATAATGCTTTCTCTTTAGAAATATCTCTATGACTTTTATACATGTAATTATACCCAACATAAACCGACAGAACAATTAAGCTACTAATTAAATATAAAAACTTTCGCTTACTCATAGAGCTAATATAATGAGTTTTTGTTACTTTTAACTATTAAATTTTTAATTATCAACTATTTAACATTCTTCTTAAGACCTAATTTACTATGAAAAAATTCTTTCCTTTATTTTCTTTAGCTTTATTTTTTTCTAATTGTACTTCAGTTAGCACAGAGGATTTAACCATTCCTGCACCTTCAATTATTACTTATACAGCAAATGTGAAATCAATTATTGATCAGAGTTGCGCCACAAGTGGATGCCATAATGCAGCCGGTAATAGCGGTAATTTAATTTTAGAGGATTTTGCACAGGTTAGAAATGCGTTTTTAAATAGAAATGCTTTGGGAAGAATGGAAAGCACTTCAAATCCAATGCCTCCTACTGGTAATTTACCAACAACTTCTATTCAGGTTATTAAAGACTGGATGGAGCAAGGATATATTGAATAAAACCGACATTATGAAGACCAAAATTATTTTACTTTTTATCTTAGTTTCTTTTCAGCTTACTGCGCAAGAGAAATTCTACACAAAATCTGGTACCATACAGTTTGAATCTTCTGTCCCTTCTTTTGAAGAAGTAAAAGCAACAAACACCAAAGTAACCGCTATTTTAAAAGATGATGGAACTATTGCCGCTCTTGCTTTGATAAAAGCATTTCGCTTTAAGATTGCTTTAATGGAAGAGCATTTTAATGAAAACTATATTGAGTCTAGTAAATTTCCAAAAGCAACTTTTTCTGGAAAAATCAATGGCTTTTCTATGCAGAGTTTAAGTTCTGATGAAAAAGAATTTCTACTCAACGGTAAATTAAGCATCAAAGGCATTACAACAAAAATAAGTACTAAGTGCTTCATTAAAATAATTGATGGTGTAATCTCTTTACACTCAAAATTCACAACCAAGCCTGAAGATTTTGGCATTAAAATTCCGAAGATTGTTAGAAACAAAATAGCACAAGAAGTAGATGTCTCTTTAAGCTTCATATTGAAGAAAAAATAAAAAAGCCGAAGCAATGCTTCGGCTTTTTTTTAAAGTATAAAATCGTTTTTTATTTACTTAAGTACATTTTACGTCTAGAGTATAACTCGTAAAAAGCATCGTCTTTTAAACTATCTATAAATAAGATACTTTCTCCTGTAGATTTCATTTCAGGACCTAAGTTTTTATTTACATTCGGAAACTTATTAAAAGAGAATACCGGTTGCTTAATTGCATATCCTTCTAATTTCGGATTGAAATTAAAATCAGTTACTTTCTTTTCTCCTAACATTACTTTTGTAGCATAATTCACATACGGCTCTCCATATGCTTTTGCTATAAAAGGAACTGTTCTAGAGGCTCTTGGGTTTGCTTCAATGATATAAACAACCTCATCCTTAATTGCAAACTGAACATTTATCAAACCTACTGTTTTTAACTCTCTTGCGATAGTATAGGTATGGTCTTTAATTTGTTGCATCACCAAATCTCCTAAATTAAATGCAGGTAGCAATGCGTTAGAATCTCCAGAATGCACACCACAAGGTTCTATATGCTCCATGATTCCGATAATATATACATTTCCGTCAGCATCACAAATGGCATCTGCTTCTGCTTCTATTGCACCATCTAAATAATGATCTAATAATAATTTATTTCCTGGCATTCTTCTCAACAAACCAACTACATGCTCTATCAACTCTTCTTTGTTGATGACAATTTTCATTCCTTGACCACCTAATACATAGGAAGGTCTTACCAAGATTGGAAAATCTAACTCTTCTGCTAAAACCAATGCTTCATCTGCAGATTCTGCGATTCCAAATTCTGGATATGGAATATTATTATCTTGTAACAGTCTAGAGAAACTCCCTCTATCTTCTGCTAAATCTAAGGCTTCAAAACTTGTTCCTATAATTTTGATTCCGTATTTCGTTAATTTCTCTGCTAACTTTAATGCCGTTTGCCCACCTAGTTGAACAATTACTCCTTCTGGTTTTTCATGTTTGATAATGTCATAAATATGTTCCCAGAAAACTGGCTCGAAGTACAATTTATCCGCAGTATCAAAATCTGTAGAAACCGTTTCTGGATTACAGTTAATCATAATGGTTTCATAACCACATTCTGCAGCCGCTAAAACACCATGTACACAACAGTAATCAAACTCAATTCCTTGTCCAATTCTATTGGGTCCAGAGCCTAATACGATTATTTTTTTCTTGTCAGAAACTACACTTTCATTATCTGCATATCGTTTTCCGTCTGCAGTTTCTATATCATTTTCAAAAGTTGAGTAGTAATAAGGCGTCATTGCTTTAAACTCTGCCGCACAAGTATCAACTAATTTAAATACTCTATTGATATTTAATTCTTCTCTTTTATTATATACCTCACTTTCTAAACATTCTAACATATGAGCAATTTGTCTATCGCCATATCCTTTTTGCTTAGCTTCCAATAATAAATCACGTTGAATTGTATCAATCTTAAAAGTAGAAATCTCTTTTTCTAATAAGAATAGCTCTTCATATTGCTTTAAGTACCACATGTCAATCTTCGTAATCTCGTGGATTTGACTCAATGGAATTCCCATTGCAATAGCATCGTAAATCGCAAAAACACGATCCCAACTGGCATTGGTTAATTTATCTATAATCTGATTGTAATCTTTATATCCTTTACCATCTGCTCCTAAACCATTTCGTTTAATCTCTAAAGATTGGGTTGCTTTATGTAAAGCTTCTTGAAACGAACGTCCAATCCCCATTACTTCTCCAACAGATTTCATTTGTAATCCTAAAGTTCTATCAGAACCTTCGAATTTATCAAAATTCCAACGTGGTATTTTCACAATTACATAATCTAACGTTGGCTCAAATAAAGCCGAGGTAGATTTTGTGATTTGATTATCTAATTCATCTAATGTATAACCGATCGCTAATTTTGTAGCAATCTTTGCAATTGGATATCCAGTTGCTTTAGATGCCAATGCTGATGAACGTGATACACGTGGATTAATTTCAATAGCAATAATATCTTCGTTTTCATCCGGAGAAACGGCAAACTGCACATTACATCCTCCTTCAAAATCTCCAATAGAACGCATCATTTTTATTGACATGTCGCGCATTTTCTGAAATGTCTTATCAGAAAGTGTCATTGCTGGCGCAACTGTGATAGAATCTCCAGTATGAATTCCCATTGGATCCATATTTTCGATAGAACAGATAATTACAACATTATCATTTTTATCACGTAATAATTCTAATTCGTATTCTTTCCACCCCATCATGGCTTTATCAATCATCACCTCATGAATTGGTGATGCTTCTAAACCTACACTTAATAAGTTGTCAAAATCTTCTGGGTCATATACTATTGAAGCTCCAGCTCCACCTAAAGTATACGAAGATCTAATTACCAACGGAAAACCAAACTCTTGAGCTATTTCTTTTCCTTTTAAAAATGAGGTAGCTGTAGCTTGTGGCGCCATAGGAACATCAATCTTTAACATCAATTCTCTAAACTGCTCTCTATCTTCAGTAACATTAATTGCGTCAATATCAACTCCAATTAATTTAACTCCGTAATCTTCCCAAATTCCTTTATCATCTGCTTCAATACACAAGTTTAATGCAGTTTGTCCTCCCATAGTTGGTAAAACAGCATCAATTTGTGGATGTTCTTTTAAAATTTGAATGATAGATTTTGTGGTAAGCGGCAACAAATAGATATGATCTGCCATTGAAGGATCAGTCATAATAGTTGCTGGATTCGAATTAATCAAAACAGTTTCTATTCCATCTTCTGTTAAAGATCGTAAAGATTGTGAACCAGAATAGTCAAATTCACAGGCTTGTCCAATAACAATAGGTCCAGAACCGATAATTAAAATTGATTTAAGGTCTTGTGTTTTAGGCATTTTAGTGTGTGTTGTGTTGTTGTTGTAAAAGTAAAAATTGCTTGGGTATAAAAAAAGGTGTTACTAAAAATAGTAACACCTTAATTATTAACAATTGTTAATCATTATTTCTTATGTCTTGTTTCTGATGAAACAGATAATTTCTTTCTTCCTTTTGCTCTTCTTCTAGCTAGTACTTTACGACCGTTTGCAGAAGCCATTCTATCTCTGAAACCATGTTTGTTTCTTCTCTTTCTATTTGATGGTTGGTAAGTTCTTTTCGGCATTACTTATGTTTTTAAAAATCTTCTTTAATAGGTTTTGCTTTTTCCGAAATATCGGCTGCTAAAAGCGTGCGCAAATATACAACTAGTTTTGTTTTGGGCAAGGGCATTATTAAAAAAAATAAATTTATTTTTTCGAGTAGCAAAACTACAAATTTTATTGTGGAATTTATTGCTTTTTTATTTGTAAAAACTTCTAGAGTTAGTACTTTTGCCCAAACCTAATAACCATGAAGAATACCAAATACGTTTTTGTAACCGGGGGCGTAACATCATCACTAGGAAAAGGAATTATCGCTGCTTCTTTAGCGAAACTCTTACAAGAAAGAGGATATTCTGTAACTATCCAAAAATTAGATCCATACATTAATATTGATCCAGGAACATTAAACCCATACGAACATGGTGAGTGTTATGTAACTGATGATGGCGCAGAAACAGATTTAGATCTTGGTCATTACGAGCGTTTTTTAAACATTCCAACATCACAAGCAAACAATGTTACTACGGGTAGAATCTATCAATCTGTAATTAATAAAGAACGTAGAGGAGAATTTCTAGGAAAAACGGTTCAGGTTATTCCTCATATAACAGATGAGATTAAACATAGAATTCAGATTTTAGGTAAAACTGGTAAATATGATATCGTTATTACAGAGATTGGTGGAACGGTTGGTGATATAGAATCGCTACCTTATGTAGAATCAGTAAGACAATTGCAATGGGAATTAGGTCAAGAAAATGCAATTGTTATTCATTTAACATTAGTCCCATATTTAGCTGCTGCTGGTGAATTAAAAACAAAACCAACACAGCACTCGGTTAAAATGTTGATGCAAAGCGGAATCAACCCAAATATTTTGGTGTGTAGAACAGAGCATGAAATCAATGATAGCATTAGACGTAAATTAGCCTTGTTTTGTAATGTTAAAAAGCAAGATGTAATTCAGTCTTTAGATGCTGAAACTATTTATGATGTTCCTAACATGATGTTTGATGAAGGTCTAGATAAAGTAGTTTTAGAGAAATTAGAATTATCTTCAGAAAAACAACCAAAATTAATTGATTGGAACGACTTTGTAAACAAACATAAAAACCCGAAATCTACTATAGAAGTTGGATTGATTGGTAAATATGTTGAATTACGCGATTCTTACAAATCTATTACAGAAGCATTTATTCATGCAGGTGCAACAAACGAAGTAAAAGTAAAAGTACGTTGGATCCATTCTGAAGAATTAACTCCAGAAAATGCTGCTTCAAAATTAGAAGGATTAAATGGTGTTTTAGTTGCTCCAGGATTTGGAGAAAGAGGAATTGAAGGTAAGATAGCTGCTGTACAAGTTGCAAGAGAAAACAACATTCCATTTTTCGGAATTTGTTTAGGAATGCAAATGGCAGTCATTGAATACTCTAGAAACATCTTGAATTTAGCAGGTGCGAATTCTACAGAAATGTCAGAAAAAACAGCACACCCTGTTATCAACTTAATGGAAGAACAAAAAAACATTACAGATAAAGGAGGAACGATGCGTTTAGGAGCTTGGGATTGTACAATCGAAAAAGATTCTAAAGTATTTGACGCTTATAAGTCAGAATTAATTAGCGAGCGCCACAGACATAGATATGAGTTTAACAACGAGTACTTAAAACAAATAGAAGCTGCTGGAATGAAAGCTACTGGAGTTAATACAAAAACAGGATTGGTAGAGATTGTAGAAATTCCTTCACATCCTTGGTTTGTTGGAGTACAATATCATCCAGAATATAAAAGTACCGTGTTAAATCCTCATCCTTTATTTGTAGGGTTCATCAAAGCTGCTTTACAACATTCAAAAAAATAATACTACATTTTTAAACGCGGTCTATACACATAGATCGCGTTTAAAATTATAAAATAGCTTGTAACAAATTCTAAAGCGCAGAGTCTAACAATCGACTTCTTTTTAAACAGGTGAGTGCTAAATCAAACTAAACACAATGTTCAGCAAAATTTGGAACAGCATTTGAACTACAAGTAGTCTCAAAAATAACATCGCAAAACCAACTAAAAACAGTACAGTTTTGCTACATTTGTCGCGCTAATCTTCAATTTCATGAAGACACAATGACAAGTTGACATTTAATAACAATCAATGGAGAAAAAAAAATTTGACGCAAATTCGTTTATCGGTATCCTTTTATTAGGAGCAATCATGCTTTGGTATATGTACTCGAGCCAAGAAGAAGTTGTACCAACCGAAAACACTACCGAACAAGTTGTAGACGCAACAAAAACAACAATACCTACTATTACAACTACTGCAAATACAGTTACAAACGACTCTATTAACAATGCAGCCCTACAAAGTCAATTAGGTGCTTTTGCTTATGGAGCCCAAACTGCTACACAAGGTACAACCGTTATAGAAAATGAAGTATTAAAGTTAACCATTGATAATAAAGGTGGACAAATTATTAAAGCATTATTGAAGAATCATAGAACTCATGATTCTTTACCTTTGTATTTAATCAAAGAGAATAACGCTTCTTTTAATATCAATTTCGGAACTACAGATAATAGAACTTTAAATACAAAAGATTTATTATTTGTTCCTACACTTTCTAAAAATGGTGAGAATGATGTGCTTTCAATGAAATTGAAAGTTTCTGAAACACAATATTTAGAATACAGATACGAAATGAAACCAGACGATTATATGGTTGGTTTTGCTGTAAGGTCTCAAGGATTAGGAACTGTAATCAATTCTTCTAGCGCTGTTAATTTAGAATGGAAGTTAGATGCTTTCAGAAATGAAAAAAGTTTATCTACTGAGAATATGTATACTGAATTAAAATTCTATACAGATGATGAAGATGACTATCTTTCTGCTGGTGGCGACGATAATGAAATTGCAGACGATGTAAAATGGGTTGCTTATAAACAACACTTTTTTGCTTCTATCTTAACAACAGATACTCCTTTTAATAAAGCTTCTTTAATTTCTAAAAACTTAGTTAAAGACGATGCAATTGACACTGTTTTTACCAAAGGATATGAGTTAAGTGCACCGTTAGCTTTAAACAATGGCGAATTAAATTACAACATGAACTGGTACTACGGACCAGCAGATTATAAAATTTTAACAAGCTATAAAGGAAAAGAATTAGGTGAAGTAGTAGATTTAGGTTGGGGAATCTTCGGAGCCATCAACAGAACAATCTTCATTCCTATTTTCGATTTATTAAGCGGATGGATGTCTAACTACGGATTGATCATTATTTTAATGACAATTGTAGTAAGAATCATCATGTCTCCACTAGTATACAAATCGTATTTATCTAGTGCGAAGATGAAAGTAATTCGTCCAGAGCTACAAGCTATTAACGAGAAGTATCCTGGAAAGCCAAACGCTATGAAGCGTCAGCAAGAAACCATGGCCGTACAGCGAAAAGCCGGTGTAAGCATGATGTCTGGTTGTATACCAGCATTATTACAAATGCCAATTTTCTTTGCTTTATTCCGTTTCTTCCCTTCTAATATAGAGTTAAGACAAAAAGGATTCTTATGGGCAGATGATTTATCATCTTATGACCAAGTATTCCAATTGCCATTTAGCATTCCATTTTATGGAGATCACGTAAGTTTATTTCCAATCTTAGCATCTGTTGCCATTTTCTTTTATATGAAAATGAACCAAAGCCAACAAGCAAACATGCAAGCACCACCCCAAGAAGGAATGCCAGACATGCAAAAGATGATGAAGATGATGATTTACTTCTCTCCTATTATGATGTTGTTCTTCTTTAACAATTATGCAAGTAGTTTAAGTTTATACTACTTTGTATCTAACTTGTTAACGATTGTTATTATGCTAGTAATTAAGCATTATGTAATTGACGAGAAAAAGATTCATGCACAGATTGAAGAAAACAAAAAACGTCCAGAGAAGAAGAAAAGTAAATTCAGAGAGCGTATGGACAACGCTATGAAACAAGCGCAAGAGCAACAAGCACAACAAAAAAAGGCTAAAAATAAACGCTAAGCGTTATTTACATACTTAAAAACCCCGAAGCTTCTGCTTCGGGGTTTTTGTTTTTTATTAATTCATCATTCTGAACTCGTTTCAGAATCTCATAAACAATATATCTCAGCGCTAACTTTTCCTTAATGAAAAACCTAGCAACTCAAAATTGTACTATAATCACGGAATACAAATCCGCGATATCGGTCTCCGTGGTTCATCCTATCACAAAGACGTCATAATTATTTCTTGCTTTTTGCTTTAATTGAAAAATCTGTACGCATATATCTATTATTTGAGGTGTATGCTATGGATTACAAATAGTACCTATAGCACGCCATTAAACTAATAAAGGACTTATGTTGCAGCATCAAAATCGATTAACCTGCATAAATTCTTTGGTAAAACTTGTTGAGTAAACCTAACTAATTACTAGTTATCATCACACAGATCTCCTTTATAATAAATCTTTGCAGAACATCCTGTTGTATGGTGGTCTGATTTTAATTCATAAGAAGTACGATCACATTTTAAATAGATATCTAAGCTATTTAGGCTTGTATGAATATTGTTTTTAATTCTTGCGTCGCCACCTGCTGTATCATAAATTGCTTGTACAGCAACATTAGCTGTAGTAGCCAAAGCAGTACCAACAGGGCTTTCTGTACATACATCAATAGCATCTCCAATAGCGTCATCTAAAGTTTTCATAACATCCCTTCCAAATTTTTGCCAAAAAGAGGGATCTGTAACTAAATAATACATTGCAGGATCATGCATGTTACGCCAAGCAACTGCCCAATAATTTTCATGCTTATCATCATAATCAACAGTAAACGTTAAGGGAGGTAAAACGTCATCCTTCATTTTAAATAAATTTGGTGTTGCTGGCACATCTTCAAACGTACCATCTTCTTGCCAATGGATTACTGCCAATTCAACTATTGGGTATTGGGCTTGGTTTTGCACGGTTACTGTTGCGGTTTGTGTACTCATTTCTCTTTGTTTTTAAAGATTATTATTTCTTGTAATCCAAATCAGTTTTGAACAATTGCAAAACTTCGCATTACAAAAAAACTTAACAAACAAAAGTTAAGCACATGTATCGGGGGTTTACATTGTTCAACACCTATGAAACTCATTTCCAAAGTTGTTAGACTTGTAATACTATTGAGTATTCATAGAACCAATTGAATAACTCAAAGTAAAGTGAAATGAAAGGATTTTTTTAGCGTAAAAATCACCTATTTAAAAAAATGGTATTTATACGGTGTAGTAAAATATGTTTACTATCAAAATAAGAAACCCAAAGCCTTAACTTTGGGTTTCTTATTTTTTTAATCTTCATTCCGAAATAAAGAACGATAGAGGGATCTTATCATTTAAGCCTAGATTTCTCAAATTTATTTTGAGTATTACTGAAATCTAAATTCATTTTGATTGAAAGTAGAGAACGAAATTTGCCGAAAGGTCTTTACTTAACCGACAATAATTTACAAGTAAGATTTCTCAACTGCGCTCGAAATGACAACTAACAATGTTTTCAAAACACCTCGTCGTTCTGAACTTGTTTCAGAATCTCATAAATAATATATCTCAGCGCTAACTTTTCCTTGAATAAAAGTAACAAAAATCAAAACTTCCGAAACCTCAATATAAATTTTATATTCAATATCTCTTCTCCCAAAGAATTTTATTACCATTTGAACCTATAGTTACATAATACGAATCTGTTATATGGTCTAATTTATAGGTTATATTCCATTTAAAAATTGGAACACCACTCTGTTTACTCAAAAAAACATCTACCTTGTAATTATAATAATTCTTTATATTAAATTCTTGTTCAGCATATCCTTCTGAGACTACTTTAATTATTGATTTTGCGTTTGCCCGTTTAATCTTTAATACCCCTTTACCAACTTCATCTAACTTAACACTAGAGCTGTCACTAAATTTAATTAAACTCCCTTCACTCACTAAAGAGTTATCTAAGTCTTTAACTTCTACTTCTACAGAAATTGAATCACCACCTTGTCGCCAAAATTGAATTTTACTATATCCTTTTTTCTTTGGCTTTGACTTCTTAAATTCTACAATTAATTCTGAGCCTTTTATTTGGTAAGTTCCTTTACCTCTAGAGTATTCTTCAGCGCCTTTACCACTTTTAAAATTAAAAGTTCCATTTTTATAAAAGGTGTAACATGTGTAATAAAGTTTTAACTGTCCACTTTCAACACAATAAGTTCCTTCTTTAATTTGTTGAGAAAAAACTACAATTGAGGTAAAAAACACTAATAAAAATGAAACAAAATTCATCTTTTTTTTCTTTTGCATAGCTATATTTTTTTGTTTTAATTTAGTTTTAAGCAACGCTCTTCGCTTTAAACCTCCCATAAAACAGAATATATCCATAACATAAAATGGTTAAGATAAATGCAGATTTAAACCCAACACTGTCTATTAAAGAACCAAAGAAAAACGGAATTACCGCTCCACCAACTATTGCCATACATAACAAACCAGAAGCCTGTGCTTTTAAATCTCCCAATCCTTCTAAACTCAAGGTGAAAATTGTTGGGAACATAATAGAGTTAAACAATCCAACCGCTAAAATAGACCACATAGAAATTAAACCTGTGGTATTTATAGAGATTAGAATCATACTAATTGCAAGCAATGCAAAAATACTTAAGACTTTACCCGGAGCTAATATTTTGGTTAAATAGGCACCTACAAAACGGCCAATCATTGCGCCTCCCCAATAAAAGATCACAAATATTCCCAATAAAGATTTTGGATCTTTACCCGAGAATGTTTGGTTAAAGGTATTGGCAATACCGTTTGCAATACTCATCATGGTTTCGTTTTCTGCAACTATTGGTGCTAAACCAGAGTCGAAAAAATAGTTTACTAAAAAACTACCAACAGCAACCTCAGCTCCAACGTAGACAAAGATTCCCAATGCGCCCATCAACATCATTTTATTTTTCAATAATTTGAAATAACCGCCTTTCGGACTTTCTTCTATTAGTTTAGGTAATTTTATAAAAAAGAAGACTAGTGCTAATGCCATAATAAAACCAGCAATTAGTAAAAATGGTGTTTGTACAGTTGCTGCTTCAGCAATATAATAATCACTTTTTTCAACTTCAGTTAAGGCTGTTATTTCTTCAGAAGACTTTACAGAATCACTTAGTAAAAACAAGGCGCCAACAACGGGTGCGATGGTAGTTCCTAAGGAGTTAAATGCCTGAGACAAGTTCAATCTACTCGAAGCACCATCTTCAGAACCTAACAAAGCCACAAACGGATTTGCAGCTACTTGTAAAATGGTAATTCCTCCTGCCAAAGTAAAATACCCTACTAAAAACACAGAGAATAGTCTATGTTCTGCAGCTGGATAAAACAACAAACAACCAACAGCCATGGTTACCAATCCTAATACGATTCCTTTTTTGTACCCAATTTTAGACAAGAGATATCCTGCAGGTAATGAAAATACAAAGAAGGCTACAAAAAATGCGAATTGTACCAATACTGTTTTTGCGTATGACATTTCAAAAACATCTTTCAATCTCGGAATTAAAGAATCTACCAATACGGTAATAAATCCCCAGAGAAAGAATAAAATAGTTAAGAAAATAAATGCTGATTTGTAAGACTTGTTCGTTGATGTATTCATTCTATTTTATGCTTTTTTAATATAAGATCCAGATTTGACATATGTTTGTTCTCCTTCTTGGTATTTGCTAATTCCAAAACCACCATGAATACAGTAACAACCATATTCTCCTTTTTTATTCAATGCAACATAACCAACCTGAAAGTTGTTATGATTTGGGTTCGATTCTACAATTCTTCGTACCCCTTCTTCACAAGCTTCTTGTGGTGTTCTTCCTTGGCGCATTAATTCTACAATCAAAAAACTACCAACGGTTTTTAAGACCTCTTCACCCATTCCGGTTGCCGTAGCACCACCAACAGTATTGTCTATAAATAATCCTGAACCAATTACGGCAGAATCTCCAACACGTCCAGCCATTTTATAAGCCATTCCGCTTGTAGTACAACCACCAGATATATCTCCATTTTTATCAATGGCTAACATTCCAATAGTATCGTGGTTTTCTATATTGATAATCGGTTTATATTCCGATTTTACTTTCCATTTTTCCCAAGCTCTTTTAGAAGACTCAGTTAATAGGTTTTCTCTTTTAAACCCTTGTTCTACGGCAAACTGCTCTGCTCCTTTCCCTGCAAATATCACATGCGGAGTTTCTTCCATTACTTTACGGGCCACAGAAATTGGATGGGCAATGTTTTCCATGCACACAACAGCTCCGTAATTCCCTTCTTTGTTCATAATACAAGCATCTAGCGTAACATTACCATCTCTATCTGGAGATCCACCATTACCAACAGTTGTATTTTTCAAATCTGCTTCTTCTACTCTACAACCTGCTATAATAGCATCAATAGATTCACCTCCTTTTTCCAAAACTTCCCATGCCGCTTTTGTAGCATTGTGAAAACGCCAAGTTGCCACCACAACAGGCACCACAATTTTACCAGTTGCCGTTGCTTTTTGTTCTTTCTTATCTGTTTCACAGGATATAATTGATGGCACAACCGCCAAACCTAATCCTGTTAAAGATGCGTTTTTTAAAAAATTTCTTCTTTTCATTGGATGGAACTTTATATTTTAATTTTTAAAAATAATCTCAAGAGCGCTCAAGCATTCGATATTAGGGGGCATATCTTCAGAAGAGCGCAATCAAGACCTTATTTTATTGGTGTTGCACTCATTTCGAAAATAAACTCGCCGCCATTCATAATTTCGCTATGCAATATATAATTTCTATCAATCAATTTTCCATTGATTTTTAATGATTTTACATAGACGTTTTTCATGCTTTGATTGACTGTTTTTATTTCAAGTGATTTTCCGTTTTCTAAATTTAGAATTGCATTTTTCACATTCGGGCTTCCCAATGCATATCTATCAGAACCCGGTATCACAGGATAAAATCCTAAAGAACTAAAAATATACCAAGCACTCATTTGCCCTGCATCATCATTTCCACACAACCCTTCAACTCCTGGTCCATACATGGCATCCATAATCATACGTACACGTGCTTGCGTTTTATATTCTTTACCTGTCCAATTGTATAAATACGGAATGTGATGCCCTGGTTCGTTTCCATGTACATAATTTCCTATAATTCCATCTCTAGTAATATCTTCGTGATTTGCAATGTATTTATCTGCTAATTCCATGGTAAACAACGAATCTAAATGTTGTGAGAAACGTTCTTTTCCTCCCATCATTTTTACCATTTTATCCAATTGATGTGGAACATACAATCCATAATTCCATGCATTCCCTTCAATAAATCCCTGACCGTGTGTATCTAAGGCATCAAAGTTTTTTCTAAACTTTCCGTTTGCTAACTTCGGACTCATATATCCATTTACTGGATTGAACACATTGTTGTAATATTCTGATCTTTCTAAGAATGTTTTCTCAGCTCCTTTATCTCCAACACTTTTTGCAATTTGCGCAATAGTCCAATCATCATAGGCCAATTCTAAGGTTTTAGAAACCGAAGAATGTCCTTTATCATCTGGCACATATTTGTATTTTATATAATCTCCTAAATTATCAAAATAAGCAACATTGGCTGTTTCTACGGATGCTTTTAAGGCTTGCTTTTTATCAAAATCTCCTACGTTTTTAACGATTGCATCTGCAATTACAGAAGTTGCGTGATACCCAATCATACACCAGTTTTCGTTAGCATAATGAGACCAAATAGGCAACATATCATGTACACTTTCTTCTTGATGCGCTAACATAGATTTGATCATGTCATTGTTGCGTTCTTGCTGAATCACATTAAATAATGGATGCAATGCTCTGTAAGTATCCCACAATGAGAAAATTGTATAATTTCTAAACCCTTTAGATTCGTGAATGTTTTGATCCAATCCTCTGTATCTCCCATCTACGTCTTCATATATAATTGGACTCAACATGGTATGATACAAAGCTGTGTAAAATGTTTCTTTTTGAGATTCTTCTATCGTTTCTACCTCTATTTTAGACAATTCTTGATTCCATTTTTGACGGGTTTCTACTTTGGTTTTTTCAAAATCCCAATGTGGCACTTCTGCTTCTAAGTTTTTCATCGCGCCTGCAGAACTCACTGGAGATAATGCAAACTTCATCTTAATTTTCTCACCTTCTTCGGTATCGAAATTAAAATAAGCTCTGATATCTTTTCCTGCCATTTCCGGAAAGTTTTGCTTCTCATTAAAACGTCCATAAAAACCGTTATAGGTTTGCTTGTCGTATTTCTGATGTCCGTAACTTTTAAATGCTTTTGAAAATTTGATGGCGAAAAACACTTTTTTTGTACGTGCCCAACCTTTGGTTTGCCTATAACCTGTAACTGTTGAATCATTTTCTACACGCAAGAATGTCCAAACATTTTTATTGTCATGATGATAGACATTGTACACCAGATCTAACAGAATATGAGCATCCGAAGATTTTGGAAATGTGTATTGATGAAACCCAACTCTTTCTGTTGCTGTTAACTCAGCTTTAATCTTGTAATCTTCTAAATCAACTTTATAATAACCTGCTTTAGCAGTTTCATTATCATGAGAAAATTTTGAGTAGAATCCTTTTTCACCATCTTTGGTTTCAATAGGGTCTAAAACTAGTTTACCTGTTGTTGGCATTACTAATAAGTCTCCCAAATCAGAATGTCCTGTTCCGCTTAAATTGGTATGTGCAAACCCAATAATCGTTGAATCTCTATATTGATACCCTGCACAATACTCATAAGTTTTAGAATTGTAACGCCCTTCTTTGAACATTACCTCAAAGTTGGTTTGCGGACTCAACTGTACCATTCCGAAAGGTGCTGTAGCTCCAGGATACACATGTCCCATTTTACTGGTACCAATCATAGGATTTACATATTGAGCAAAGTCTTTAGTTACTGTTCTTGTTTCTTTTGATGTAGAATCATTGCTACAACTCACAAAAATGATTGTGATGATTACTAGAATTAATTTTTTAAGCATTATTAAGTTTGTTGTGCCAATGCGAGGAACGAAGAAATCTGCTTATTCAATTGCAGATTGCTTCGTTCCTCGTAAAGACGTTCTTTTATTTAATTTCTATTTCATCAGCAAACAACCAAGACCTTCCATCGTGAATGTATCCTAAATGCCATGTTGGTAATACACCTAATTTTTTGGCTACAATTTTTACATAACGCGCTTTTTTTCCTTTTAAATTGAAAGCCACATTTTTCATGCTCACATGCTCTGCTGGTTTTGTAGCATTTATTTTTTGAGAAGACACTCTCGTGAAATTCTTATTATCATTACTAATATAACAACTTACATTCGTTGGAAGAAAAATCCAAGAACGTTGGTCTTCTAAAAAGCTAATATTGGTTGAATTTAAGCTCTTTACTTTTCCTAAATCTACTGTTGCTACTAAATCTACATTAGAATATCCTTGCCAAGTTCCTGTTCTAAAATCTTCAGCTCCTACAATTCCGTCAATTAAAGCATTTAGACCACCACCATTGTATTGGTTTGCATATTGGTTTTTAAGTGTAACCGTTAAATTCGGGTCAATCTTAAAAAATTCAGTAGTAATTGTTGCACTTTTCTTGTCTCCACGTTGTGCATACATTTGTAATTTACTTTTTTCTGAAATCGTAAATGGCTGTGTATATTCTTTAAAATTACCATCTAGCGCATACATAATTTTCTTGTCGACATCTACAGAACTTAAAGACACTTTTGTACTTCCTTTAAATGCAATATCTCCAGTAGCAATAAATGGAGCAGACACAATAATGTGCTCTTTAATTGCTGTTACAGGAATGTTTTTATCTGCCGTTCCCCAATCTGATGGTTTGTCTGTCATTTCAAATTCTAAACTTCCTCCTGCAACAATGTCAGCGTGTTTTAAATACGAAAGAGGATGTTCTCTTCCATTTAGCTTTACCGATTTGATGTATTTATTTACATCAGAAACACTCTTTGCAGTGATCGTAAATACTTTTCCGCTTTCTAAGTTAATAGATGCTTTTTTAAACAAAGGTGCTCCAATAATATATTCGTTAGACCCTGGAGTTACAGAATAGAAGCCCATAGAACTTAAAATATACCAAGCACTCATTTGTCCACAATCTTCGTTTCCAGAAATTCCGTCTGGCTCATTGGTATATAATTCTGTCAAAATTTGACGAATTTTCTCTTGTGTTTTATATGGTTTATTTACAAAATTGTACAAATATGCCATATGATGACTCGGTTCGTTTCCGTGTGCATATTGACCAATCAATCCTGTAATATCTACTTGATGACGGCCAGAAGTTTTATCTTCTGCAACAAATAACTTGTCTAATTGTCCTTCTAACTTGTCTTTCCCTCCTAATAAATTAATAAATCCAGATACATCTTGTGGTACATAAAAACTGTATTGCCAAGAATTTGCTTCTGTATAATTAAAGTTTACTTCATACGGATCAAAAGGTGCAAACCAGGTATTTCTGAATCTACCTCTCATAAACTGAGAAGATGGATCGTATACATTTTTATATTGTTGCGCTCTTTCTATAAAGGTCTTATAATCTTCTTTTTTACCTAGAGCTTTTGCCATTTGAGCAATAGTCCAGTCATCATAAGCATATTCTAATGTTTTAGAAACCGACTCACTTTCTTTCTCTACAGGAATAAATCCGTAGTTTTTATACGAATCTAACCCTAATTTATCTCTTGTAGCTGAATGTTTCATAGCTTCGAAAGCCTTATCAACATCATAGCCTCTAATTCCTTTTAAATAAGCGTCTGCAATAACTGGTACGGCATGATAACCAATCATACAACCTGTGTAATTACCAGCTAAATCCCAAATTGGCATAATTCCGCCATTCTCATATTTGGTAATAAACGTTTTGATAAAATCGTTGGTTCTCTCTTGCTCAATAATAGTATATAAAGGATGTGCCGCTCTATACGTATCCCACAAAGAAAACACCGTATAATGCGTATGTTCTTTAGACGTATGTACTTTTTTATCCATTCCACGGTAACGTCCATCAACATCTTGATATAAGTTAGGCGCTATCATTGTGTGATACAAAGAAGTGTAAAAATTTGTTTTATTGTCTGTGTTTTCATCTTCCAAAACAATTTTCTCTAATTGTTTTTCCCATTTAGCCTGGGCTTCTTTTTTAACCTCTTCAAAAGACTTATTACCGATCTCTTGTTCTAAATTCTTTTTTGCTCCTTCAACATCAACTGCAGAAATTCCTATTTTTATAAAAACAGGTTCGTTATTTGGGTTGATGAAAGTCAATGCTATTTTTTGAGCACCAGCCATTCCTTTTTTAGGAGGAGATTGCAATATGTCATTAAATTTATGAGAGGTTTTAATTGTAAAAAATAAACGTTGATCTGTTGCCCATGCTTCAGAAAAACGATACCCAGAAAGTTCTGTATCTGAAACTTTCTCGATTTTTGCTTTTAATACTTTATCACGATGTAATAAATCTAAAATCACAACTTGATTGTCTGCAGAAGGAAAATTATATTTATGAATTCCACTTCGTTCAGAAACTGTTAACTCAACATCAATATTAGTATCATCAAGGTGTACTTTATAATACCCCGGCTCTGCAGTTTCTTTCTCATGAGAAAATTTAGACTTATAGCCTTCTTTCCCATCAGCTCCATTATTAAACACCACTTTATTGGTTGGCATTAGCAAGATATCTCCGTAATCTGAAACTCCTGTTCCACTTAAGTGTGTATGAGAAAATCCAAAAATTTCTGAATCTGAATAATGATATCCAGAACAACCGTCCCAACCATCTAAACGTGTATCTGGGCTCAATTGCATCATACCAAAAGGCATGGTTGCTCCAGGATAGGTATGTCCGTGTCCACCAGTTCCAATAAATGGATTCACATAACTTATTAGTTGTTGGTCTTTTTTTGCGGTAGAAATCTTCTCCTTAGGACCACAAGAAATGATTAAAAAAACGCTAGAAATAAGGGCAAATAAAAAATATTTTTTCATTCTGAGTTTGGTTTATTTTTTTGTCTAAATTAGCAAGATAACAATAATCAACCTACTATTATATGAGTATTTTTAGACGAACGACACGAATTTTACTATGTACGACAATTGTCTTACTACATACATCATGTTTCAACAAAAAACCGGAAGCAGTTTTACCTGCTATTATACCCGCGCCTTTAAGTCAAAATATTCTTGATGGAGCTTTTACGTTGAATAGTAATACTCAACTTGTCTTTGAAAACGAATTTAAACAGGTAGCTGAGTTCTTAAAAAGCTACTTAGAAAATGGTAGTAACATTCAATTAACAGAAACTGAATCTTCACATAAAATTTCTTTTGTAAAAGATGAAAATATTGCAAATACTGAAGGCTATGAATTAACTGTTTCTTCTGATGAGATTGTAATTTCTGCTAGTTCGCCGACAGGTGCTTTTTATGGCGTACAATCTTTACGTCAATTATTACCTATAGAATTTGAGAATGGTACTTATAAAAGTACAGTAGTTACTATTCAGAATATAGCAATTAAAGATGCGCCGCAATTTAAATATAGAGGAATGCATTTAGATGTTGGTCGTCATTTCTTTTCTGTTGATTTTATTAAAAAGTATATTGATATGATGAGCATGCTAAAAATGAATACATTTCATTGGCATTTAACAGAAGACCAAGGTTGGAGAATTGAAATTAAAAAATACCCAAAATTAAATGAAGTTGCTGCTTATAGAAAAGAAACCTTAATTGGTCATTATTCTGATCAACCTCATCAATTTGATGGAAAAAAATATGGTGGTTTTTATACACAAGAAGAAGTAAAAGATATTGTAAAATATGCAAGTAACCGACAAATAACTGTAATCCCAGAAATTGAAATGCCTGGACACTCTGTAGCTGCGCTTAGTGCATATCCAGAATTAGGTTGTACAGGTAAACAAATTGATGTAGCAACAAAATGGGGTGTCTTTGATGACATCTATTGTACCAAAGAGTCAACTTTTAATTTCTTAGAAGATGTATTGGATGAAGTGATGGCTTTGTTTCCTGGGAAATACATTCATATTGGTGGTGATGAAGCTCCAAAAACAAGATGGAAAACATGTAAAAACTGTCAACGTGTTATAAAACGTGAAGGTTTGAAAGACGAACACGAATTGCAGAGTTACTTTATTGAACGAATGGAGAAGTACATCAACTCAAAAGGGAAACAAATTATTGGTTGGGATGAGATTTTAGAAGGCGGTTTGGCTCCAAATGCAACAGTAATGTCTTGGCGTGGAATTGGAGGAGCAGTTACAGCTGCCAAAGAACATCATGATGTAATTTTAACTCCGGGTTCTCATTGTTATTTTGATCATTATCAATCTACAAATGAAGATGAACCTGTGGCTATTGGTGGATTTTTACCTTTAGAAAAAGTATATAGTTTCAATCCAATTCCTGAAGAATTAACAACAGAAGAAGCTAAATATGTATTGGGAGCACAAGGAAATGTATGGACAGAATACATGCAAACTGAAGATAAAGTTGAGTATATGGCATTCCCAAGAATGATTGCTTTGAGTGAAGTTGTTTGGTCGGCTAACAAAAACAAAGACTATAAAAACTTTATAACCAGATTAGAGTTATATCAGAAAAGATTAGATGTTAGAAACGTAAACTACGCCAATCATTTATATGAAATAACAGGAATTACAACATTAAAAGAAGGCATTTCTTATGTAGCTCTTAGTTCTTCATCAAAAGACAAAATGATTCGATATACATTAGATGGTTCTAATCCAACAATTAAATCATCAATATATACTGAGCCTTTAAAAATTGATAAAAAGGTAGTTGTGAAGGCCGCTTCTTTTAGCAAAACTTCTCAAGTAAGTAGTGTTTTTGAGCAAGCAATTGATATGCACAAAGCAATTGGCAAAAAAATCACCTTGAGCGTAGCTCCAAGCAAACAATATAGTGGCAATGGAAATGAATCTTTAATTAATGGAATTAAAGGAAGTGATAAACGATATGGCGATAAAGAATGGTTAGGTTTTGATGGTAAAGATGTAGAAATCACAATTGATTTAGGAGTAGAAACAAATATCAATACCATTTCAACACGATTTCATAACGGTAATGGAAATTGGATTTACGCACCTTCTCAGGTTGTAGTAAGTTTTCCTGGAAATGATGAAATACTTCCAATTGAGTTAGAACATTCAAGTGATAAAATTGTAGACTTAAAGTTAGATATAAAAATTTCTACTAGATATGTGAAACTAAAAATCGCTAATTTTGGAGTTATTCCAGAAGGAAAAGCTGGAGCAGGAAACAAAGCTTGGTTGTTCATTGATGAGATTATTGTAGAATAAGTTTGTCATTCCTGCGCAGGCAGAAATCCATTTTAAGACATTTAGTAACAATTAATAAGATTCCTGCCTGCGCAGGAATGACAGAAAACATGAAAGTAGAAATTTGTGCCAACTCATATCAATCTGCAATCAATGCTGAAAAAGCAGGAGCTGACAGAATAGAACTGTGTTCTGAATTGGCTATTGGCGGAATTACACCTTCTTATGGGTTACTAAAAAAAGTAATGAATGCATTGACAATTCCTGTTCATGTGTTAATTCGTCCTAGATCTGGTGATTTCACCTTTTCTGATGTTGAGTTTGAAATCATAAAAGAAAATATTTTACTGTGTAAAGAATTGGGTGTTACTGGAATTGTGTCTGGAGTTTTACACCTTGATAATACGATTGATTTTGAAAGAACGAAAGAATTGGTAGCACTTTCAAAGCCAATGAATTTCACGTTTCACAGAGCTTTTGATTGGACTCAAAACCCATTAGAAGCACTCAAGAACTTAGAAGAAATTGGAGTTGTTCGTATTTTAACTTCAGGACAAGAGACATCCTCAGAAAAAGGAATTAATAACCTTGTAGCATGGAATATGTCTACAAATATCACTATTATGCCTGGTGGCGGAATTAATAAAAATAATGTACAATTATTTCAAGAAAACGGATTTCAAGAAATTCATTTATCGGCAACCAAACAAACACAGACCATAAACAAACCAAGTATATCTATGAATAGTAGCAAACACTTTGATGAAACTCAAATTGCTGTTTCTGATATTCAACAAATTAAAAACTGTATAGAAATTCTTTCCAATGAAAATTAAATACCTACTTTTTACTTTAGGAATCTTAAGTGTTTTTAGTTGTAAAAAAATGACAACAGATATTCCTCAAATAATTACTATTGATAAAAACTGGACATTTAAAGCTGTTGGCGATTCTGAATGGAAAACCGCCACTGTTCCTGGAAATGTATTTACTGATTTAATAGATCACAAGGCAATTCCTGATCCGTTTATAAAAACAAACGAAGAAAAAGTACAATGGGTTTCAGATTCAACATGGGTTTATAAAACAACTTTTAAATTATCAGAAGAAATTTTAAAAAAGGAAAATATTGAGTTGCTTTTTGATGGTTTAGACACTTATGCTAAAATCTATATTAATGGAAACTATCAATTAGATACAGATAATGCATTTAGGAAATTTTCAATACCATTAAAAGACATTCCTATCAACAATAAAAATGAGTTAAAAATTGTTTTTTACCCAACAAAAAAGAGTGAAAACTCTTCCAAAATAAATTCAAAATATCAATTACCTGAAGGAAATCGTATTTACACAAGAAAAGCACAATTTCAATATGGTTGGGATTGGGGACCGAAATTAAATACTTCTGGAATATGGAAAACGGTACGTTTAAAAGCCTGGAATAATCTACAATTTGATGATATCTATATTAAACAACAAAAAGTATCTACAGAAAATGCTAGTTTTGAAATTGAACTTACCATTGAAAGTGACTCAGATAAAAATGTAAATATATTTGCGTCTGCAAATAAACAAACATATGCTAAAAATATAAAAATCAAAAAAGGAAAGCATACCTATACAATGCCCTTTGATATTAAAAGTCCTAAACTTTGGTGGACACATAATTTGGGTGATCCATTTTTGTATCAGTTCGATTTTCAGTTGATAGAAGATGGTGTTATTAAAGACAAAAAATCAATCAAAAAAGGAATTAGAACCATCAAGTTGATTACTGATAAAGATGACAAAGGCGCTACCTTTCATTTTGAGCTAAACGGAGTTCCGGTATATATGAAAGGTGCAAATTACATTCCGCAAAATAGTTTTCAAAACAAGGTTACAGATACTCATTATGAGAAATTATTGTCTGATGTTGTAAGTTCTAACATGAATATGTTGCGTGTTTGGGGAGGCGGAATTTATGAAAACGATATTTTCTATGATTTGTGTGATGCAAAAGGAATTTTAGTTTGGCAAGATTTTATGTTTGCCTGTGCCATGTACCCTGGTGATCCTGAGTTTTTAGCAAACGTAGAACAAGAAGCTATTGATCAAATTACTAGGTTGAGAAATCATTCTAGTATTGCTTTGTGGTGTGGAAATAATGAAAATGCCGAAGGATGGAATCGTTGGGGTTGGCAAGATGGAAGAACTGAAAAAGAAAAAGCTGAAATCTGGAAAGATTACCAAGAAGTATTTTCTAATATTTTACCAAAAACGGTTGCAAATCTAAACCCTGAAATTAATTATTGGGAAAGCTCTCCAAAATACGGAAGAGGAAATCCTAAATACGAATTTGAAGGTGATGCTCACGACTGGTGGGTTTGGCATGATGCAACTCCGTTTGAACATTTTGAAGAAAAAGTACCACGTTTTATGAGTGAATTTGGTTTCCAATCTTTTCCAGGTACAGAAACCATTAAGTACATCAATCAAAGCACTACAGTAGAATTAAAAACTGATGCTATCAAATCACATCAAAAACATTCTAGAGGTTTTCAGTTGATTGAAGAATACATGCAACGTGACTATAGAGTTCCTACAAACGATGAAGATTATGTCTATGTAAGTCAGTTGGTACAGGCCAAAGGAATTACTATGGGAATTGAAGCGCATAGAAGAGCAAAACCATATAATATGGGAACCTTGTTCTGGCAATTAAATGATTGTTGGCCGGCAATATCTTGGTCTAGCATTGATTATTTTGGTAATTGGAAAGCATTGCAATACAAAGCAAAGAAATCATTTGAAAACGTATTAATTTCTTCAATTTTAAAAGATAACATTATAGAAACGAGTATTGTTAATGACGAATTAGAAAGCTTGTCTGGTAATTTAGAATTACAAATAATTGACTTTACAGGAAAAGAAGTATGGTCAGAAATCATTCCTGTTAATATTGGAGAGAATACTAGTTATACT
>MAAC01011219.1_pt1 | contig 61293 bp, 52 predicted proteins | sample 1115981 | NCBI WGS metagenome assembly MAAC01 (sample SAMN04961126, study PRJNA320927) | seawater metagenome | isolation source: sample BD02T64 sea water enriched with oil for 64 days | place: USA:Gulf of Mexico | collected 2013-07-27 | reverse complement strand
ATAATAGCTTGCCCAATATTTAAACTCTGTAAATCTTGTGAATCAAAGTGCGCAAAGCCATCAGCTAATTTCTTTGCATCAGTATCCCCGAGCCTAAAACATATCCGTATTGTTGGATTAGATAAAACTGAGTTTAGAATTGAGCTATCTTTAATTTGCCCTAAATCTTGGTGACTGATAATTAAACCTAAACCATACTTTCTCGCTCCAGAAAGTATGGAAGAAATTGACGGTGTTATATAATATTGAAATTCATCAATGTAAACATAGAATGGATGTCGTTGTTCTTCACTTAGTGATTGACGGGCTAGTGCTACCTGATTAATTTTTGAAATAAAGAGGGAAGCCAACAAATAACTATTTTCTTCTCCAATTAACCCTAAAGGAAGCTTTATTAATACAATTTTCTTTTGTTCAATACACTCTTTAAAATCAATACCGCTTTTTTGAGCTAGCATGTGTCGAATAATGGTTGGACGTAAAAATGTATCTATACGAGTCAGCAGGGGAGTAATACGCTTCTTTACCTGTGTATACTCATTATTCCAATAATAATGGATTGAGGGGGCAGCTACCGATCTTAGGAACTGTTTACGAAACTTATCCTCCAAGAGAAACCTCTTGAGTTCTATTAACGTACCGCCTTGGCTACTATCCAAAAAAGTATTGATAGCGTATGAAAGTACCGAAGTCATATTATCTCCCCATGCTGTTGCATGTTGTTTAAAGGCAGAAACTAAATCAGAAGAGAGAACCATTTTTTCAAGTTCAGTTGGTGCATGAAGTAGGTTAAAACCAATAGGGAAGTCAGTATCTGATGGGTCAATGAGAACTACATCTTCTTTACGGTGACTTGGTACTCTCTCAATGATGTGCTCTGTGATATCTCCAAAAGGGTCAAAAAGAAAAACCCCATTACCGTGATTTATGTCATCAATAATCATATTGGCAATTAAAGTTGATTTTCCGACTCCTGTAACTCCTGTAATGTGCGTATGGCGTACTTTATTTTCATCTGAAACACTTACACTATGAGTAACTCCTTTATGAGTATTGCTTCCTAGTATATATTTCTGATTTCGATACAATTTTTTAACAGCTCTCGTTATTCTTGTTTCAGTATGTAAAAACTCAGATACTACAGAATTGTTTGGATAGTGTACGAGAGTGGTAAGTTCTTTGGTATTCAGTAGAAACCCAAAACGGTTTGAACTACGATGCATCACATTATACAAGTGAAAATCATACTTATATCCTTCGTTTGAAAGAGGTATTAACTTGTTGTATTCAGAACTCGTAGAGCTTGTAATGTTTTGAGCTAAGATTGTCGAAAGATATTTACTTCTCTGGTCATTTTCACCCTGTACGGCAACCCTGTGTATTACTGAAAATAGAGGTTGCGATACCTTTTGTTTTGCACAATTCAACATTTCCGGTGAATCAACAAAAAAAGAACCTCCTTTGCCATCAGAGACAGAAGAGATTATATCATGTGACCAAGGAGCAGAAACTCCTTTAAAGATAGTTTGTATCAATGCTGTTTCTCCTTCTTTAAGCATTTCTAAAGTAGCAATAACGGAAGTGAGAGGATCAATCTTAAAATTCTCAACGCTCATTATTGGTCGCATATATTCCTCATTTAATCCAAAATCTGCAATAGCAACATCAGTAGAGATTGAAAAAAGAGCTTCCGTCGGGTCAATGACAGTAACCATAATATTAGGGAAATATGCTTTGAGTTGTACTTCAAGGCTTAACAAGTCTTCACTACTACACACAATTTGTATTTCTATATTCTCAAACGTTGCTAATATTTCAAAAGAAATTGGATGATAGCTAAATGAAAGAGTATTGAGAAATTGACTTACTACCGATTGAAGCACCTCGTAATTGTTAGAAAACGAAAGTGAAAACCCAGTAAGCTCAGGTACTTCTTCTACTAGTAAATATGTTGGTTTTATTGTTAGTTCCTCAGTAGGTTTTTCTTCAGGTGGAGAATTAAAAAGATTAACTAAAGATGTCAATAAAGAGGGAACTCTACCATCATCAATACTTGTGGTGTCGTTATGTATTTTTCTTTTAAATGGAATATATGGAGGAACTATATCAACAGGTGTGGCAAAGTGATAATATCCTCTCCCTAGATATTCCCATTGATAGAAGTCAATCGTTGCTAGTTCACTTGCATTTAGATTCATCAGAGATTATCTCTTAAAAACATCATTCAATACTGGTTTACGCTCATCTTCAGATAAGTCCCGAACTCCTTTTTCATTGGTAATTTGATTAACAACACTCAAAACAGATTGATGCGTATATGTCATAAACATCGAAGCGGTGTCTCTGTAGTAAAAGGTAGTATGAAATAACCTATTAACTAACCATGTTCCAATAAATGGAATTTTAGAGATAAACACTTTCAACCCCGAGTCTTCATAAATTAAATGCCATGACACAAAAAAACCTCTTCCGTAAGGTGCAGCACAAATATAGAATTCGTAATCTTTTCTTGATATTTTAAGATACTTCCGTCTAGACAAACCTAAACTGTCTTGGTCGAGTTTTTTAATACTCATATGAAAATTATGTATTCCACGACTACTCAATTCTTTTTTTAATAATTCGTAAAAATCTTCTGCTGAGTATGAAAAGTTATCAAGTAAAGTATTCCAATTTGAATGACTTTCTTTCACCCTTTTCTTGAAAATCCAAATAAGGACTATAATAATAAAAATAGTTGATATAATAGGAGCATTAATAGCTATTTCATACCACTGTTCATACCAAGGTTTTTCATATCGGTAGTTGTTATAATTATAATTTTGGGCTAGGTAGGTTAATAATTTCATTTGTATTTAGTTTTAAAAATATAAGAATTTTATCAAGAGGTTCTTGTCTTCTTTATTAAACACCTCCTCCGATAACTATTTTGTGCTTTTTCGCCAAGTCGCTTATTTTATTCATATGATTATTAACAATTTCTTTATTGATATCAGGGCAACATCCTAAAATAAAGTCATCTATTAACTCATCCATATCTAATAAATCTTTTTCCTCGTATTTATCTTTTAATAAATAGAGATATTCTATGTTAATATTCAAACCAAACTCATCTGCTTTTTTTTGTGCAAAGTCTGGATTTGTAAAATACATGAATGATTGGGAGCCAGGTATGGGGCATAAGGGACCAAAATCTAGAGCCGCAAAAGCAGAAGGGTATGATTCTACAAATTTTTCAAGTTGAATAAAATTTTCTTCTAAAATTTCTTCAGTAATTCCTAGGTGTGTAACCACAAGACCTGCTGTAATAAGACAACCTGCTTGACCCAATTTTTTCAATGCGTATTGATTATAATCCATAAGATTATGACCTCTGTCTTTTATTGGCTGTTTGTTCATGACTTTTAATGAAATCTCAGAAAGCCCATCAAAGCCTATAAAAAAGTGATCAAAGCCTAGTTTGTTTATCAAAATATCTACCTTATCTTCACTAGTTATAAAAGCTTCTGCACGTGCATATCCAAACATTTTTGGCTTATTTTTTGGATCCAAGTTTTTATACCAATCTGGAAGATTCTCTGCCATGAGCTTTAACATATTCCACATAGTCAGTGGAAGCTCATCTGCTGTTACGTATAGATAATTGAACCCTTGCTCAAAAGCATTTCTAATAATTTCCCAAGCGCGCTCATGGCTAGGATATGTAACTGCTTTTATCCCTGGTATAATTCCGCAAAAATCACAAGCGTTTAACGGTACATCATTATACCTTCTTCCAGAAAATTTCACGCAGCCCCTGCCTATATCAATAACTTGACTACGAAGATTACGATTCCTCATGAAAGAGTATGTATTATTTTGACCTGCAAAATATTTCTCTTGGTGAGGGAAAATAGTGTCTACAAGATTATATTTTACTAAAGGTAACATCGAATACTCAGAAGGATCTTCTGATTTTTTTTTGATGTTATTACCTTCTCTGTAAACTAAACCTGCATAGCTATTATAGTTAGTAATCTTATTTTCTTTTATATCTAAGATAAATTGTGTAAAACTTAACACAACATCATTACCATAAAATCCATAGTCAACAAAGGAATTACTAGTCATAGTTTGCTTATAAAGTGCAGAAAAATGATCATTCCCCATGATTATAATAATTTCTTGAAATTTCTCCTTAGCTTTTTTAGCAATCTCTAATGACACACCATAATTTGATGTCAGTACACTGAAACAGATGATTGAAATATTATCACCATTTGTCAGTATGTAGTCTAAAATTTCAGGGTTGCCATAAACAGTACCATCTAAATAGCCAAGAGGAATCGACGAATTACTTTTTTCGTGTAAAGCACTCATCAATGTGAGTAATCCCAAATTAGGGTATATAGCCGTATTGGCACTTGAAGTGTGTCTTGATGTATCCCCTGTATTTATAAATAAGACCATTTATTTTAGTTTATTGAAATGAATTTTCCTTTGAATGCTTTTTTAAATTCTATTGAAGTCATTGATAGCAATGTATTTTGTTCTCCACTCCCCATGTATAGCTCCTCATTTTCTAATATTGACTGATCTGCCATAAGTAAAATATTAATATCTTGGTTAATAAGAAAAGGAGAAACACTACCAACTGAATACGAAGTAATTTTTTTAACTTCTTTTGGAGTGGCTAGATGTAACTTCTGATTTGAAAAAGATTCTATAAGACTCTTATCAATTCTTTTTTTCCCATTGGTAATTACTAAAACGGAGATTTTCTCTCCAATAAATAGCATCGCTTTTAAGACTTGATTCTTGTTGCAGCCTACACATTGAGCTACTTCGCTCACTGTGTGAACATTCTCGTCAAGAATAGTTTCCTTAAAGTTAATGCCTTCTGCATGTAGTTTTTGTCCTATTAGTGTCATAGTTATCTATTGAATCATTTAAAGAAATATTAGTCAAACAAACTAGTATTCTATCTTGATTTATAAAGCCAATTATTTTCTGATAGTTTTCATAGATTTAAACTCCATCTTAAATAAGGTCCTTGATGTTTTTTTGATCTACAAATACTTATGCAAGATGATTTAAACTGTTTTTATTGGCAATAAGGATTTTCCCGTATTTTTAAAACTCACTCATTAGAATCATCATAATTTCAATTACCTTTATTCTTTTAATTAAAAAAAATGAATACGAAATCTTGCTTTTTCATATTAATTCTAATGATATGTTGCTGTTTTGAAATGACAGCATCTATAAGGTTGGATAATGAAAAAATTACAAAGCTTTTAAAAGAAGCTAATCTGTTAGAGAAACAGAAGAATTATTCTGGTGCCATTGATGTGTATCACAAAGCACTCAAAATAGCTTCTAAAAAGAGTTTAATAAACGATTCTGGTTTTATCTACATGAAGATTGGACTGATTTATTATCGACAGAAAAACTATAAAACTTCAAAAAAAAATTTCAAAAAGAGTATTCTGACAGAACAGAATTCCAAAAATACAGCCGATTCTTATTTTAACCTTTGCCTTATCTACAGAAAACAAAAAATCAGAGATAGTCTTCTTTGGGCTCTTAATAATTCTTTGTTTATTTATAAGAATCTTGAAGATAATACAGATAAATTTTCGACCTATTCCAAGGCTGGAATCCTTTTCAAGCAAAATGGACAATATGACAAGGCTATACCTTATCTATTATTAGCCTATGAAGGTTATACAAAAACTGGGAATCTATCTAAAAAATCAACTGTTGCTGGAAATATTGCTGATATTCAAAGATTACAAGGGAATTTAGGTATCGCTAAGGTTTACTATCGTGAACATTTGAATTTACAGCTTCAAGATTATGATTCTTTGAAAGTATCCTTTGCATACAATAATATGGGAAATCTGTTTAATAAGATGCAACAATACGATTCTGCTGTAGCTTATTATCACAAGGCTCTAAAACTGCAAAGACTCCTAAGCAATACGAAAAATACTGGAAAGACTTTAAGTAATTTAGGAATCTCGTATTTAAAAAAAGGCGATTTAAAAGAAGCTAAAAAACATTACTTAGATGCTCTTATTTTAAAAAAACAAGCCAAAGATTCCAATGCTATCTTTAAAACGTTAACAGAACTAGCATTCATAGAATTAAAAAATAGAAAGTTCTTATCGAGTTGGAATTATCTAAAACAAGCAAAAAAGCACTTAAATACAGTAACGGAAAAAAAGGTGTTACAGAGAAACTATGAAATAACACTCCAGTATTTCAGCGAGATAGGAAATTACAAGAAAGCCTTTGAATATCAAAACAAGTATCTTATTCTTTATAAAGAGATTTTTAATTTCGAGCAAACAGAAATAATTCAGGCTCTTCAAGAACAATTTGAAAGTAGATTGAAAGAGGTTGAAATTTCCAATCTTACCAAAATAAATGAGCAAAAGAATTCCACTATTGAAATTCAAGAAGGTCGGATACAAAATAGAAATTCACTTCTTTTACTAGCCATTATTACGATCGTTTTATTAGTAATAATTTTTATGTTCTTTAGACAACGTCATAGAGCGAAACTACAAACGCAGAAGTATAAGAATTTGGAAGACATCCTTAAAGCACAAGAACACATCAAACATCATATTAGCAAAGATTTACATGATATTATTCTGACTTCCTATGATGCCATTAGGCTTAAGATTTTGACACTTTCAAAAGCAAAAGATTCAGAAATAACAAAGAAATCTATTGTAAAAGACATTCAAAGTATCAATCGAGAAGTTCGGCTTATTTCACACAGATTATCACCACTGGGGAGTAAAATAAAAGACACAACACTTACAGAGATCATCATCTCAGGGCTTTCTGAATTTCATCATTATCGAGATATTTTCGTAGATATACAACTCCCACTTCCCAATGAGTTAAATCAAATGAGTCTCGATGCGAAGACTAATTTCTATGGAATTTTACTTGAAATTCTAAACAACGTTGAAAAACACTCTAAAGCTACCAAAGTTTTGATCAAACATTCCATACTAGCTAATAAAAAATTACAATTTGAATTTTGTGATAATGGAATTGGAATAGATAAAAAACAAGTAAATGGTATAGGGCTCTTTAATATCAAACAACGTATAACTTTATTAGGAGGGACTTATTCAGTTAATTCGAGTGAACAAGGTACTTGTATTGCCATTGAATTCCCTATCAAACAAAATCTTTTATGAAAAAAAATATACAAATATTACTTGTTGAAGATTCCGTTTCTTATGCAGAAGGGATGGAATTACTCCTAATGCAACATCAAAATATCAGTAAGGTACATCATGTTACAAACTACCAGAGTACATTAAACTTTTTAAAGGATACTACTAACCCTCTTATTGATATTTTAATTCTTGATTTAAATTTTGAAACGGATGAGTTCGATGGAGAGACCATAGCTAAAAAAGTGAGACAACAATATCCTGAAATGAGAATCATTGTTTTAACACAACTTGTTACTAAATATTATTACACTAAATTATTTAATGAATGTAAGGTAAATGCTTTTTTAGATAAGCAATTAAGTGTTGAAGAAACATATAATGCTCTAGAAGCAGTAATGAATGGAGATAGATATATTGACAAAAATATTGCTCGGATGATTGAAATAGGTCAGTTCATGCACATAACCAAACGTGAACAAGAAGTTCTTGAACTTCTTACAAAGGGGAATACACAAAAAGAAATAGCTGCTAAGCTATTCATATCTCCTAAAACAGTAGAAGTTCACATCAGAAATCTTTTTGAACGTTTTGAAGTAAAAAGCTCAACAGAACTTGTTGTTAAATATTTGAGATATAAAAATGGAAATAGAAATAATAATGATGGTTCAACATCTGAAAAATAAGTAGTGGTGCTAAATTTAGCACCACTACTTTTACATCAAATTAACCATTTGGGTCTAATTCTTCATCTTCACCCTCATGCTCAGTATCGGCATCAGTGTTAGAAGTATTAGAAATTGAATTTTCAATTTGATGAGTCTCATGGGTACATTTTTCACCTTCGATACATGAAGGAGTTGTAAGGATGAGACTTAAGACAAAAAATAAAATGTGTGTATTCATTTTGACATTTTGTATTGCCTTTCATTATTCATCTTACGTCTAAGATGAAGTCAGAAAGAAGTTAAACAAAATGTCTTGCAAGACGTGCCGTTAGGCTACTTTTACTAGCTAGTAGCTGTAACGTGAGGCTAAAGTAGAAGAGTTATAAATCAAAAAGAATTCATGAGTTTTCATGAAAATTCATGACAAATAATTAGAAAAATGAAAAAAGATAAAACGATTAGTAGTATTGAAGATATTATGGCTGTTATCTACATGGCAGAATATGCCCAAAAAGAATATTTTCCATCTATCACTTTATTAACGGATACTGAGTTTAAAAAAATAGAAGATGAAATTGAAACAGACTATAGAAGAAAGGTTAGTTCTAGTTCTATTCGAAGAATCATTCAATTAAGAGAGAAACCTCATCGGATTAGTTATGATAAACTAGATTCTTTCACTGTTTGGTGTTTTGACAACGACTACAGCAACTTTAAAAATTACTTACAAGAAAAAAAACGAGATATTGTAAATAGCAATTTAATTTCTTCCGATGAAGCAGAATCTATTTTAAAAGAGCTTAGTGGTGAATCTACAGATATTTCTATTATAGAGAGTATAAGCCCAGATTTGGGAGAATTTCAAGTTTCCTATAGATTAGGAGAGGGTTACATTGAAAAATTAATTAAGGCTGTTTCTATTGTCACAGGGGATTTATTGACTAAGAAAATAAAAAATAATCCTAGAGAGTTTGGTATGTATCCTACTAAAAGAATCAATATTAGATTTGACTTAAAAGAAAAAAGACGGCAAAAGAATATTGACAGTATTATTACCAAAGCTATTGAATTTGCTAGAGAGAAAGAAGCATCACAAAATCCAGTAGATCCAGATTGGATTGTTGAATTTTTTAATATCGCTCAAGATTGTTCACATGAAAATATGCAATATTTATGGGCTAAAATTTTAGCTGGTGAAGTAAAGAATCCAACTAGTTTTTCAAAAAGAACATTAAATCTTTTAAAGTCAATCTCCGCAAATGAAGCTGAATTATTTTCTTTATTATCTAATTGTTTATGGACATTAAAAGGGGAAGGTGTATCAAATTCTAAAATGCTCATCACAGATTCTGATGAGAATGGTGAATATTCAGATCTACATTGGGGGTTTGATAGAAGAGATATTTATCTTTTAGAAGATTTAGGACTTATTGAAGAATCTATTTACATATTAAACACTACAAAATATTCTTATCAGCTTGATTTTTTCAACATTAAACACTCTATTAAAAGTTCAAAGAAAAGAACGGAGTTAGATATTTTAAGGTTAACAAAGGTCGGTGAAGAAATTTACTCAATAGTACAAAAGGAAATAAACCAAGAATATTATGAATATATAAAAGGTTATCTCATAGACAAGGAAATCATAAATTAGAATTAATTTTCTATTTGGGGGAAGAAGGAAATTCAAATAAATCTAAAAAAACAACTTCCAATCCCTCAGCAATTCTAAGTAACGTTTTAATAGTAGGATTCGTTCTCCCACTTTCAATCCGTCGAAGTGCAGAATCTTCAATATTAACTTTAGTAGCTAAATCAATTTGTTTTAGCTTTTTCTCTTTCCGTAATAAAACGATACGCTCTCCAAGTTTCTTTATAAACTCTTGTTCTTTCTTAATTAAACTCATACAAACCAAATTCTAAATTGAATCTGAAAGCTATGAGAATGATACATATAAATTCAGAACATAAATGTTCTGTGTGTTAAAAAAATAGATTATATTTGTTCTGTTTTAATCTATAAATCAAACACAATGAAAAAGTTTTTTTCTTTAGTAACCATTATCATTACCCTCACTCTTAGTTCATGTAGCTCAACTTCTGTCGTTAAATCCGAAGGTGCATCAGTTTCTCCAGGTATTAATGTGCCATTTGGAAAAATCTCTAATGAAAGTTTTGCAGAAAACTATATTGGTGCAGATGTTTTAGTGAACTGTCGTTTTTTCTCTTCTGAAGCTAAGACAGCCAGTTACACCACAAAGAAACTACCAAAGAAACATTTTGCTTTTCGTGTTATATCACCAGATGCAGATGTCAATACTAGTGAATTCTCTGGGGCTTTGGCTTCTTTAGTTGTATTTGCTCCAATGGAGTATTCCAATATGATATTTTCTTTAAAAAAAGGAGATAAACTACAATTACGTGGTGGAACTTATGTAACCAAAGCGAAGTTTGGTTCTATCTTAGGTTTAAATCAAAGATATATTCATTTTAAAGCCTTAACAGTAACTAAAAAAAAATAGATACTATGAAAAAAATATTAATTATTATAATACTAGCAATAGGTATTTCTTCTTGCACAAAATCTAATAACTTTGTTGGTTCATGGGTTTGCGACTTTAAATCTAAATCAAATTGTGGCATCATTTTTAAAAGTATGGGAGGAGATAATTTAAAAATTACTACCATAGGAAATAATGGAGGTCATTTTTCTATGGTTGGAACAGTCAATAAGTCTGGTGCATTTGTTGCAAATGGATGGAAGTTCTACATTAATAAAAACACCAATGAACTTATTCCTCCATCTGGGGGCGATTGGGATAGATGTTGCTCTACGTTTATAAAACAGAAATAATAAGTTATCTAACTATAAAAACACCTCATTAAGAGGTGTTTTGCTATCCATCATCAATAATTAAATTTTCATCAGAGAGGGAAATAAAATATTCACTCGTAACAATTAAATGGTCAATCAAAGAAATTGAAAATAGTTTTCCTGCTTTCTTTACTGTTTTTGTAAGTTCAATATCGCTTTTTGATGCCTTTAAGTTTCCACTTGGATGATTATGAGAAATGATAATACCACTAGCATTTACCATAAGAGCTAATTGAAAAATCTCTTTAATATTAACCGCAACCCCAGTAGTGTTTCCTTTTCCAATCTCAGCATATCCAATGACTCTGTTAGATTGAGTTAATAAAAGTAACCAAAAAAATTCTTTGTGATCAATAGTCTTTTTATCAATAATCCCTTTGAGAACTTCGTATGCGTCATAAGGAGATACTACATGGGGCATTGTATCAAATACTGGTCTTTTATACGTTACACCAACCTCATGAAGCTTAGTAATTAAATCTGCTTTTTTTGTCATAATATTATCTTTTAAGAATTATCTGACATCAAGTATTAACCAGAGAGGGAAGTGAAGATAGCACCGCTTGAATTAGGTTTTTTCATGATAAATCGTAGTTCCAGTAAACGACTTACTTGGTTTTCCACTTATCATCATTTTAAGAATTATTTGGTATTGAGGAAGAGAAACAAAGTCTTCTAAAATAAAAGGATGTAAGTGTTGGTGCATTTCTTGAGTGAGATATTGAGCATCTTTTGCTGACGTTCTAAAACAAATAATACTTCCAATGTTCGCAAAGAGGCTATCTTTCAATCGCTCATTTAATTGTGTGAGGTGTTGGAAAGCCAAACATACATGTACATTCATTTTTCGCAACTCTTCTAACATGCTGTATACACTCGAATTATTTGCATATACATGAGCTTCATCAATATAGAGAACAAAAGGCTTACGTTTTTCTTGCTTAGTATCAACTCGACTTAATCCTGCTGAGGTAAAGGAAGAAAGAAATAGAGAGCCAATGAGCCGTGCTGTATCGCCTCCTATTGCTCCTTTTGATACATTTATCAAGAGTATCTTGTCTCCATCCATTATCTTCCTAAGAGAGAGTGAATCTTGGTTATCAACTAATAATCTCTTGATCGCATTGTGAGAAAGAAAGCCTCCAATTTTGTTATAAATCGGAACAAAATCAAACTTAGGACTGTACTGTTTAAACTCATGTTCGAAAAACACTTTAACTTCCTTATTTTTAATATGACCGATACACTCTTTTCGATATTCTTTATCTCTCAAAATTCTCAATATGTCTGAAAAATTCGTTTGTTGTGGTTGATCTAAAAGAGCGAACAAGCAGTTCCGTAAAATATGACTCAATTTTGCTCCCCAAGAACGAGCATCATTAAGGTTTTCAAAAGTTTCAAGAATTGAACTTACAACCAAACTTTGTTTCTCAACCGATACTTTTTTTAAAGGGTTATATCCAATTGATAATGTTGGGTCAAGAAGATTCACATACACCACTTCTTTTTTTTGTGAATTTGGAATAGTAGCGTACAAAGTTTCAATTAAATCCCCATGAGGGTCAATCAAACAAAAACCTCTTTTTGCCTTAACATCACTTCTCATAAGGTTTAGTAAAAGATTACTTTTTCCTGTTCCTGTTTTCCCTATGACTGCCATATGATATTGCATATCATCACTTCGTATTCCAAAAGGCTGATTTTCATTTCTCCAATTAGCTTTGGCGAAATATTTAATTGATGAATCTTTCCCGTGCATTGAAATATGGTATCAAATAAGCAGATGGTGAGATAATACCGCAGCTCTATCATATTGTTGATTTAAGGGGTGTTTAACGGCCTGTAAGCGCAAGTGCCTTGCACTCGCCGATAGGTAAATTGTTGTTGTTTTAATATCGCTATGACCCAGCATTTTTGATAGACTATAAATATCACAACCTCCTTCAAGCATTAAGGTTGCAAATGTGTGTCGTAAAGCATGAAGAGTAAAAGATATATTTGAAATTTTCTTTATCAGTTTAACAACATGTTTTAATCCATGTTCAGTAAAACCACTATTTGCTTTTGAAGAAACAAAGAATTCTGGGCATGTAATCAGATACTTTTCTCTCATATCTAAGTATTTTTTAAGAATAAAAACAAGGGTATCATTCAAGGGGATAATTCTATCCTTACCTCCTTTTCCATACCGAACAAAAAGAGTGTTGTTCTCAACATCAACATCTGTAAATTTTAGGTTTAACAGCTCATTCCTTCGCAATCCTGTAAAAATAAAGGTGGCAAAAATTGCATGGTTTCTATACCGTTGAAAAACATCAGTATATGGATAGTTATATACTATCTCCAAGAGCTTCTCAGCATTTTCCTTTGACAATGCTTTAGGCAAAGGTTTGATGATTCTCGGTTTCTCAATATCTTCAGTAAAGTCTTTTGTAATGTAGCTTTTAGTTACACACCATCTAAAAAAGACATGAAGACTCATAAAATAAGTATGAAAGGTTGAAGGTGACCAATCTCGATTGGCTCGACCATTAATAAAAAATGATAAAACAATTGGTTGTGTTATCTCTGAAATATTGGTAATTCTTGTGTACTTAAAAAAAAATGTAAGATTTTCTTTATACCGCTTAATACTTGCTGGGGCACGTCCTCGAATAAATTGGTTGTATTGTAAAAATTCAGTTACTAGGTTTTCAATTGACATAGTGTTTTTCAACACATCAACGTTCTCTTTTGGCCGCCTCACAACGACCTCCTTCGTTCGTTGGGGAGTCGTTTAAAACTTCCTTAATCGTCTAACTCGTTATGACGTAATGGTTTTGTGGACCCGACAGGACTCGAACCTGCCACCTCCTCAGTGCAAGGTGCGTAGCCTCTATTTTATTTGGGCTAAATTGTCATTATACCCTTATTTCTCAACGTTTTTAGGGTTTAAGGGAGGGAAGTGCGACACCTTGGAAGACGACCCCATCCCTGCACTATTTTAGGGTATTTTAAAGAGAAAATTAATGTGTCGATAGGTTAAATTATTGACGATTAATCGACATATATATTCTAACATACTTCTTCCATAATATAAAATTAATGATAGGTAAGATAGTGCCGCTTTAGAACTTACTTTTTCACATAACCAGTTGTATATATGTTGGAATATGAGAGTGCTACAAGCTCAAGTAGGTATTATTTTACTTGCAATTCACAAAATAGAAAAACCTTTCACTTACCAACTATTACCTAAAAACATTTAGAGACTTGATATAAAATTCGCAAATTAATATTACATTTGTTAAAAATAGATCAAACCCTAAATTGATAAAATCATAAAAATGGCAAGTTTTGGACATTTCATAAAAATCGAAAGAGAAAAGAGGGATTGGACACAAACTGAATTTGGAGCAAAAATCGGAATCAATTCAAGTGCAATAAGTCGAATTGAGAATGGTACTCAAAAGTTTAGTAAGTCAAAACTCAAATCTTTATCGAAATTATTTAGTCTCGATTTACAAAACATAACTGACTTGTTTTTTGCAGATAAATTTGCAAGAGAGGCTTTCAAACATAAGTGCTCTGAATCAATTTTTACGGTTGCAGAAGATACTGCCAACTATTTAAGAAACACTAATACTAAACAAGCAAAATTTAATTTTGAAAATGAATAGAAAGTTAACCGCAATCGATTTATTCTCTGGATGCGGAGGATTCTCTTATGGATTCCAACAGGCTGGATTTCACGTTGTTTTAGGCGTAGACAATACAGAAATCGCTTTAAAAACATTTGAACAAAACCATAATGATTCTAAAACACTACTTTTAGATTTACATGAAGATAATTCAATAGATAAAATTGTAGAGTCAAAAGGAAAACATGAAATAGATGTTATTATAGCCGGGCCACCATGCCAAGGTTTTTCTTTGACTGGTGCAAGAAATGAAAATGATGAAAGAAACACACTTTTCAATGCTGTCTTTAAACTTGCCAAAAGAGTAGATCCTAAAGCTATAATTATTGAAAACGTTCCTGGCCTACTCAACTTATATAAAGGAAAAGCAAAAAAAGAGATTATCGAACTGTGCGAAGAAATGGGGTATAACTGCAATCCTAAACTATTATACGCTCCAGATTATGGTGTTCCACAAATTAGGAAACGTGTTTTTTTTGTCGCAATAAAAAAAGAATTAGGAATATTTGAATTTCCAGAATCAACTCATAAGCCCGAAGAGTATGTCGGCTGTAAAGATGCAATTGGAGACCTGCCAAATCTAGTAAGCGATTTAGGAAATGAAGAGTTGCCTTATGATAAAAAAGCTTTTAGCCAATATCAAAAAACAATGCGAAACGGAAACAAGATTATAAAAAACCATCTTGGAACGCAACATACAGAACACGTAATAAATGTTATTTCTCAAGTTCCTGAAGGTGGAAATCATAAAGATTTACCTCCAGGCGTTGGAGACTCTAGAAAATTCAACGAAGCTTGGACTAGGTATCACAGTAAAAAGCCTTCTAAAACAATAGATACTGGACACAGAAATCACTTCCACTACAAATGGAACAGGGTTCCAAGTGTAAGAGAAAATGCAAGATTACAATCATTTCCTGACGAGTTCATCTTTTTAGGCAATAAAACACAGCAGTATAGGCAAGTTGGAAATGCTGTTCCACCACTGCTAGGAAAAGTTCTTGGTACTCACCTTATAAATTATTTGAAAGATGAAAATTAATGTGATTGATTTATTCGCAGGTTGCGGAGGATTAACCGATGGATTCCTTCAAACAGGAAAGTATAATACTTTGGCGGCTGTTGACTGGGAATTTCCAACGGTACAAACTCTAAAGAATAGATTGAATACTAAATGGAATTATGATTTAAACCGTAATAATGTATTACATTTTGACATTCAAAGAACTGAAGAGTTAATTAATGGCTATGAAGATTCAAAATTTGGAAAAAGTGAGGGCCTTAATAAAATCGTTGGAGATAAAAATGTTGATTTAATTGTTGGTGGCCCACCTTGTCAAGCATATTCAATGGCCGGAAGAGTTAGAGATGAAAATGGTATGCAAGACGATTACCGTAACTACTTATTTGAGAGTTATGTAAAAATGGTTAATCACTTTCAACCTAAAGCTTTTGTTTTTGAAAATGTAGAAGGTATTCTTTCTGCAAAACCAGGCGGAATATCAATTGTAAAAAGAGTTAGAAAAGCTTTTGAAGAAGTCGGCTATGAAATAACTGAAAACTTAAGAGAAAATGCTTTATTCGATACTTCATATTACAATGTTCCTCAAAAAAGAAAAAGAGTTATCATTTTTGGTGTTCAGAAAAATAAAAATAGTAAAAAACAAGTTCGTAGGTTTTACTCATTGATAAAAGAAAAAGCAAATACAAAACCTTTAAATTCTAAAATTGCCTTTGAAAACTTACCAAAAATCTATCCTTCAAAATTAGATTCAAAACATTCACATTCGGTTAAATTAAATGGCATCCCCTTACCTAAAAATCACGAACCACGAAAACATAGTGAAAGAGATATTACAATATTTAAAATGCTGACAAAAGATATTTTAAGTGGTACTGAAAAATATATTACAAGTAAAGCACTCATTCAGTTATATAAAGAAAAAACAGGTAAGGATTCAAAATTCCATAAATATCACGTTATACGTGAAGATAAGCCAAGTAATACAATTCCTGCTCACCTATACAAAGATGGACTAAGACATATTCATCCAGACCCAAATCAAGCTCGCTCAATAACAGTTCGTGAAGCAGCCAGAATACAGACATTTGATGATGATTTCGAGTTTTTAGGTTCTAGGGGAGACCAATACAAAATGATTGGAAATGCAGTACCTCCCAAATTCTCGAAAGTGATTGCAAAAATAGTTTATGATGTTTTAAATAATTCCGATATACCTTTCACTTCTAAAAAAGGTTTTTTAAATCGAAAATTAGTAAACGAGATTTAAAATTATGCTATATACTCAAAATCTAGAAGAATTAATATTTCATAGACATGAAATGCATGAAACTGATGAACTTATAGTTCTATCTGGTTATTTAGGCCCGAAACCAGTTTCTAGACTTGAAGAATTACCTTTTAATTCTACAGTAATTTATGGAATGTATGGTTCTGAAGGAATTCGACCAAGTTTACATGACTCACTTACCAATATTCAAGGAGAAGTAGAAAATTTAAACATCTTTTATTCAAATCTACCCGTTCATTCAAAATGCTATGTTTGGAGAAAAAAAGGAGAGATAATTCATGCACTTTTAGGTTCAGCTAATTTTTCAGTTAATGGACTGACAACTCCATTTCGTGAGGTATTAGCAGAAACTACTTATGATACCTTCCAACCATTAAATGAATATATAAGCCACGTTCTAAATAATTCAATCTCTTGTTTAGAGGTTGGAATGGAAAGAATTATCGAAACAAGAGAACAAATCGATTATTGTGATATGTCATTATTAGCAAATAACGGAGAAGTTCAAAATGCAGCAGGTTTAAATTGGGGGCAGAATCCAAGAAATCATACAACACCTAATGATGCCTATATTCCAATTAGAGCAAGACATATAAGAGATTTTCCAAACTTATTTAAACCAAAGCAAATAAACCCATTTCAAACTGATAGAAGAGGAAGAATGCAGAGGCACAATGACTCTGTGGAAATAATTTGGGATGATGGACTAACCATGGAAGGGCTTTTGGAAGGTTCACAGCGAATTGGTGATATTGTTTATCCTAAGCAGATTAGTTCTTTTCCTTCAAAAGCGGAATTAGGACAATACATCAGAACTAGAATTGGTGTTCCATTAGGACAACCTGTGAGACGTCATCATTTAGAACAATATGGCCGAACTGATATAAGAATTTCCCTACTTGGTGATGGAGTTTATAAATTTGACTTCTCTATATAATCAGTTGTATGCAATTAAAACCGAATCATCAAAATAGAAGTTAAAACAAAATATGAGTAGTTCAAGACCAACAAAATCAATAGAGGAATTAATAACAATGTATGACAATGGAAAACTTCTTCTTCCTGAATTTCAGAGAGATTTTAAATGGCCTTTAGAAAAATCGGAAACTTTGTTTGACTCTATCTTTAAAGACTTATTCATTGGTTCTTTAATACTTTCAAAACCTCAATTCGATTTAGCTTGTAAAAAATTAGATTTAAGAGAAAGGGGTTCTAAAAAAAGAAGGCCTATTCCTAAAAAGTATACTGAACAAGATTTTGAAGTAGATGACATTTATACAATTTTAGATGGACAACAAAGAGCCACTTCAATATACAGGACTCTCAAGGGTCCGGATGTTGTGAATTTATTGTTTAAGGATATAGACACACTAATGTCTAACGAATATTATGATTACGAAAATAAAAAAATAAAAGTAAGCTATGACGAATATGTTGATGGTTTTGATTCAAGTAAACCTGATGAAAAAACCTTGTACATTAGTTTAAAAGATTTGTATGAAGCAAGAAGCATTAGAGAAACACCATTTCTTGACGAATATGTCAACCCTATTCTCGATACTTTTTCTTTAGACAATGAGAAAAAAGAAATTCTACGAGATTTTGCAATTCAACTAAAGTCTGATTTTAATTCTTCTATTCTAAAGCAAAAAACTTTGATTTCCGTTCAATTATTGGATATGAGCATTGAGAAATTCTGCCTGTACTTTGAAAGAAGTAATTCACAAGGGCTAACCCTCTCATTTACAGATATAATTACTGCAAAAGTATACACGGAATTCAACTTAAGAAGTGAAATTGACAATGCTATAAAAGAACACACTTATTTCAACGAGAAATTAGTAGACTCAACAGTTAGGTATATAAACTATGTGGCTAATGATGCAGTTACAAAAAAGTCAATATTAAAAGACTTAAATGGCTCGCATTTTAATAATTACTGGAAAGATACAGTAAAGGACTTATCTACAATCCAAGGTTGGTTAATTGAAAATAAATGGTTATTTGATATTGAAAAAATTCCATACAAAACAATGCTTTTACCAATTTTATCATTTTATCAAAATTTAAAACATAAAGAGTTTTCACAAGCAAGTCAAAAACAACTTGACTTACTTAAATTTTGGTTTTATGGTTCTATATTAGACACAAGATATGGAGGAGCAAGACACGGTTCAACCAATGTTGTAATAAAGGAAGATTGTGAGATAATGAAAAATTTAGCACAAAATAAATCTCCAGAAAAAACATATTGGCAAAAAATCAGAATAGATTATTCTTTTGACGAATTTAAAAAGATAGACAGTAAATCAAATGCTAAATTCTTGGCTCTGAATTACTATATGTGGAACAAAACGCCTTTTAAAAACTTGAATAATAATGCAGATGTTAGCTTTAATGAAAAAGTTGATGTTCACCATATCTTTCCTTCAGGTTACATAGAAACTGAATTTGGAAAAGATTCTAAAGAATTTGATTTTGCTGACACTATTCTAAATAAAGTGCGAATTAATAAAATAGAAAATATTAAAATTAGCAACAAACCTCCTAAAACGTATTTGGGAGAAATAAAAGTTAAAAATTCTAACATAAAACAGTCATTGAATACTCATTATATTGGGAATTGTGACAAACTAATTAATGGAGATTATGATTTAGATTATTTTGGTTTTTTACAAAATAGATTCGATGTAATTGAACCACTTTTATTTGAATTAAAAAGTGCAAGTGAAAAATTAAGTGCTGGTAATTCAGATAACATTTGGAAAGAATAACTGCATACAATAATGGCAATAATCTTTTCACCTAATTGAACACAAATACGTTACGTACTTCGCTCTCTCAATCTAAAGGTGTGAAATCTTTCTAATTAACTAAATGCCGTCTTTAATTATTTTCTACAAAGGATTTTTAATGTTAGCCTTAAGTATTACTATCACCCTTTTAATCACAATCGAGCCTAATATCTTTTGAAAAAAAAATTATTATCTTTATTTATAAGTTATGAAAAGGAATAAAAGTTTCTTATATCAGTAAGTGAGAGCCTTTAAACAGGAACTTTGAGTACATAATTAGTTGTCATTATATTGTAAAACAATACTGAAAAAGTAAAACATGAGAGAAATAGTATATTTCTGGATTTCTGAATTTAGAAACATTAAGAACCAGGGGTTTAACTTTGGTTCAGAATATAAATATTATACTGAGTTTACAGATAAAAAGATTGTAACACGAAGAAAGAAAAACAACATATATATTAAAGATTTTTTTCAAACAGATAATAGTAAATCCGTTCTAAATATTTCTGCTTTTGTTGGAGAAAATGGAGTTGGAAAAAGTAATTTTCTAGATGCAATTAAACATGCATTAGCTAATGACAGAGATTGGTTTAGATACATATTTATATTTAAAGACGAAAATGGAGATGTTTTTCATTCTGACAATTTAGATATAAAAACAGAATATGAATTTAAAGAAAGTAACGGAACACCAGCATTTACTGAAGTAATCTATTATAACCCATCCTTAGACAATAAAATCTACCCTATAACTCATGATAACAATGCTTGGATTGATATATCAACAGACTGGTTAATATTTAAAGATTTTGAAGAACAAAGTCCAACAAAGCCAGAAATATCACAAATAGAACTATTTGGAGCTCAGGAAATAGAACGACAATTTAACTTATCAAATGATTCAGACTTTATCCAATTTTTGCGTAATAAAATTAACATTCCAAGTGAGGTTCGAATTATGTCTGTTGCAGGTGATTTCCCCTATAAAATCAATGGAGTAAGTTCTAATATTCGTAATGTACCATATAGTTATAGAGATTATTATGATTTATTAAGTGATATGGGGAAAGTAGTAAATGACTATGCTGTAAAGGAACATAAAATACAATCAAGAAGAATAATTCCTGACGAAATCAACCCATTTACACGAAAAAAATGTTTTGCTTCTTTTTTGGATCACCTTTTAAAAAATATTTTTTATCATTTTGAATCTACTAATCATTTTTTATCTAAAGGAAAAATAGGGATTGAAATTGCAGAATTGGAAAAACTCAATTATGAAGATGCTTTTTATGAATTTATCAAAAACATTGATTTAATTGATGATACGAAAGTTATAATTGATTTTATTGAATACGCGAGGACTCTAATTTTTGATGCTAAAGTTGAGTTTTCAAGTTACGCTAACATATCATGGATTTCTCCTAAAGAAAAACTTAAAAAATTCTTAGAGTTAAAAAATGCATACCTAGGTCAACTCTCCAAGTTCCTAGACTATAGTAATCCTAGGTCTTTTATTAATTATTCATGGCCTGGTTTAAGCACTGGAGAAAAAGCCATGTTTAATTTGTTTAGTAGGTTCTATTATGCAAAATCACAAATTATTGAGAAAGTTCTATCTGATAGATACGGACATGCCGAAATTCCAAACATGCTATATATTTTAATTGATGAGGCAGAGCTTGGATTTCACCTACAATGGCAGAAAGAGTATATTTATAACATCGTGGAATTTTTACCCAAAACATTAATATTTGAAATGCACGAAAAAAAGGTGTATCCTAAAATCCAAGTTATATTTACTACTCACTCAGTATTATCATTATCAGATATTCCAAATTCACATATTACTTATATGAATAATCGAGATAGAAATGCATATGTTCTAACTGGTGAAGAAAAACCAAGAAAGTCTTTTGGTGCTAATGTTCACTCCTTAATGTCGGATTCTTTTTTCTTAAGAAATGGTTTGGTAGGAAATTTTGCTATGGAAAAAATTAATACAATAATCTCTATTCTTAATTCTAAAAATGTCACTTTAAGTAATATAAATTTTGTTGAATCTATTATTAATATTATTGATGAACCTATTTTGAAAACTAAATTACAATCAATGTTAGGTAAATTTGAGAATAATTTAGATGAAATAAAAAGGCTTGAAATACTGAAGGATGATATTGAACATCGAATTAAAAAATTGAGAGACAATGATTAATATTGTGACTAAACATACTGATTTTGCTAAAAAAGAACACCTTGACAATTTGTTTAAAAAGACAAAAAACAAACTTCATAGTTCTTCTTTACCCTTGTATTTAAAGAAAAATATAGACACTAACCTAAAAAAACTTTTGATTAGTAGTCCGAGCCAAATATTGGATATAAACAAAGAATTTTGCTTAAAGATAAAAGGAAAGAATAAAAAGAGATTTAATTCGAAAATTCGAAAAATATTTAATTACGATTCATTTATAATAAAGAAACAAGAGTATAATGGTTATTCACTTGCAGATAACCTGCAAATAAATTGTTGCCCTAATTGTAACAGACAATATTCAATTACTATTAGTTCAAAATATGTGAATGAGCAATTAACTAGGCCAGATTTTGATCATTATTTTCCCAAAAACCAATACCCATTATTATCTCTTTCATTTTACAACCTGATACCCAGTTGTAAAATCTGTAATAGTACGTTTAAAGGGAGTAAAGAAATGGATTTGAAAAAGCATATACACCCTTATATAGATAATATTATTAATGATTTTTCATTTGAATATAAACCTTCATCTAAGAAACCAAATAGGTGTGAAAGTATTTCAATTAACTATGGCAGTTCAAGTAATAAAAAAAGAATAAGAAACACCTTTAAATTATTTCGAATCGAAGAAATATATAATGGGCACAAATTTATAGTTGACCAAATACTACAATTGAAAAATTCATTAAATGACGACTATTTGAAGATTTTGACTCAAAATACTTATGATGGAATTGATTGGTCTCCTGAAGAAGCATATAAAATCGGGTTTGGCGTAAATTATAAAGATGATGAATTATATGAGCATCCTTTTTCAAAATTAAAACGGGATATCTTAACAAAAGAAGGAATGTTAAGTGTTTTCAAAACAGAATAAAGCACAACACAAAATATTATAGAAAAAACTACTTCTTAAATGTGTCTATGGAAAGTTTTTGAACAATCCCAATATCAGTCTTTATATATTATTTAATTACATAATCGTTCTTATACTAGATTAATTTATATATACAACACCCAACTAAAGGATGGGGAGTCGTTACTTTTTACTTGAAATTATGTTAGATAAGTCTTGTTTTACAGGCATTTGAGAGTTATTCGTTTTTGCTATGACTTCTAACCTCATGATTACATCCCTCAATACGTTTTTAAGATAAATTAAAGGTAATAATTTTATCTCATTTATTTCTACAGTAATTCAGAGTGTGATACAATCACCTTATGTCTACTTTAAATAAAACAGTCTATCTTTTTATTGATGCTGCTAATAGTTGGGAAGTACAAAAAGCAAAAGGAGCTTTTTTTGACTATCAAAAAGTAGTCTCTATGATTAAAAAAAACTTTAACAAATCAAATGTTGAAGTATTCTACTATACTGCATATCCAAAAGAGGGAACAAGAAATTTCGATGTAAGAAGGAAGCATAATTTTTTCACCTTTCTCAAAAAAGCTCTTGGATTTAATATTCGTAAAAAAGAACTTAAAAGAATTAGAGCTGTTGATGAGAATGGAGAATATATTAAAGAGAAAGGCGATATGGATGTTGAAATTACCATTGACGCAGTTCATCATCTGGAAAAATACAGTACTGCTATATTCTTTACTGGTGATTCAGATTTTTTAAGTTTAATTAGATATATCAGGAATAAAGGGAAAAAAGTATTTATCTTTTCTTCTCGAAATAATGTATCAAATGAGTTGCGCACCGGATCTGATGGTTACTTTGATTGCCTAAATCTTGAAGAAGATATTTGGGGGCATAAAATTAAACACAGGAAGAAATAAAAAACATCCTCCGCAAGGAGGATGTTTCATGGATGTGAATCGCTTAAAGTTCTATGACAGAACTGAAAGGTATATTCAATATACTCCTATTTCAATTATATTGCAACATTTACCTTTCTCTTCTAGCAGATTGGATAAACATCAAACCCTAAAACTCGATTTGATTTCTTTAAGTAGTTTATAGCTTAAAAAGTTAATTTTTGTAAATAAATACTTGCATCCTTGGTATTTATTGAACGCAAGTAACGCTCAGTCATCCTTGTAGAAGTATGACCCAATAGCTTCATAATACTTATCAAGTCTGCACCGTTTTTTGCCAAACCACAAGCAAACGTATGGCGAAAACGATGGAGATGAAAGGGAACACCTGATCTAACCTTATACCTCTTTACCCAATGCCTTAACCCTTCTTTAGTTAAGCCGTTATCTGATTTACTTGAAACATATAAATATTCACATGAGTATTTACACTTGCGAAGTTCTTTTAAATATTCTTTAAGATGGTAGTGAAGTGTTGGGTGAAGGGGAATATATCTATTTGCTTTCGATTTTGAAGTAGCGTGATTGACGAATACTTGTTTCTGTTCAAAATCAATATCTTGTATTCGTAAACCTAAAAGTTCACCTCTTCTTATTCCTGTGTACAAAAGAGTACTGATAATAGCAATATCACGTTTGTTTAGAAAACTATTTTCGACTGTTTTAAGGCTAATTGAAGCGATAATCTTCGATACTTCTTCATTTGTCAAAGCTTTTTCATCATCATATATGGGTGTTGGTGGTCGCCTGATTGATTGTGTGAGGTAATGTTCTTTAACATACCCTCTTTCTTCAAGCCAACGAAAGAAGACCATGAGCTTATTATAGTAGGTACTGGTTGTAGATGCTTTAATCCCTACTTTCGTTTGAGCACCAACTTTTCTTACTCTTGTCCCTAATCGTTTAAAAAACTCTTGTATCAGATGAGGGTGGAGGTCTTCAATACTCCTTACCTCAGGAACGATCTTTTTGAAGGTAAGATACACTTCTGAGTATCCTTTAATAGTATGTTTGCTTAATCTTCTGATATATTCTCCTTCTGATAGGTAAATTTTAAAAACAGTATCAAGTTCCTGTTCTTTTTTTTGCTGCGTGGGTAATTCGTGAAAAGGTGGCATTGTAACATGATATAGCCAACGACCAATTACAAGATAATACCGCCGTGGGTTCTGCGAACGGCAATATTATCTCTCCATTAGTCTCTTTGAAAACAATAAAGTTTTAATAAAGAAATAGATAATTGCTTATGTCAACGACCTCAATCATATACACAACATATCTCTTATTTAGTAATTATCCACATATAAAACATGCGGTAGTTTCTTACTCTTTGTGGATTCCTATAATGCAAAAGACGTCAGTTCTAATCCCTGACGCCCTTTACATTATGATACACAACAAGAAAAACGAATTAGCTAAGGTTAGAGCCAAAGCTAATGTTCGTATTCAAGATTTAGCCTTAGCATTAAACCTTAATCCTGTTGACCTAGTACAGATGGAATCTGGTAAACAAATGCCATCTCTTTCAGTCATTGCTATTTACCATTTGCTCTTTAATGCTCCCTTTGGTTCAGTATTTACAAATCTTTATGCTGATATGCATACCTACCTCAATGAAAGAAGTACAAAACTCATTGAAGAACTCGAAAGTTCATCATCACCAAAGAGCCAACAGAGAGTACAAGCTTTTAAAAGAATTGTCAAGCTACTTAATACTGACATCTATGACTAAAATGATTAAGGTTGAGCCTACCAAAGTATTGGCAATTTATCCATGTACGAGAGGCTTTAGTTATGCCGTTATGGAAAGCCCCTTAAAGCTTCTTGAACTTAACCTTATCTCTCCTAAAAAGTTTGATAAAGAGAAATTACTTAATGCAATGAAGAGAATAGTTGAAGCTCATATACCAATTACTTTAGTTTTGGAGAACTGTAATAGTAAATATTGTAGAAAGGGAAGCCGAACCAAAAATCTCATTCAAGAAATTTCTCTTTGGGCTATGAAAAAACAAATTCCTGTGAAATTTTATTCCAGAGATCAAGTAAGAAATGTGTTTGGGCGTTGGAAAGCATATACTAAATATGAAATTGCTATAGTTCTTTCTAGAAATATTCCAGAGCTTCAGCAGTATATGTATGATAAGCCAAAATATCCTGAAAGAGATAATAACAATAGTTCACTGTTTAGCTCAATATCATTAGCTATAACTAATTACTACGCGATAGATTAAAACATTCTTCGGAGTGTTTTTTTACGATAAAACAGGTATTACTACCTGTCTATGGGTGATTTTTTTTTAGTTAATTAGTTTAAAATTACTAATCTAAATGCTAAATCATGAAAACAAATAGATTTAAAGTAATTAAAATACTTTTTTTATTTATTTTAATTACTGCTTTATTACCTAGTAAAGCTATCGGTCAAGATAAGCTTCCTCAGAATAGTAAAGAAGAAAAAACTAAACTATCTAGAGTGTTTGCAAATGTTGCTACAGGGAACTCTTTTTCTTCCCTTGGTAACTTTACATCTATAGGTACAGCAAATAATACACTATCAGCATCTCTGTTTTTTTTAACCAAAGACTACAACGTTTTTAACCTTAAAGTATCTGGTGGAGCAACTAATGGTATTGCTTCAATTTTTGAGCAAGGGAAACTTAATTCTAAAGTCAGTTTAGGAGGTTCTTATAATTTCATGCTTCAATCTTCAAGTAACGCAATTGTCATCAATGAAACTGAGAAGGATTTAATTAAAAGAGAAATTATAAACGAAGAGGTAAAGTATCAGAAAAAAATAATTTCATTACTCAGCGGCTCTTTAATGAAAGACTTTAAAAAAGATTCTCTAATTGTTGCGAAACTTAGAAATTCTATAAAGAAAGAACTAAAATCAATAGGAAATCTCATAGACAATATAACAAGTATTAATGAAGAAGATAAAAAAAAACTACTTATAGCTAAAAGAACTACGGTGATGCTATTACAGGCAAAAGTAACCGAAATGACCAGAGAATTAAACAAAAGAAAACAGAATATAGATATAGAAAAGTATTCTGAAATTTTTAACACTTATACCTTAAGTAAATCTAAAAAGATAAATAATCTAAAAGAAAAAATAAAAGCATTAGAAGTGAAGCCAGTTGCTTCATCTTTCTCTTGGGTTTCATTTGGATATAATGCAACTAATGATTCTTTTTCTCTTTTTGATGAATCTCTTCCTCTAGAAGACCAAGTGTTCAGAAAAAACTATATAACTCAGAGTCTATTTTTTTCTTTTACTCATCAGAGCAATGCAAAAATGATACGAGGAAATAAAGGAAGAATAGATGATTATATTAAAAGACAGAGGGTATATATTTCGATAGGAGCAAAATTAGATGTGACTAATAATTTATCCTCTTTAACAGAAGTTGAGTTAATTGACACCAAAATTGTTGATTTAAATAGCGGAAGACAAGAGGAAAGTCGTCAAAAAGCTTTTTCGGGAGACTATACAGAAGACTTAACTAGTGGTTCTCTATTTATTGATTATTATAATTTTATATCTAAGAGTGAACCCTTCGCTATACATGTAAATCCTGTAATCTCAATTAGAGAAAACTCTAAACCAATTACTAGTTTTCAGGTAGGGTTTTTGTTTCCTTTTAAAGATAAGACAAAACAAAGTAAAATAGTAAACCTTGAAGTGTTTTACAGAATAAATGATGTATTTAACACCCAAGGAAGTACGAAAACAATTATAAATAGAAACACCATTGGATTACAAGTTAGTTTTCCATTTAACATTTAAATAAAACACATAAATTATGGCTACAAAATGGAAAGTAATATGCTCAAAAAAAGACATTAATACTACCTATGGCACAAAAAAAGAAGCTGATGATACCGCTGCAATCCATAACGCAAAGAATAGCGGTCATGTTGCAACAGTAACTAAAATTATTGAAAATTAGTTACAGGTAAAAGCCTACTTACGAAAGTCCTCGCGGACTTCCTGCATGTGATTTATTTAATTTACTAACTTCACTGCTTAAACACTCTACTAACCTTGTGCAATCACGTTAGGTCTCATTTTGACCCGTCCTGAAATATTTAATCAGATTAAAAAGGCTTAGACATCATTAGATTTTTCTGGTGCTCCATTACTAATCCAATCAGAAATAATCTGCACTGTTGATGCCGAAAGAAAGGGAAAACCTCCTTGAGGCATTTGTGGATTTTCACAAACATTAGGCTCTTTTAGAATTTTCACCAAGTGAGATTCAGGGCCATTCCAGGTTTCATCATCAATAATTTTACATCCCCAAATTGATAATTTCACGAAATTATCTCTTGTCATTGGATTATCTTCCCACACTTCCCAGAATTTACCATGAGCCCCTATTGCCTCATGATTCTGAACAGCGTTATTTAAAATATCTTGAATATCTTTAAAAGAAGTAGCCATAGTTTAAAATTTTAATTATTAAATATTTTATCTCTCTAAGATATGTCATTATACCAAACACCGCATCATAAAACATACTAAACCGAATAAAATCAGGTACTTACACCTGAAAATCACATCATTAAATATCCTAAATTTAAGGAAAATAACAGGCTACTTAAGTATTACTAATTAACCAACAAATATATACACCTAATGGAAAGACGAGATTTTATTAAAAAAACCGCTATAGCCACTGCCGGAGTTTCAATGTATGGGGCAATTTCTGGAATGACCCATTTTAATCAAAGTGCACCCGTGCTAATGCGAAGAAATATTGAAGATTTATGGAAAGAACGTAGTCAAAACGATCAATTTAAGAAGTTTTTATCGGCAATGGAGATGCTCAAAGAAGGAAGCCCAACTGGAGATGCAGTTAAAAACAGTGCATTTTATCAATTGGGATACCTACACAATAAATTTTGTGTGCACGGCTCTTCTTTATTTTTACCTTGGCATAGAGCATTGTTAACTATGTTCGAAAAAGCACTACAAGCGACAGCTCCCGAGCACGCAGATGTCACAATTCCGTATTTTGATTTTACCAATAGTTATAAGGTAAGTGGCAAGTACTACCCTGCAGCTTTTCAAGACCCAAATACAATGTTGTCTAAACAATTATATGCTAGAACCTACGACCAAGATGTAAATAATTGGGGTTGGGAGAAAGGAAATACGCGTCAGATGGAACAAGCTTCTAATCATTTTTCTTGGGTTCAACAAATACAGACCATAATTGATGCCAACCCTGTTTGGAGCAAAGAGAACAGAGATCAATCAGGAAATTATGGCTTCGCAGGTCAGCTTGGAGGCAGCGGAAAATCTGATTACGAGAGCCAAATTCATGACACAATGCACGGCGTTTATATTGCGGGTCTACTAACTTCTCCTCCAACAGCGGCATTCGACCCATTATTTTGGTGCTTTCATGCTTTTATTGATGTGGTTTTTTGGAAATGGCAGCAACAACCAGGCTATTCAATTCCGGAGAATCAGTATGCTGATCAACTAAAATGGCAAGACTCACAAATTGAAGTTATGAAATCTTTACGTGATAAGCTAAATATAGATCAGAAATGGATGAAAGGAACTTGGACAGTAGGCGAAATCGTTGATGTTAAAAAACTTGGTTATGATTATGAGTATACACCACCCCAAGGACAGACTACTCAAATGAGATTTGCACCCATTACATCTGCCAAATTGAATACAAATGCAAAGTCTGTTCTAAGTCATACTTTTGAGGTTACTGGCGAAACTACTAAAAAAGCATTCTTCCCTATAGAAGATATTCAAATATCGATGACTACATCTTATATAGGCCATATTTACTTGTATCCAGCTAATGAAAAATTCAAACCTAAAAACCACAATTTTATTGAAAAATATCTTGTAGATGAATTTTTTGTCTGGGCGATGCCTCCAATGGAAGGTATGAAAATGATGAATGCAAAAACACATAAAACTTTTGATCTCACCAATGAAATCAATCATTTACAAAACACGGTACCAAAAGGCGAGAAATGGGTAATTGAAGTTGCGGTTTCTGGAGAAGAACTAGGTTCAGTAGATGGAAATGATTTTAAAGCAAGAAAGAAATCAAAATCTTTATTTTTGGATCAAAAAACAAATACTGTCCCAGAATCTGATAACAATAATAGAACGTTCAATTTTAAGAAAGGTCCAAAACTGAATTTTGTTCATTAGTAAAAGTTTAAATACTAATAGAAATACAGTTGCCAACAACCTCTTTGTATTTGTAAAACAAGTATTTAAAATACGTTGCATAGAGGATGTGGCAATCTTATTAACAGAACTATTATCTCTATTTAAAACATTATTAACAATGATTGAAAATTTAGTCCAAATTATAGATAAAGAACTGAAATAATCATAAAAAAAGGAGGGAAACCTTTTAAAATCACAAGCTTTTACCTTAAAAAGTGGAAATGGGAAATCCTTATTTTTATAAAAATTTTCAACTATGAAAAATGAAATAAAATATTACAGCTATCAAAATATTTTTAAAAAAGAAAGTATTATAAAATTTCTATGCCTCTCTCTTTATATTTTATTAACTCATAGTTGTAAGGTTATTATTAAGGATAATCCAACTATAAAGAAAGATATCATAAATGATTATGAAGATGCTTTAACAAATTACTTAAACCTTACTAAACATGACACTTCAAAAATTAAACAGTTTGAAAAATTTAAATTTTATAATTCAAATAAAATTGATGGAAATGGAAGTATCAAAGGATATAATAGTGCTGTTTCTCAAATAGCTTTAAATCCAATATCATGTTTAAATGACATGGCACAATGGACACTTTTAGGACCAAATCTTTATACTGATGCTAATAATGTTAGTTATAATGGCTTAATTACTTCTGTAATTGGCGACATAAATAATCCTAATTTTTATTTAATGGGGACTGAAAATAGTGGGGTCTGGAAATTTGATGGATCTACAACTAGAGGGTGGAGAAATGTTACAGATATTTTAGGTATTCCTGGATTAGGGATTACTGATATCATTGTAAACCCATGTAATTCTAATCATATTATCGCATCTACAGGCAATCATTTTCCAAATGTAACTATTGGAGTTGGTATAATCGAGTCTTTTGATAAAGGAGATACTTGGGCTATTAATAATGCATTAAATCCTCAAATGACTCCAGTAAATTACAGATATACTGAATTAAGAGTTAATGATAGTAAATCGAATTGTAGAACAGGAGAATTTTATTATTATGCCGTTAAATCAATTTATGGAGGCAGTGCCTCTGACCAAAACAAAATTTTAGAACTTAAATATCATAATAATTCAACTAGTATTAACCAAAATATTAATACTCCAACATGTAATTCTAATTGTGCCACAGACCCAAATTGTTATTGGTGTCATAGAGATATTTATGATATAGAGGTGATAGATAGTAATTCATTTATTGTTTCTTCTAAAGCAAGGTATACTCTTGAAACACATTTACAAGTATTTAATAATGGGGTTTGGAATAGTCCTATTTCGTTGCCAAACAATATTCTTTCGCAAAAGATATCAATTAGTAATATTGTAAATAATATTTGTTACATTTCAATTGATAGTGCCTCTACAAGGAAATTTTATAAGTTAGATCTTATTAGTAATCAAATTAGTTTTATAACCTCGAATAACTTATTAGACGCTAATCCATCAGAGTTATATTATTCTGAAGCTTCTAACTTACTTTATAATGGAAGTGGTAATTTCAAACCATTTTCAATTTTAAATTTGAATAACACTTCGCAACATAAAATTTTCAATGATAGTAATTTGCATGCTGATATTAGAGGAATATATCTTTTAAAAAAAGGTTCTGTTTTTGAGGAAGTATTATTAGCAACTGATGGAGGCATTTCAAAAGTAAATGTAGATGTAAACAATATTAATAATTCCACAATAAGTGATTTCAGTGGCACATCTATGTCAACTGCTCAATTTTTTAATATAGCTGTAGCTCAGTCAAATAAAGAAAGGTACCTGGCAAGTGCAATGCATCAAGGTATATTTCAAAAAGGCATGCCTTCAATAGATTGGCATTTAATCAAAGTCGGAGATGGTATATCAACATTAATCAATCCATTTAACTATAATGAATTCTTGTATCAAGGTAATAATAGAATAGTAAGTAATACAGGATTTATTACTCCGAACAATATTGGTTTCCATACTGGGCAAAAACTAATTAGTGACCCCAACAATTCGGATATAGCGTATTGGACAAGAAGTGGTAAATATTTAAGTGTGTATAATTTTAATACTACATCATGGATACATCACTTCCAAACAAGTAATATAGATAACTTAGGTGCAATTGACATCTCCAAAACAAATAATGATATATACGTAGCCAACTCATCACCAAGTGGAAACCAAGTTAAACTAGAAAGAAAAAAATCATTAAATTTTGGTGTATTTCAACCTTTTGATTTAGGGACTCTGACTATTAACGGACAAACCAAAACACTTAGAGAACATTTATCCTATAAAAGAATAAATGATATTGCAGTACATCCTAAAAATGAGAACGTCATTTATTTAGCTATATCAGGAGTAGTCACTGATTCTAATAGTAATGCAATACCTGAAAAACTAAGGGTTTTAAAAACTACTGATGGAGGTAGCACGTGGATAGATCGTTCGACTGGTCTTGACGCAACTCCTTGTAATTCATTAATTTTTCAAGAAGGTACAAATGGAAGGTTATTTCTTTCAAATGAGTTTGGTGTTTTTTATATCGATGATTCTTTTAACGATAATGACCCTTGGAAATGTTTTCACGCAGGGCTTCCTCCTAGAGTTATTACCGATTTATCAATAAATTATTGTACGAATGAATTATTGGCTTCAACTTTTGGAAATGCTATTTGGAAAACAACTCTAAATACTCTCACTTCAGGTACTTCTGAACAAGAAATATCAAATAATACAACATGGGATAATATTAAAAAAGTTCAGTACGGTGATTTAAGAATTAAAAGCGGTGTTACTTTGAATATAGTTGATTCTTCAATAAAGTTCGGGAAAAATGCAAGTGTTATTGTTGAGCCAGGAGGTAATCTAGAAATAGACAATTCGACCCTTACATCTTTGTGCGAAGATTCTTGCTGGAACGGCATAACGGTTGAAGGTAATTCAAATTTGCCACAAACTGTTTTACCAAGTGCAAACCAAGGATTTGCTTTTATTAAGAATAGTACAATTTCTAATGCGAAATCTGCATTAAATTCAAATGGTAAAAATGAAAGTAATGGTGGAGTAGCTTGGGATGAAAATGGAGGTAAATTAAAAGTGCTTAATACTACATTTATCAATAATAGAAGAGCTATTTCATTTCTTGGATATGAAAATAGAGATTTAAACAATATTGAGAATACTAATTTAAGTGAATTTATCGATTGTAATTTTATTATTGATGATAACTATAGCTCTTCTTGCGGGAGTAATGAAGCCTTTGTAACACTTTTACACGTCAATGGTGTTAAGTTTGAGGGTTGTCGTTTTATTGACTCAAGATCAACAGGACTTATAAGTGCTAATGATTATCGAAGTGGTATATATGGATTAGAATCTACAATAATTGTAGTATCTAATAATTCTACAAATAGAAAATCTGTTTTTACAAATTTAAACAAAGGAATTCATTTAAAGGATGTTGATCATACTAATGATTTTGAGATTGAAATACTTGATTCTGAATTTAACAACTGTCAAACAGGGATAAGATTTGAATATATTAACAATGAGAGCAAGATTCTTAGAAATAAAATAAAAATTGGTCATCCTAGTAATGATGACTCTTATGGCATAGTTCCACATTCTAGTTCTGGTTTTAGAATAGAAAACAATGATTGTGAAAAAGACAACACTAACTTTAGTGGATGGACACACGGCTTTGATATAGCTTATACGATTAATTCCAAAAACCCAATTTTAAATCCTCATTTTGGGCATAATATCATTAAGAATAATATTTCAAGAGGTAATAATGTTGGGTTTAAGGCTTGGGGAAGCAATGTCGCAAATAATGGCAATGGTTTAGAGTTTTTATGCAATGAAAATATTAATAATATTAATTCTGATTTTTGGTTGTTAAGTCCTATCCAATCTCAACAAGGAACATCAACAGCTCCTGCTGGAAATATTTTTACTTGTAATGGGGTGACTCCTTTTGATGTCGATTTTAGTGCACCACCAAATGGAATTACTTATTTTCAGAACGGAACTTATTGCCATTTTGATAATTATTTTAATGTTCAAAATATTAATATTCCTAGGAATTGTAATTAATACAACTTAATTGTAAACTCTTTTATTTCAAAATAATATCCCAACCTTCAGGCTGGGGCATCTCTGCTACAAAAGGTACATATGTCGTTAATGGATTAGTATACTACTTATTATGTCCTGAAAAGCACTGTAGAAAGATCTTTATTAAGCTCGAAAGAGAATAGTGATTTTAATGTTTTATTAAGCTTATCTTACTAAAAATCATTTTGATGTAGTTTCAAAGTATTAATTCGATTTTTTCAATCGTATCTTCTGAAATTACTTCTCTATTATGCTCAACCTTGTCCATCGTCGTTTCAGAAATTCCAATCAGTTGTGCTAATTCTTTTCTAACAATTCCTTTTTCAATCCTAAACAACAAACATCTATTAGCTAAAGAATTACTACTATCATCCCAATAATTAAAGCCGAGAAGTTCAACCACTTTTTTTCTGTTTTTGATGTGGGGTGTTATCCGGTTCCATTCCCATTTTTGATAGGAGTCTTTAAGTACTCCAAATTGTTTTGCACTAGCCTCCTGTGTCCATTCTATGCTAAACGCCGCCTTTTAAGCACTGCTCCGAGTGTATGATCACTTTCAGCAGGAAAGGGAACGATGGACTGCTTCTTTGCAGTAAATTTGAGATTACAAATGGGCAACATACCACTTTTCTTCAATGAAGAGATTAGAAAGAGCTTTCAATTGCACTTCAGTATTGCTTGTTTAATCAGGTATTTACACTCTTTTTAAAAAATAATTTTATTTATACATTTGATTCATCAAGACTCAAACGTCTTTTTCATAGCAATTTACCCACCTCTCTCCGATGTGGGTTTTTATTTTATCAGAATTGGATGAATGCACTTTCAACTAACAAAAAGGACTTTACATTCTACATATGACTTAAGAAAAAAAAATCAAACAACCTCTGCTAATCTTATGCTGTTGTAAGGTTACTTTGTGCAATATTATTATCTATTTTTTCGTAAAAAACTAATAATCAATGTCTAGTTTAGATAATATTTTTTACATTTGGTTTGCTATCAAAAATCGAAAAAGAAAACAAATTGCTAATCTTTATTACACCTACATTTTATGAAAAAATTATTGCTATTATGCTGCATGGTATTCGCCTGCAGTAAAATCTCTTATGCTCAAAACAGTTATTATGATGATAACTTAAATTCAAGCATATATGCTGCTTCACAAGTTATTGGTAATACTGCTCCTCAATCACCAGATGCCGCGGCGTTTCAAAAAGTGAATTTTGTCCCAGTTTCCAACTACACTGGTAGAGCAAATATTGGCGTGCCTATTTATACTATTTCAGTCGGAAGTATGAATGTGCCAATTTCTTTGTCTTACAACTCCTCAGGAGTAAAAGTAAATGACATGGCGTCTAATGTTGGGTTGAATTGGAGCTTGAATGCCGGAGGAATGATTTCTAGAATGATTAAAGGAGTTGATGATTTTGACCCGTTGAACTTTACATTTAATACACCTAAAGGCTGGCTAAATAGAGTTAACTATAGTAGCTCCAATCCATTAGAATATGAACAAGATGCGGAACCTGATTTGTTTATCGCTAATGCTCCTGGGTTATCTACAAAATTTATTTGTTCTAGTTATCTTAGTCATACAAATGGTGAATGGATAGCTGGAGATCCAACCGCAAAAGAATTAGAACAAAGAGGAAATAAAATAACTATTTCAACAGAGAAGTTCTCAACTTCAACAACCGTTAGAGGAATAAAAAAATTCACAAATACAGATATTATTGCAACAAACGGTATTAAATACAGCTTTGGTTCAGAAGAGGTGTCAAAAAGTGTTTCGGCTTTTGAAGGTAAATATGCTTTTGCGGGTACTGCTCATATTAATGTTTCCGCTTCTGGTTATCGTTTAGATAAGATGTTTGATGCAAGCACCAATCAAACTATCGATTTTGAATATGAAGAATATGCCGTTAATTTTTATGATGAAATAAAACAAGCAGGAAGTCATTATAATGGTGGAGGTAACATAAAATTTATAAATAATGGTAATTCTAATATAACTTATCCAGTTTTACAACGATTAAAAAAAATCATTTTTGACAAGGGGTCGGTAGAATTTATTTATGGATTGGATCGAGAAGATAATACCGATGAACATGCCTTGACAGAAATAAAAGTAAAAGATACCAATGGGAACATTGTGAAGCATGTGAAATTAGCTTATAGCTATTTTCAAACTACATTAGGTGTATTTAACAGCCCACAGTCTAAACGCTTGAGATTAGACAGAGTCTATGACGTAGATGCAACTTTAAATGAATTGCCTGGTCATGTTTTCACTTATGATACAGACCAAGAAATGTCGCCTAGAGGATCATATGGACATGATTTTTTAGGATATAATAATGGAACTTACAATTCGTCAAACACCAATCCAATTCCTAACTATTATTTGACTTATAACAATTTATTTTCTTATGAGAAAATAAAAATATCACCTTTTTATAATGCTTCAGCAATTTTAGTTCCTGGGAATTTTTCGTTTGAGGCAAATGAAAATTTTGCAAAAACATATTCATTAAAAAAAATAACTTTCCCTACAGGAGGGTTTAATGAATATGACTATGAATTGAATACATTTTATCATAAGGGGGCTACTAGAAATGGAGGTGGGATTCGCGTCAAATCACAAAAATTAGATGATGGAAAAGGAAATATTCAAATTCTAGATTACACTTATGAAACAGGAAGTATTGCTAATTTCCCTATTTACGCTTCGATAAGAGGAACTCTCCCTGCTAATGGTATTACCAACTTATCACAAATGGGTATTGGTATCTCCACTTTTTTAGCTCCACAATCTCAAGTTGAGTTTACCCAAGGTGCCTTTGTTGGATATAATAAAGTAATCGTTAAAAACAGGATAGAGAATGGCTATCAGAGATTTTTTTACAGCTCTCCAGGATCTGCTGCTTACGAAAATATAAGATCAACAATAACCTTAGCAGCCTCTGGCTCAGAAAGTACTAATTGGTCTGCTATTCAAGCACCTTCATTATTTGTCGATAGAGATTTTCTACGAGGAAAAATTTTAAGAGAAGAAACGTATAATAAAAATGGAGATATTCGTTTAGAAAAACTATACACTTATACTCAAAAACAATTTTCAACGATTAAACTTAAATTTTTAAATAAATCATCTTCTAATCCACAAGATGGATGCTATAATGAATCATGGTCTGGATATAATTTGAATTATTACAATGGTAAATGCGGAGGGTATTTCGAAGAAATTGACTTACCCATTGCTCGAGATATATTAACAACTGTAATCACTAAAGATTATCCTGTAGGCAACATTGTATATACCCAAGGTGGTCCAGAAAATGTTCCTTACACTTTTGAAACTACAAAATCATATGAATACGATAAACAATATCCTTTGATATTAAGAGAAAGCAAAGATGTATTGGTTTGTAAATCTACAACCCAAGGTGGAGATCAAGATTGTGCAGCCGTTCATGATGATTATGATAGTGGAATAACTAAAACAATTGTATATCCTTTATTAGGAGGTGATACAGAGCAAGGAAACACAACTAGCTCTTTACATTTTGCGAACGAACTGATTGCTGTGAATAGGTTATCAACACCTTTACGAATTGAGCTTAAAAATAAGAATTGGGAAGTTTTCTCAAAAGAAGACCACATATATAAGACATTTTCTGTTTTAGGTAATGACATAATTGCCTTAGAGAAAATAAATTTTGTTGATAGAGCTGGTGGCATTACTGAATCTGATAAGGTTACAAAAAGAGACACTAAAGGAAGAATTATTGAATATTTACGTAAAGATGGGATCTATGTTGCCAGAATTTATGGATATGATTCTGAAAAATATTTAGTAGCAGAAATTATAAATAGCACCTACTCAAATGCCGATTATATTTTAAAAAATAATTTAAATACACCTTTTAATCAAGGAACATTTTCTAATGATACAACTATCAGGGATCTAATGAGTGAGCTAAGAGTAGCTCTGCCTAATACTCAAATTACATCCTATACCTATAAACATTTGGTAGGTGTAAATAGTATTACCGACGCTAGAGGTAGATCGGTTTTTTATCACTATGATTCTTTTAATCGATTAGAGAGTGTTACAGATCACGACGGAAAAGTTGTTAGTAAAAATAGTTACCATTATAAAAATCAACAATAAGCTATGAAAAAGTTATTTATACTTGCATTTTGTTTGTTTTCAATTTGCTCTTTTGCACAAGTAAAAAATTTAAAAGTTATCGATGAGGTGCCTGACATCCCATATTTTAGAGATGCTGATGGGGATACTTTTGGAGATCCTAATACTATGACTTTTTGGTTGTTTCCAAAACCTGGCTGGGTATTAAACAATTTGGACTGTAATGATGCGAAAGCAAATATTACAACGGGTACTATTTGGTATAAAGATCAAGATCAAGATACTTATGGAGACCCAAATATAACTATTACAGCCTGTACTAAACCAACAGGATATGTAATCAATAATTCAGATGGGTGCCCTACTGTTTTTGGTACTGTTAATGGTTGTTCTAATACAAGCGCTACTTTTGGAGATGATAACTATATTCATAATACAGTCTATTTACAGCCTTTTTCTTTAGGGCAAGAAAACACTGCCCCGAATACTCAAAAAACAGAAAGTATTACCTATTTTGATGGACTGGGAAGAGCAATTCAACAGATTGGAATCAGACAGACCCCATTAGAACAAGATATTGTTACACATTTAGAATATGATGATTTGGGTAGGCAGTCTAAAAATTATTTACCCTATTCAGTTACGACTAATAATGGATTGTATAGATCAGATGCCTTATCGAAAACCAATATCTTTTATAATACAGGCAAGTATCAAAATACTACAAACCCATATACTGAACAGTTTTTTGATGGGTCACCATTGAATTTAGTTGTAGAGACTGCTGCACAAGGTAACGCTTGGAAAGAAGGAATTAGTAATGAGCACACTATAAAGAATGAATTCAAATTAATTGAGAGTTCTGACAATGTATACAATTTACGTGCACTAAGTATAGGTGCTACTAATCTTCTAGTAAATAGTGGCTTATTTGTAGTGGGCGATGGACAAGTTCAAGGAACTCACATAGCACCAACTTTGTATAAATTTATTACCAAGACTGAAAACTGGAAATCTTCAGATGGTAATAACAATACCGTACAGACGTTTAAAGATTTTAGAGGTAGAGCCATTTTAAAAAGATTATTTAACAATAGTGTTGCCCATGACACCTATTATGTATATGATAAATATAGCAATCTTACCTTTGTAATTCCTCCAAAGGTAACGATTAACAACGGCGTAGATGCAACAGAATTATCAGAACTGTGTTACCAATACCGTTACGACACAAAAAATAGGGTGATAGAAAAGAAAATTCCTGGTAAAGGATGGGAATATGTTATCTATGACAAGTTAGACCGTCCTATCTTAACTCAAGATGCTGTGCAACGTGCAAAATCGACTAAGGAATGGTTATTCACTAAATACGATATGTTCGGGAGATCAACGTACACAGGTATTTATAAAGATAGTAGAACAAGGGCTGAAGTACAAACTTCAGCTACTGCACATGCAATAACTTATGAACAAAAAGGAAGCACTTTACATTATTATACAAACAATGCGTACCCAACTAGTATTTCTAGTGCTGATGTATATACTATAAACTATTATGATGATTATAATTTTGATAAAGTAGGATTATCTATTCCCTCTACAGTCTATGGAGTTTCTACAACGATAGGTGTAAAAACTTTAGCAACAGGTACCAAAGAAAAGGTATTAGGGACTAGTCATTGGATTACCAGTATTATTGGGTACGATGTAAAAGGAAGAAGTATTTATTCTGCTAGTAAAAATAGTTTTTTAGGAACAACAGACACTAGTCAAATTTCAATGGATTTTGTTGGGAAAACAATCGAAACTACATCAACTCATACTTCTAATACGACAGTTAGTATTGTGGATACATTTACTTACGATCATATTGGAAGATTGTTAACTCAAAGGCAAAAAATTAATGCCTTACCAGAAGAGTTGATTGTTAAAAACAGCTATGATGAGCTAGGGCAGTTACTTAACAAAAAAGTAGGGAATACAGAATTGGACCCATTACAATCTGTAGATTACACCTACAACATTAGAGGCTGGATGACTGGTATTAACGATGTCAATACTATTGGTACAGACTTGTTTAGCTTTAAGGCAAATTACAATACCAAAGACATTGCGACCACTACAGGTTATGACGCATTATTTGATGGAAATATTTCAGAAACGGTCTGGAGAACAAAAAGCGATTCTAAAAAACGTGCTTACCAATACAAATATGATAATTTAAGTAGAATTACTGGTGCTAATTACCGTGAGAATGATAATCTGTTATCTGGAAGTGGTAAGTTTGAAACGGCATATGATTATGATAAGAACGGAAACTTATCCTCAACAAATAGAAAAGGAAGTTCAGCTACTTTGATAGATGATTTAGAATATTCTTATGCAACATCTTCTAATAAATTAACGAGTGTGTCTGATTATTCAAACAATACAGAAGGTTTTGAGCCGACGCATTCTAGTTATACTTATGAATCAAACAATGGTAATTTAACTGCAGATACAGGAAAAGGAATTACCAATATTGTGTATAATTATTTAAACCTACCTACGTTGGTGGATTTTGGTGGCGGGAAAAAAATAGAATACATTTACACTGCTACAGGAGTAAAATTGCAAAAAAAGGCAAGCAATGGTAACCCGACTCCTACTACGACAAATTATGCAGGTGCATTTATATACGTAAACAGTATATTAAAACACTTTAGTCAACCAGAGGGATTTGTAGAGATAAGTGGAAGTTCTTTTACATACGTGTACCAATACACAGATCATTTAGGGAGTGTCAGATTAAACTATGCGAATATTGGTAGTAGAGCAACGCCTAATTTACAAATTAGAGAAGAAAACAATTATTATCCTTTCGGGATGAAAATGGCAGGAATAAATGCTAGTATTGTTGGTGTTCAAAACAAATACAAGTACAATGGCAAAGAACTACAGGATGAAGTAATAAACGGTAAAAAACTGAATTGGTACGATTACGGTGCACGTAATTATGACCCAACCATTGGACGCTGGATGAATATAGATGCGTATGCTGAAAAAGCCCCTGGTTTAACACCTTTTAGATATGGGTTTAATAACCCAATCAATGTTATTGACCCAGATGGAAATTTTGAAAGAGACCCCCTTTACAGTTCAGTAACTATAACTGGAGGTAAAGGAAGTTTTAGTATGTCTGCAAGTGAATCTACCTATACTCTTACAACTGAGAGCGGTGTTAGTATTCAAGTTTCTGCAAGTGAACTTGGGCAATTAATTAAAGATGGTGTTAGGGTTATGGATGGAGAACCTGCGGATGAAAAGTGTTGTGGTGGTTCTGTAACTAATAATAGTAATGGCTCAACAACCTACACTGTAGGTCAATTGAGTTACACATCAAAAACACCTAATCTTTCTAGTAATGATGATTCTTCATTTGATGGGACTTGGGCAACTCCTATTGGAGCGGGGCTTATTCTTGGTGGTAAAAAATTTAATTTTTTAAAACCTGTTGCAGCTTTAGGTTCATCAAAAGGTTCAACTTTGTTTTCTTCTCAATTATCAAAAGTATTTAAAGGACATATTTTTAAGGCTTTTGGGAAAAACTCGATAACATCATATTTAGTAAAACGAACAAATACTACTACAATAGGTCGAGTTGCAGGCCGAATATTGAGTAGATTTGCTCCAGGTGTAGGATGGGGATTATTGATATATGATACTTTTAATGTAGTAAATACTAAATCGAAGAACTGGACTCAAAATGATCGAGACAGATTTTGGGGTGAGAAGAAAGCTAGTAAAAGGTTCCAGAGAATGGGAGAACAGCCATAATTTAATATTTAAGCAAATGAATGAAAATTTACTAAATGAAGTTAGACAATTTATTATAAATGAAAGATGGGACTATGATTTTGTAATTAATTTAGAAACATCTATTCAAGATGATTTAAAAATATATGGTGATGATGCGTCTGAATTTTTAATGAAATTTTGTAGAAAGTATGAAATAGATTACAGCAATTTTAAATTTGATGACTATTTTAGTTCTGAACCGAATTGGTCAGATTTCTTCAAAAAAGACTCTACTTTTAAAAATTTTACAATAAGTAGTTTAATACTCGCAATTAAGAGTAAAAAATTATCCTGATAGGAGTATATAACCATTTAAAATTCGTGCTTTGGTTAATTAATTTATGACAAGAAACCACCTTTTGTTATTCTTAGTCTTTACGATGCAAGTGTAATGGTAGAGTACCGTATATTACTCTACCACAAAATAACGCAAATGTTAGCGTTTAAATAATACAGAAAAAGAGCTCCTATTCTTAACTGAATAGGAGTTTTTTATATTTAAAATAGAATTGAATTATAAAGTTTAATATGGGGAAATTATTTACTTTTCAAAATAGGTAAATGCTATAAAAAAAATAGAACCACTATCAAGAATACATTTATTAAATGTCTTATTTTCGATAACCCCTGTTTAATTTTGCTTCTGCTACCAGAAGGTAATTTGGAACAAGATGATTTTTGAGGAGATGGAATTGAACGTTTAGTTCTTTATGTTTGCAAAAGAGTTGTGTATTAAAATTCTGTTTATCAAGAAAGGATAAGAGGAAGTATTAGTGTTGCACAGAATAAAGATGGCACTTACTAAATTGTCTCTGGTATAAATGATGGAAGAAAAAGACATATATTTAACTGATAAAAAAGATAACTCGAGTCTTCACCTTTATGGATTAAATGCATACGGAAAAGGAACTAAGTATGATTTTAAAACTAAAGGCACTGATCAAAGAGCTGAAGAAATATCTTAACCTTTATAATTGTTAATTTAGATATGTTTAGTTTATTATTTTCAACCCTATTCATTGTCATTTCAGAAACACCAATTCTTTCAGCTAATTCTCTCCTTACTATACCTTCTTCTATTCTATATAATAAACACCTATTTGCTAACGAACCTGAACTATCATCCCAAAAGTTAAATCCCAAAAACTCATTTACTTTTTTCCTATTTTTAATGTGTGGTGTTATTTGATTCCATTCCCATTTTTGATAGCTATCTTTTAGTACTTCAAAATATTGTGATGTTTCTTGTTGTGAACACTCTAAGTCAAGACGTTTACGTTTCAGTTCAGCACCTATACTTGTATCTTCCTTTGGTGGATATGGATTGTAAGAAGGCTTAACAGCCTTCAAGATAATATTACAAATGGGCAACACACCAGTTCTGATGTCGCTTTGGTCGGCGGCGGACAGTATCCACAGCCAGGAGCGGCGGACAGTATCCACAGCCAGGAGAAATATCTCTTTCTCATAATGGTGTTTTATTTTTGGATGAATTACCCGAATTTAAACGAACTGTTTTAGAAGTAATGCGACAACCTTTAGAAGATAGAGATGTAACCATTTCTAGAGCAAAATTCACGGTAACCTATCCTTGTAGTTTTATGTTGGTTGCAAGCATGAATCCAAGTCCTTCTGGATACTTTAACGATCCTAATTCTCCGATGACTTCCTCTCCACACGAAATGCAACGTTATTTGAGCAAAATATCTGGACCTCTATTAGATCGAATTGACATTCATATAGAAGTAAACCCGGTTCCATTTGAAAAACTAACAGAAGAAACAAAAGGAGAGTCATCTTTAGAAATTAGAAAACGAGTTACCGCGGCTAGAAAAATTCAGTCTGAACGATTTACTAATTTTGACAATGTGCATTACAATGCCCAAATGAGTGTAAAGCAAATCAGAGAATACTGTAAATTATCTGATGAAAGCATGTCTTTATTAAAAAACGCTATGGAAAAACTCAACTTATCAGCAAGAGCATTTGATCGAATTTTAAAAGTTGCTAGAACCATTACTGATTTAGAAGCTACAAAAGATATTACTCCAACACATATTGCAGAAGCAATTCAATACCGAAGTTTAGATAGAGAAGGTTGGTTGGCCTGAATTACTTTCTGATTTTTCACAATAAAAAAAACAATCTCACCTATTTATAAAGTATAGAAAATGCATTAAACCTTTTTCTTTTAGCTCTGTGAGCTATTTAAGATTCGTAATGAGTATTCAAAATCCTTTGATGAATTTAATATCATAATATTGCCCAAGATAACAGACCCGAAAGCGGCTCACCGCCTCAATTGTTTCGTATTCAATAAGATAAACAATATTAAAGTAGATGTGATTTAGATACACACAGGTATTAATTAATATTAATTCATTACATTTAGAGTAGAATATTATTAAATTTCGTCAGTAAAATGATTATTTTTTTATAGTATTCTTATTTTTTGTTCAAATATTAATCTGATAAACTGATCATGAATATAAGTGAAACACTTTCCGAAGTAAAAAATTATATAGATGGTAAATTTGAAAGAAATGCTCAAAACGCTATGGATGTTTTAAGTCCATTAGATGGTTCTAAAATTTCTTCAATTCCATTATCAACAACTCAAGATGTTGATGCTGCAGTACAAGCTGCAAAAAAAGCATTCCCAAAATGGTCAGGAATGACCATTAAAGAACGTGTTCAAATATTCTTTAGATATCGAAATTTATTAGAAAAAAATATAGACGAACTAACCAAATTAGTGCAACTCGAAAATGGAAAAACTTATAGTGAAGCCAAAGCAGAGGTAGAAAAAAGCATGGAGCTTTGTGAATTTGCTGTATCTATGCCGCAAATTGTTGTTAACGAAGTTCAAGAAGTTAGCAAAGGAGTTGAATGCAGAATTGAACGCAAGCCACTTGGAGTTGTTGCCTCCATTACACCTTTTAATTTTCCAAATATGGTACCACATTGGACCTTGCCAAATGCATTAGTCTTAGGGAATACTATGGTTATGAAACCTTCGGAATTGGTGCCTTTAAGCACTGTGCGTATGGCTGAACTCTTAAAAGAAGCCGGACTTCCAAATGGCGTATTTAATATTGTTAATGGAGGGAAAGAAGTGGTGGAAGCTATTTGTGATCATCCAAAAATTGAAGCAGTATCCTTTGTTGGCTCTACTAAAGTTGCCAAGATTGTTTATAAACGTGCAACCTCAAATTTAAAACGCTGTGTTGCTTTAGGTGGCGCAAAAAATCATTTATTAGTACTGCCTGATGCAAATCCAGAAATGACCGCTTCTAATGTAGTGGCGTCAATGTCTGGTTGTGCAGGTCAGCGTTGTATGGCAGCTTCTGTTATGGTTGGTGTAGATAAAGTACAACATATTATTGATCGTATTGTTGAAGACGCAAAAGCTATTATCCCAGGAGATAATTTAGGCTCAGTAATTACTGCTGAAGCCAAAGAGCGCATTGAAAGATATATTACTCAAGCCGAAAAAAATGGTGCAAAAATATTGTTAGATGGTCGGAATACTACTGTTCCTGGTAAGGAAGGCGGTTATTACGTAGGACCGACAATTATAGACCATGTCACTAAAGAGATGTCAGTGGCAAGAGAAGAAATCTTCGGACCTGTGATTTCTATTATTCGTGCTAAAGATTTAGATGAAGCTATAGAAATTGAAAATGGCTCTAACTATGGGAATGCTGCTGCAGTATTTACGCAAAGTGGTGGACTAGCAAAACAAGTTATGGAACGTGCAAGTGCTGGAATGATTGGTATTAATATTGGAGTTCCTGTACCTCGTGAACCTTTTTCTTTTGGTGGATGGAACGAATCTAAGTTTGGAGTTGGTGATATTACCGGACGGAGTTCTATTGAGTTTTGGACCCAAAATAAGAAGACAACAACCAAATGGAACCCAGAAGCACAAACTAATTGGATGAGTTAATTTTATAACCAACATAAAATACACTAACTCCCACTAATCAACACTTTGAAATTAATGAATAACCAACAAATTATTAAAGATAATTTAGATTACACTTTGTTTTCTTGGGGAAAGCAAGGTGGTCTTAACCCCATTAATGCTTCACACGCTAAAGGTTGCTATGTATATGATAGAGATGGAAAAAAATATTTAGATTTCTCATCACAATTAATGAATGTAAATATTGGTCATGGAGATCAACGTATTACTGAGGCTGTTGCTAAACAAATGAACGAAGTAAGCTATGTGTATCCTGGGATGGCTACAGATGTTCGCGGAAAACTTGGGAAAAAACTAGCAGAAATTACACCAGGAAACTTAACAAAAACTTTTTTTACACTTGGTGGAGCAGAAGCGATTGAAAACGCTATCAAGCTAGCAAGAATATATACAGGACGTCACAAAATTATTACACACTATAGAGCCTATCATGGCGCAACAAATGGCGCAATTACTGCAAGTGGCGGAGATCCTAGACGATTCCCTATAGATAGCCAAGCAATGCCTAATATAATGCATGTAGAGAACCCGTATGCATACCGCTGCCCTTGGAATTCGACTTCAATTGAGCAATGCGGACAACGTGCCCTAGCGCACTTAGAGCGCGTGGTTAAATTTCAAAACCCAGACAGCGTAGCTGCAATTTTGTTTGAAGGAGAATCAGGTTCTTCAGGATGTATAAAATATCCACCTATGTACTTGAAACACGTTCGCGAACTCTGTGATAAATATGGCATTATGATGATTGATGATGAGGTAATGAGTGGTTTTGGACGCACAGGCAAAATGTTTGGAATAGATCATCATGGTGTAGCGCCAGATTTTATGTGTTTAGCGAAAGGCCTGACTTCAGGGTATTTGCCTTTAGGTGGACTCGTAGTGACTGATAAAATAGCCGAATATTTTAATGAGAATCCTATGATTATTGGATTGACATATTCTGCGCATCCAACATTGTGCGCTGCTGCATTAGAAAACATACGCATCATAGAAGATGAAAACCTGGTTGAACGCGCAGCAGAAATGGGAGTCTATATTGAAATGGAAGTAGAAAAATTAAAAGCTAAACATCCTTCGATTGGAGACTTTAGAAATACAGGCCTATTAGGTTGTATTGAACTTGTCAAAAACAGAGAAACTAAAGAGCCTACAACACCTTGGAATGCAAAACCATCTGAAATGGAAGCGACTATTCGAATGGCAGCAAAAATTAGAGAGCTAGGTATGTTCACATTTGTACGTTGGAATTGGATTTTTATTGCACCTCCTTTAAATGTTACCAAAAAAGAAATTGATGAAGGTTTAAAAATTGTTTCTCAAGCAATAGCAATTGCTGACGAATATTGTAATTAATTATCATTCTTGCAAAGGAAATAATCTATAAATATGTATACCCAATATTAAATGAATAAAGACATTGTAGAGCTAGACGAAGACGTTTCAAAATCTCACTTATATAGTGAAGATTTAGCACCAATCCCTTCAAATCAAAGAACTTGGACTAAATGGAATTTGGCAGCTATTTGGGTAGGAATGGCAGTTTGTATTCCAACATACTTGTTGGCTTCATACATGATTAAAACAGGTTTAAATTGGTATGAGTCATTGATTATAATTGGAGTTGCAAATTTAATAATTACAGTGCCAATGGTGCTTAATGGACATGCTGGAGTAAAGTATGGTGTCCCATTCCCTGTGATTGGACGTGCTGCTTTTGGAACCAAAGGTATTCATCTTGCATCAGTTACAAGAGGCATTATTGCTTGTGGTTGGTTTGGCGTGCAAACCTGGATTGGCGGGTTGGCTATATATGCCATATTTAATGCGCTTACCGGTTCTACAGGAGAGCTAGGCTTATCGATTGGAAAGTTTATAGGTTTCGGAGTTTTTTGGTTGATTAATATGTATTTTATTTGGAAAGGAACTGAAAGCATCAAGTGGTTAGAAACGTATTCTGCTCCTATTCTTGTTATTATGGGAATTGTTCTAATTTATTGGAGCTATGCTAAAGCTGATGGGTTTTCTATTGTTCTAGATCAAAGCGTACAGTTAGAAAAAACTGCCGCTACAATTACAAAAAATAATGAAGCTTATTATTTAAATTTAAATTCTTTAAAAGATAAAGAGGGGAAATTAAAAGCTACAGAATATAATATAGTTTCTAATGAATCAACTTCTTGGCAAACTTATACAGCAAATCCAATTCTGATTAATAGTGTAGAAAACGTACAATTACAATTTAGAAATAATGATGTTGTATCAAGTATTATTAGTGCAAATATCATAAATATTGATGGTAATTCAGATAGCAAACTCTGGAGCTACTTGCTATGGTTAACAGCAATGGTTGGCTTCTGGGCCACAATGTCAATAAGTATTGCTGATATTACACGTTATGCTGCTACACAAAAAGATCAAATGGCTGGACAATTTATAGGTTTACCAGCAACAATGATGCTATACTCTTTTGTTGGAGTTTTTGTGACTTGTGCAGCGATAATAAATTTTGAAGATATTCTAATTGCTGATGATGCACCTTGGGATCCAGTGTCTTTAATTGCCAAATTTAAAAACCCTGTCGTTGTTATAATAGCTCAGGTATTCATGATTATTGCTACACTAAGCACCAATATTGCTGCCAATGTAATTGCACCTTCAAATGCCTTTTCAAATCTGTGGCCTAAAAAAATTAGTTTTAAGAAAGGTGGAACAATTACTGGGATTATTGGAATCTTAATAATGCCATGGTGGTTGTTAAATGAAATCTCAGGATTTCTAATTTTCGTAAGTGGATTACTAGGTCCAGTTCTTGGAATTCTAATTGCCGATTATTATGTAATAAGAAAAAAGAAATTAGAATTAGCAGAACTATATAAAGAAGAAGGAATTTATTCATATAATAAAACAGGTTTTAATAAAGCTGCTATGATTGCCCTATTAGTTGGTGTTTTTACTGCGCTTATTGGTTTTTGGGTTCCTGCCTTAAGCTTCTTGTACTCTTTATCGTGGTTTACAGGCTTTTTCATATCGTTTGTGTTGTATTATTTATTAATGAAAAAAAAATAGCATGTCAATTTTAATTACAAATGGTCGAGTTGTAACGGCTTCCGAAACTTATATCGCCGATATCTATACGGAAGGCGAAAAAATAGTTGCTATCGGAAAAAATTTAAATTATCAAGCAGATAAAGTGATTGACGCTTCTGGTAAATTAGTTTTTCCTGGAGGAATTGACCCTCATGTACATCTTGATATGCCCTTCATGGGAACATATTCAAGTGATGATTACGAAACTGGAACACGAGCAGCTCTACATGGAGGAACTACAATGGTTATCGATTTTATATTGCAAACCCAAGGAGATACACTTCATAATGCCTTAAAAACATGGCAAAAAAAATCACAAGGAAAAGCTATTGGCGATTATTCATATCATATGGCAGTAACAGATTTTAACGATCTTGTTGCAAAAGAAGTCGTTCAAATGATTGAAGAAGAAGGAATTTCATCTTTTAAAACATTTATGGCTTACAAAGGGGCGTTAATGATTGACGACGGGCAAATGATTCAATTGATGAGAGTGGTAAAAGAACATGGAGGTATAGTAACCGTTCATGCTACGAATGGTGATGTGATTGATTCGCTGATTGCAAAAAATAAAGCAGAAGGAAACATGTCTCCTTTATATCATTATTTATCTCAACCCGAAGTAACTGAATCAGAAGCGTCAGGTCGTTTTGCTGACATGTTGCATTACACAGGTTGCCCAGGATACATTGTGCATATGACTTGTGAAGGAGCACTGAACGCTGTAAGAAAAGCAACGCAACGCAATCAAAAAATATTTGTAGAAACGTGTACACAATATTTAATATTAGACGCTTCATTGTATGAAAATGATTTTGAAGGTGCTAAATGGGTGATGAGCCCTCCATTAAGAGAAAAGAAAGATCAAACAGCGTTGTGGTCTGGAATTAATCAAGGTTTGATCCAAGTTGTAGGTACAGATCATTGTCCGTTTATGTGGGATCAGAAATTAATGGGAAAAGATGACTTTTCTAAAATCCCAAATGGACATCCAGCAATTGAACATCGAATGGAATTATTATTTTCAGAAGGTGTAAATAAAGGTAAAATTTCATTAACAAAATACGTGGAATTAAGTTCTACAAATGCTGCAAAAATCTTTGGAATATACCCAAGAAAAGGAACAATTTCAATAGGAAGCGATGCAGATATAGTGATTTTTGATCCTAAAAAAGAACATACCATTTCTGTTGATACTCATCATATGAATTGTGACTACTCTGGATATGAAGGGAAGAACGTCATTGGAAAAACAGAAACAGTAATCTTAAGAGGTCAGGTTGCTATTGAAAATGAAGAATGTCTCTTTAAGGCAGGCCATGGTCAGTTCATTCCTCGAGGAAAAACATCAAAAAAAGTAATTTAAAAAGCACAACCTCTCGACTGCGATCGAAGGGTAAAGAATAATATAAGTGTCATGTCGAGCGCAGTCGAGATCTAGTTAAAACAGAAAATTATGCCAAGGAAAGTAAAATCAGGATTGATTCAAATGAGTCTTCCACTGACAGAAGGAGAAGGGACTATTAAAGAAATTATGAATGCTATGTATGATAAGCATATTCCATATATAGAAGAAGCAGGAAGACAAGGTGTTCAGATATTATGTTTACAAGAGATTTTTAATACGCCCTATTTTTGTCCAGGACAAGATAAAAAATGGTACGAGTCTGCAGAAGCAGTTCCTGGTCCAACTACGGAAAAAATGCAGGTACTAGCAAAAAAACATGATATGGTAATTATTGTTCCAATTTATGAAAGAGAACAAGCAGGCGTATATTATAATACTGCGGCGGTTATTGATGCAGATGGAACATATTTAGGAAAGTATAGAAAAAATCATATTCCCCATACAACAGGATTTTGGGAGAAGTTTTTCTTTAAGCCAGGAAATCTTGGATATCCAGTTTTTCAAACAAAATATGCAAAAGTAGGTGTATATATTTGTTATGATAGACACTTTCCTGATGGGGCAAGAGCTTTAGGATTAAATGGAGCAGAGATTGTTTATAATCCATCTGCGACTGTAGCCGGGTTGAGTGAGTATTTATGGAAGTTAGAACAACCTGCACATGCCGCAGCTAACGGTTATTTTATGGGGTGTATTAATCGTGTTGGAGAAGAGAAACCATGGAATCTAGGAAAGTTTTATGGGCAATCTTATTTTGTAAATCCAAGAGGGCAAATTTTTGCTGAAGCATCTCGAGATAATGATGAATTATTGGTTGCAGAATTTGATTTAGATTTAATTGAAGAAGTACGTTCTACTTGGCAATTCTATAGAGACAGACGCCCAGAAACCTATGGCAGATTAACAGACTTATAAGATATGGCAGAATATAAAAAACCAAAAACAAAGGCCGAATTCGATAAGAATTTCAAACAGAAAAAACCATTAATGAATGATACCGAAGCTTTTTATGAAGCTTCACGATGTTTATTCTGTTATGATGCACCGTGTATTCAGGCTTGTCCGACAAGCATAGATATTCCATTATTTATCAAGCAGATTCATACAGATAATATCACAGGAGCATCCAAAACTATTTTCGATTCTAATTGGTTAGGGAACGCGTGTGGAGTGGTTTGTCCAACCGGTGTGTTGTGCGAAGGTGCTTGTGTGTATAATCATCAAGATGTGCTGCCAATTCAAATAGGCAGGCTTCAAAACTATGCTACAAATAAAACGATTGATGCACACAAAGTAATTTTTAAAGTCGGAAGCCCTATTGGTAAAAAGATCGCCATTATTGGTGCCGGTCCTGCAGGAATTGCTTGTGCATGTGAAGCACGAACCTTAGGATATGAAGTTGATATATTTGAAGCAAAAGAGAAGCCATCGGGATTAACGGTTTACGGTATTGCGCCTTATAAAATCACAAACGAAGAAGTTCTCAAAGAAGTTGAATATCTTCAAAATCAATTAGGTTTTAACATTATGTATAACAATGCAATCAATTCTAAAGCCGAGCTAACTACACTTGAAAAGGATTACGATGCCATTTTTATTGGTGTTGGTCTAGGAGCAACCAGACCTTTGGGCTTAGATGGAGAAGACAAAGAAGGTGTTGTTGGTGCTGTTGAGTTTATTGAAGAACTTCGAATGAAACAACACGAAATTGAAATGCCTGCCAAAGTGGTCGTTCTCGGTGGTGGAAATACGGCAATGGATGCCGCTTCAGAAGCAGCAAGAATGGGAACTTCTAAAACAGTACTGGCATATAGAAATTCAAAAGCAGAAATGGGAGCCTACAGATTTGAATATGATTTAGCAATTAGTGCAGGTGTCGAGAGTTTATTTAATGTAACTCCGATTGCAATTACTGGAAACGGTAAAGCCGAAGGCGTCAAATTTGCAAAAACTAAAATGATAGATGGAAAATTACATACTAACATGAATAATACATTTATCGTACAATGCGATTTGGTAATCAAAGCCACAGGACAAGCAAAACAAGGACATTTATACGATTTAATCGATGGATTAGATATAGATAATAAGACAAGAATTAAAACGAATAATGAATTTCAAACATCAAATCCACAGTATTTTGCAGGAGGAGATGCTATAAATGGTGGTGCAGAAGTTGTAAATGCCGCATATGATGGTAAAATGGCAGCCCAAGGAATTCATAATTGGTTAAATAAGTAAGACAATAGATATGATAGATTTATCAGTAAATTTCGGAGGAATAAAAGCACCAAATCCTTTTTGGCTAGCATCTGCACCACCAACAAATTCAGGATATCAAATTATGAAAGCTTTTGAAGCTGGATGGGGAGGAGCTGTATGGAAAACTTTAGGAGTTCCTGTAGTTAACGTTTCGAGCAGATATGGTTCAGTAAATTATAGAAATACCAGAATGATGGGCTTCAATAATATCGAGTTAATTACTGATAGACCATTAGCTGATAATCTTCGTGAAATTGAAGAAGTAAAAAAATATTTTCCCGATCATGCTGTAATTGCTTCCTTAATGGTAGAAAGCAGAGCCGAATGGGAACAAATTATAAAGGATGTCGAGAACGCTGGCGCTGATGGAATAGAACTTAATTTTGGCTGTCCCCATGGAATGTGTGAGCGAGGAATGGGATCAGCTGTTGGACAACAGCCAGATGTTTTAAAAACAATTGTTGGTTGGGTTAAGGAAGCAGCAAATATTCCTGTAATCACAAAACTAACGCCTAATGTTTCAGAAATTATTCAACCAGGATTAGCCGCTCTTGAAGGAGGAACAGATTCAATTTCATTAATAAATACTATAAAGAGTATTGTTGGGATAGATCTAGACACGTATGCTCCATATCCAATTGTTGATGGAAAAGGAACAAATGGAGGCTATTGCGGCCCTGCAGTAAAACCAATTGCAATGAATATGCTGAAAGATTTAGCACAACATCCAGAAATCGGAAAAATTCCTTTGTCTGGTATTGGTGGTATTGAAACTTGGCGTGATGTAGTAGAGTTTATACTACTCGGTGCAACTTCAGTACAAGTGTGTACTGCTGTAATGCATTATGGTTTTGGAATTGTACGAGAAATGGAATCTGGTTTACGCCAGTTTATGGAAGAGAAAAATTATAAAACCATCTATGATTTTGCAGGAAAGGCATTACCAAATGTAACCGAATGGAAACACCTAAACTTAAAGCATAAAGTAGTTGCTGAAATTAATTCAGATAAATGTGTAGGTTGCGAATTGTGTTATATTTCTTGTGATGATGGGGCTCATCAAGCAATTTCATTATCAGGCGATCCTTTAAATAGAATTCCAAGTATTATTGAAGAGAATTGTGTTGGATGTAACCTTTGCTCTATAGTCTGCCCTGTTGAAGATTGCATCACAATGGTTAAAAAGGATGATGGGACTGAACATTCAACATGGCATGAGCGCACTTTAAATGATGAAATCCCGGTAACTTTTGATGATGATAGAGCTGGAGGAAAAGGGCATTTTGTTCCAAAACCTGCAAGTGCTTTAAAAAAATAAAGTTTTATTTTTTTGACATAAACCTTAATTTGTGAATGTTAAACTCTCTAGAATAATCGCTGGATTAGCTACTTCACAAAACATCTCTCTAACTTATATTATTGCAGAAGCAATTCTATACAGAAGTTTAGACAGAGAGGATTGGTTGGGGCTAGCCTATAAAAATAACGGCAACACAAACATATAATACAAGATTAGTAATACAACTGCAAATACGTTTAAAATAACACCAGCTTTTACCATTTCTTTCACTTTTACATAACCACTTGCAAATACAATGGCGTTTGGAGGTGTTGCCATTGGTAACATAAAAGCGCAACTCGAAGCCATAGTAACTGGAATTAATACATTTAAAATCGGAATATTTAATCCTATTGCGATTCCTGCAACAACGGGCGCTAATACAGAAATTAGTGCAACATTACTCATCAACTCAGTCATAAATAACATCAAGACGATTAGTAAAGAAACGGTTAATACTGGATTGAAATTTCCTTCTGCAATCGTATTTGTAATTACGTCTACCAAACCGCTTGCTGCCATTCCTTTTGCCAAAGCCAAACCTCCACCAAAGAGCAATAAAATTCCCCACGCTAATTTTTGTGTATCGTCCCATTTTAAAATATTAGTTCCTTTTTTTAGATTCAACGGAACTGAAAATAATGAAACTGCCGCCATCAAACTAATAATGGTATCTGATAGCTTCAATCCTGGAAATATTTTATTAATTAGTGTTCTGGTGATCCATAAAAAAACTGTGATTGCAAAAATAGTTAACACTCTTTTCTCTTCTTTAGATATCTTTCCTAACTTTTTCAATTCTTCTGAAATTAAATTTGTAGAAGATGCAAACTGAATATCATTGCAAGGAAACATCCATTTTACCAAAACTACATATACCAGCCCAACCATTATAATAGAAAATGGCAGTCCAAAACTCATCCATGTTAAAAAAGAGATTTCTATGTTGTATTCGTTTTCTAATAAGCCTATTAACACTGAATTTGGTGGTGTTCCAATCACTGTTGCTATTCCGCCAGCATTTGCAGAAAAAGCGATTCCTAACATAATGCTCAACGCAAAGTTTTTATCTCCTATTGTAAAGCCATCTGCATCATCAATCAATAATTTAATCACAGAAATTGCAATGGGCAACATTACCACTGTTGAAGCTGTATTGCTAATCCACATACTCATAAAAGCAGTAGCAATCATAAAACCAAGAATTACTTTATTAGGTGTTGTACCTGTATATTTTATAATGGTCAATGCTATTCTTTTATGAAGATTTACTTTTTCTAATGCTAAGGCTAATACAAATCCCCCAAAAAACAAAAAGATAATCGGACTCCCATAATTGGCACCAACATCTGCAATTTCCATCACTTTTAATAGCGGAAAAAGGATCAATGGCAACAACGCAGTTACTGCAATATGTACCGTTTCTGTAATCCACCAAATAACCATCCAAAGTGCTATTGCAATTACTGCATCGCCTTTTTCTGAAACTAAAATAAAAGGAAGGTTTACGATGATTAAAAATAAAAGTGGCCCGAGAAGTAAACCTAGTTTTTTAGATAGTTGCATTTAATGTGGTTAAGTTCTCTGCAAAATAAGAAAAAGTATGCTGTAATAAACATCTCGATACAAATTTGAATAAAAATCAAATTCAACATACCAAACTCGCGTTAAGGATAGCAACGGCATCCTTTTTTGACGAAGGAAAAAAAGATACAGTGGATAGCCTGTTAAAACGCCCAGGTTCTCGATACAATTTTTCTAACTAAAATAACTCGAAGTAAAAAACCCTCACAAATCAATGTAAGGGTTTATATGTATATGATGAGATTTCTGTATTTTAAAAAATTACAAAAGTCTAATCTATAAAAGCGATGCGATCTAAAGATCTATCTTCACTTTTTAGTATCTATAATGTTCTGGTTTAAAAGGACCAGCAACAGTTACACCAATATAAGACGCTTGATCTTCACGTAACTCCGTCAACTCAACGCCAATTTTTGCCAGGTGTAAGTTTGCCACTTTTTCATCTAAATGTTTTGGCAACATGTATACTTCGTTTTCATAGGCATCTCTGTTTGTCCAAAGTTCGATTTGTGCCAATGTTTGGTTTGTAAATGAGTTAGACATTACAAAACTAGGGTGCCCAGTTGCACAACCTAAGTTTACCAAACGTCCTTCAGCTAAAATGATGATATCATTTCCGTTGATATTGTATTTATCAACTTGAGGTTTGATTACATCTTTTGTGTTTCCGTGATTTCCGTTTAACCAAGCCATGTCAATTTCATTGTCAAAATGCCCAATGTTACACACAATCACTTTGTCTTTCATTGCTTCAAAATGACGTCCTTGAATGATGTCTTTGTTTCCTGTAGTTGTAATAATAATATCAGAATTACCAACAACAGTTTCTAAACGCTTTACTTCAAAACCGTCCATTGCAGCTTGTAACGCACAAATAGGATCGATTTCTGTAACAGTCACAATAGAACCAGCTCCTTTAAAAGAGGCCGCAGTTCCTTTACCAACATCACCATAACCACATACGGTTACACGTTTACCTGCTAACATAATATCTGTAGCTCTTCTAATTGCATCTACAGCAGATTCTTTACATCCGTATTTGTTATCAAACTTCGATTTGGTAACAGAATCATTTACATTGATTGCTGGCATTGGTAATGTTCCTGCTTTTACTCTATCGTATAAACGGTGAACACCAGTTGTAGTTTCTTCAGAAAGTCCGTTGATTCCTGCAGCCAATTCCGGATATCTATCCAAAACCATATTTGTTAAATCTCCACCATCATCTAAAATTAAGTTTAATGGTTTCTTGTCTTCTCCAAAAAATAATGTTTGCTCAATACACCAATCAAACTCTTCTTCTGTCATATCTTTCCATGCATACACAGGTGTTCCTGCTGCAGCAATTGCAGCAGCAGCTTGATCTTGTGTAGAAAAAATATTACAAGAACTCCAAGTAACTTCAGCACCTAACGCTTGCAAAGTTTCAATTAAAACAGCCGTCTGAATTGTCATGTGTAAACATCCTGCAATTCTTGCTCCTTTTAAAGGTTGCGTATTTTTATATTCTTCTCTTAAAGACATTAATCCAGGCATTTCTGCTTCTGCCAATTCAATTTCTTTTCTTCCCCAGTCAGCTAAAGAAATATCTTTAACTTTAAACGGAACGTATGTAGCTGTATTTGTGCTCATATTTATTTGTATATTTGTTATAATCTTAATTTCGAGCTGCAAAGTTACGGAATAACTTTTAAAAAATATGCCACTTTACAAGACGATAACTGTTAATAAAACCACTAAAGTATTGATTTGGAAGATTTCAGAATCTTTTGAAGAATTATCTTTTGGGATTGATTTAACAGAAAGCAATCAAAAAAGAGTTGATCGCATGAAATCTGAATTGCACCAACGTGGATTTCTGAGTGTGAGACATTTATTAAAAGAAGTCGGTTTGGTTGATAATGATTTATTGTATGATGAATTTGGGAAACCGCATTTAAAAAACGGAAAACACATCTCTATTACTCATTCTTTTACCTATTCTGGAATTATTATTTCTGATGACGTTCCGGTTGGAATCGACATTGAAATGCAACGTGATAAGATTGTAAAGATTGCACATAAATTCACTCCTTTTCAAGAATACAAAACGATTGCAAATCATGCTGCCTTGGTTAGTAAATTAACCATTGTTTGGGGAGCCAAAGAATCCTTGTATAAAATCTATGGAAAGAAAAAATTGCTTTTCCTAGAAAATATTTACATCGAAGATTTTCGCTTTGCGGATGAAAAAACGACTGGAAGCATTAATTATGATGGGATTAGAACCACATACCAAGTACACTTCACAGAATTTGATGGTTTTACCTGTGTTTATGCTTATTAAAAAAAATCACAAAGTGACAAAGGTTCAGAGTTGCTGAGTATAAAAGTAAAAAATACATAATTTATGTCTGTTCGAGTCTTTCGACCACGCTCAAGATAAACTAAAGTCGAGAACTTATTGATCATTCTTAATGAACATTTACCATAACATCTTATTGGCAAAACAACAACAAAGAAAGCTCTTAGCTGTTTTGATTGATCCCGAAAAAATGGATGTTCAACACATTCCTTCGTTTATTGAGAAAGTGCATCAATCTATTGCTACACATATTTTTGTTGGTGGAAGTACTGATCAAAACAACCTAACTCAAAAAGTTGTTTCTGAAATTAAAAAAGTAACGCAGTTACCAATTGTATTATTTCCTGGTGATGTAACTCAAATTACAGATAAAGCAGATGGAATTTTATTTTTAAGTTTGATTTCTGGTAGAAATCCAGAATACTTGATTGAACAACAAATAAAAGCAGTTCCGTTTCTAAAAGATTCAAACTTAGAGATTATTCCGACAGGCTATCTTTTAATTGATGGACAAAAAGAAACTGCTGTACAACGTGTTAGTAAGACAAAACCGATTCCGCAAACAGCAATAAACATCATTGTAGACACTGCATTGGCAGGAGAATATTCTGGTAAAAAACTCATCTACCTAGAAGCTGGTTCTGGAGCTGTAGTGCCTGCAGACTCAATTATTATTGAAACACTAAAAACTCATCTTACTATTCCGCTTATTGTTGGTGGCGGAATTAAAACCAAACAACAATTAAATATGGCTTTTAAATCTGGAGCAGACATGGTTGTAATTGGTACAGCATTTGAAAATGATGTATCGTTTTTTGAAAATTTGAAAAAACAATAAGTACTTTTACATTTCAAATTTTTCTAATGAAAATATCTATTGAACTTACCTTATTACCGCTTCAAAATGATTTTGAAGAGCATATTATTGCATTTATAAAAAAATTGAGAGCGTCAGATTTTACTGTGTTAGAAAATCCGATGAGCACTCAAATTTATGGAGATTATGATGCCTTAATGCCTTTCTTAACAAAAGAGATTAAAACGTCTTTCGAAAATCAAGACAATACCGTTATCAACTTAAAAATAGTCAAATCTGACCGTAGCAACTATGAACCAAATTTTTGATTTTCTCTTTGGTCAATACTCAGTATATTCAACCATAGAAATTGTTTTAGAGATTGTTGCCGTAATTTTCGGGTTTTTATCCGTTTGGTATTCAAAGCAAAATAAAATATGGGTTTTTCCAACCGGAATGATCAGTACCTCTATTTTTGTATACCTGCTTTTAAAATGGGAGCTATTAGGTGATATGATGATTAACGGATATTACTTTATTATGAGTATTTATGGTTGGTATATTTGGACTAGAAAGGTTGATGACTCTCATGTTACCCCAATATCTACTGTTACAAAAAAAGAAAAATATATTTCAATAGTTATATTCTTTAGCACCTTAGCTTTTGTATTTGTTGTCTATAATTTTTTTGACAAATGGACAAGTTGGGTTGCATATATAGACACAATTACTACAGCTATTTTCTTTGTAGGAATGTGGCTAATGGCAAAACGTAAAATTGAAAATTGGTTGTTTTGGATTGTTGGAAATATCATTTCTGTACCTTTGTATTTCTATAAAGGATTTACCTTTACAAGTTTTCAATACTTAGGATTTACTTTTATCGCAATATTTGGTTATTTAGCATGGAAAAAGAACTTAGACAACAAGCAGCAAACCTTATAAAAGTTGTTTTATTTGGCCCGGAATCAACTGGAAAGACAACTTTATCTAGACAATTAGCACGCCATTACAATACAGTTTGGGCTCCAGAATTTGCGCGTGAATACTTGCAGAAAAAATGGAACAACGAGCGTAAAACTTGCGAAAATTCAGATATTCTTCCTATTGCAACTGGGCAAATGGAAATAGAAAACAGGTTGGCAAAAAAAGCAGACAAAGTATTGATTTGTGATACCGACTTATTAGAAACCAAAGTATATTCAGAGGAATATTATGGTGGTTTTGTAGACCCAAAATTAGATGAAGCTGCAATTAACAATTCATACGATTTGTATTTCTTAACCTACATAGATACGCCTTGGGAAGAAGATGATTTACGCGATAGACCTGAATTGCGAATAGAAATGTTCAAGGCTTTTGAAAACGCATTAAAGAAGTATCATAGACCTTATATTTTACTACAAGGAAATAAAGAAACACGTTTAAATACTGCTATCAAAGCAATTGATGCGTTGATTAAAAGCAGCAAAAACTTAAGTTCATTCTCAGAATCTTTAAACTAACTGATAATGAACAAAGAAAACCTTATTAAAGAGCTGCATTTTAAAGCCATTAGAAGTTCTGGAGCTGGTGGCCAACATGTAAATAAGGTTTCTTCAAAAATAGAATTGACTTTTGATGTTATCAACTCTCAACACCTTTCATTCAATCAAAAAGAAACACTAAAAGACAAACTCTCAAATAGAATTAACAAAGACGGAATTCTTATCCTTTTTTGTGATGAAAGTAGAAGCCAACATAAAAACAAAGAATTGGCGATTAAACGTTTTATAGAAATCATCTCAGATGCACTTAAACGTCAAAAGATTAGAAGAGCCACCAAACCCAGTAGATCTTCAATTCAAAGAAATACTGACAACAAAAAGAAAAACTCTGCTAAGAAAACATTGCGTAAAAAACCTGGATTGGATTAAAAAAGGGCATGAATAACACTTCGTATCCATACCCTATAACATTACTCTATATTATCAAGGAGCAACACAAGTACCTGAAACACAAGTTCCAGATCTCATTGTAGCCCCACCATTACCATCTGAAACAGACATATTTATACAATTCGAGTCACTTGTACATGGACATTCTGCCATGCTCCCAGTCTCTCCTTGTTGAGCACAATGTTCATCCCAGTATATAGGAACAATTGGATCACCTCCACTGATATGTTCTGCTTTGCTTAATGCTTTACCTAAGTTTAAAATTTGTTTTTTCATCATTAAAAAAATTAAAATGTATTAAAGCCTTGACCTTTTAAAGACACTCAAGGAGTGTGTCTATTCTTCGCGAGAAATCATTTTAGTACTTTGTTTATCTTTTTAAAATGACAATTCACATACAATATGAATTGCCATAATTTTCTTTAGATTAATTACATTCACCTTGAGGAGTGAAAGTACAAGCTCTTAAGCTTATAGCCCAACTATTACAAGTACCATCAGGGCACGTCGCACAGCAAACTAATCCATTACTACCTCCGTTAACTAATTTTTGTTCTGCTTTGCTTAATGCTTTACCTAAGTTTAAAATTTGTTTTTTCATCATTAAAAAA
>MAAC01012098.1_pt1 | contig 61300 bp, 45 predicted proteins | sample 1115981 | NCBI WGS metagenome assembly MAAC01 (sample SAMN04961126, study PRJNA320927) | seawater metagenome | isolation source: sample BD02T64 sea water enriched with oil for 64 days | place: USA:Gulf of Mexico | collected 2013-07-27 | reverse complement strand
TTAACGTTATTAACTTTCCAATCACTACAGATAACTTGAATTTGTTCCGAAGTTAACGAGTCCTTTTGAGTCTTAACTTTCTGTTTAAACCAGTTTCTCATGAAAGTTGCGATTGAGTCAGAATGGTCACTCATATAATAAGCAAGCTTAGCGCTTTTTATTAAATGAAATAATGGGATGTCAGATTTTGGCATGATAAAAATGATTTTTATTTTAAATTAAGTATTACTATTTTAGACTCAAATTAAAGATAAAAAAACAAAAAAGATAAAAAAATGATGACTATTGAACATAATAAATACATTCTTAGAAATATAATAATCAGTTATAAGTTGTAATATGCAGGTTTTGCATATTGCTAAAGGTCACTTTCTTTATATCGTTAACAGTTTTATGATGAATGACGCAGAGGGCGGCGAAGCAGACTATTTATAGTGGTAAATTCAAGCAGAAATCAAGACCTTTTTGTGGCAATAGTGTCGATCCAGACAGGATAAACTTCTACTATTAATTTGAAGCTTTACTTGCTAAAAATTCTATTTTATTATTTAATTAATCAAATGATTAAATAAATAATAAAATAGAATTTTCTATGAGAAAATCAGTATTAGCTAAAGGGCGTCCGGTAGACCTTAATAAACAAGCAATACAAAAAGCTAAGCTGTTGGCATCAGCAGAGGTGCTACTTGCTGAAAAATCTTACGCGAATATAACGATCCGAGAACTTGCGCAGCACTCGGGCGTTAATTCGGCAATGGTTAGTTATTATTTCACGAATAAAGAAGGGCTATTTGTCGCTTTATTAGATGATATGTCGACAAAGCATTTTACTGTTATGCACGCTATCACGCAGTCAGCGGACCCTATTAAAACTTTTATTGAAACTATCTTGGCGATGTTAAACAATAACAATGGTTTAGCGCGCTTAATTCACCATGAATTTTTATCGGGAAACTCGTCAGGTAACTCAACTGATAATTCGAAAGGTAGCTCAACGTTAACTGATACTTTCATTGACCGCTTTCCTAAAAAAATGGCGAGTTTCATTCCTCTACTCGTCAAAAACAACACCCCAATCAAAGATGACCGTAAAGCAAAGTACGCGGCATTTTCGTTGGTTACTATGCTTATTACGCCTTTTATTCATAAATCTATTCGTCAACAAGCATGGAAAATTAGTGATGAAGAATTACAAAGCCCCTTATGGGCAGAGCATATTCATCAACAATTTATGTTTGGTTGTAATACATTGCTAAATACACAACCTGAAGTGCTGCGTAGTACTGGTGTTCAAAGTAAGGAAAACTTGTCATGAGTCTTATAGGAAAAATAAAAATGTGGCTTAAAACTAAAGTTGCCTTCCCCGTTATTGCTCTCGCTGGGCTAGTTTTGATGATATTGATAGTAAAGTTACAGCCAGACATGAATCATAAACCAGTCACTAGTTTAATTACTCCGGTTAACTATATAAATGTAGAATCTCATCTTATTAAGCCTGAAATTATTGGTTACGGTGTTATTAAGCCAGACATGACATTACAAGCCAAAGCTGAAGTGTCTGGACGTGTTACTTATATTCACCCTAAACTTAAAAAAGGGGAAATATTTTCGCAAGGCACCTTGTTATTAATTATCGATGATAAAGACTACTTATTGCAGTTGAAGCAGGCACAAGCGGATTTATTAGTGAATAAAGCAAACTTGCAAGAAATGACTTTAACTATTGAAAATAATGAATTAGAGCTATTGCTTGCCTTAGAGAAATTACAAGTGAGGAACGCAGAATACGCCCGTATGTTGAAATTGAATAAAACAGGCGTGGTTTCAAAATCATCATTGAATGGTGAAAAACAAAATTTATTGAAACAAAAACAAGAAGTACAACAGCTTGAAAATAAAAAAACGATATTACCCTCAACGTTAGCAGTGATGAAAGCCCAGCTTGAAATATCAAAAGCTAAATTAGAGAAAAGCCAACGAGATTTAGCGAGAACTCAAATTACTATGCCATTTGATGGCAGAATCAGTGAGGTTTACGCTGAGCTAAATCAGTATGTTACCGCAGGGGGCTTATCTAGTGCGGGGCAACTTTTTGATGCTTTTACCCTTAATAAAGTCATTATTAATGCGCAGTTCCCGTTAGAGCAATTCCGACTTTTTGCGCAAAATTTTAACAAAGAAGCTTTTGAGAATAATAAAAACGCTCCTGACATGAAGGACGTAATACAGTCTTTGGGGTTGACCGTAATGGTTAAAGATCCCCGTGGGCTTTTTAAAGCTTGGCCGGCAACAGTAGAGCGCTTTAGTGATAATCTAGATGCCAAAAGCCGAACTGTTGGCATTATGGTTAGCGTGAGTGATAGTTATAAAGAAGTATTACCTGGTACTAGACCACCTTTACTTGAAGGTATGTACATGAAAGTTATATTGGCAGGGAAACTCAAAAACATGCTGATATTGCCGCGCTTTGCTTTACATAACAAACAAGTCTTTATTATCGATGAAATGAATTTACTACAGCGAGTTGACCTTGATAAACTGCAATATCATGGTGACTTATTACTGGTGGAATCGACAAAAGAGCAAACAATAAAAGCTAATGACAAAGTTATTATCTCAGATGTTTTTCCTGCTGTTAATGGTATGGTAGTGACGCCGATATTTGATGATATTGCGACAAAACAAATGATGTTGTGGTTAGGAGATGAGTCAACACCTGAAAAAAAGGCAGGAGCTAAATAATGATCCGATTTTTTTCGGCACATCCAACGGCAGCTAATTTATTAATGATGGTGTTGTTAGTTATTGGCTTAATTACTTTACCGCAAATAAAGCGAGAAACTTTCCCTAAGGTAGAAGCGTATTCAGTGCAAATACAAGTACCATATCCCGGAGCAACTCCATTGGATGTTGAGCAAGGTATTTGTTTAACATTAGAGGATGCGCTTGATGGTATTAGCTTTGTAGAAGAAAAAGTCTGCCAAGCAAGGCAAAGCGTTGGCATCATGACAGTGAAGATGTTTGAGCAAGGTGATTTTTCTAAATTTCTAGACGATGTTAACAGTGCTGTTGACAGTGTTAGCGACTTTCCTTCTGAGGCTGAGCAAGCGATTGTTAGTGAAGTAGGGCGTGTGCAAAATGTGATCTCTATTGCGCTGACCGCTGAGCTTCCCCGCGCAGAATTAAAAACCTTAGCAGAACAAATAAAGCAGCGGTTATTACGCCACCCTAATATTCCACTGGTCGATATACAAGGGTTTTCAGATCGTCAATTACTGGTTGAAGTACCCAGTTATAACATCAGACGTTACGGACTTAGCTTGCAAGACATTGCTAATATTATTGCCAAGCAAGATGTTGATTTGCCTGTTGGTACCATAGAAACACATTTTCAAGAAGCACAGCTACGCTTTTCAGATGAAAGGAGAACGGTTAATGATTTAGCAAGTATTGTAGTGATGAGTGGTGAAAATGGTAATGATGTACTGCTTGGTGATGTTGCCACAATTATCGATACGTTTGAATTACCTGAAGATAAGTTAACGTTTGCGGGAAAAGATGCTGCCATTTTAGCCATTAGCAAAAATACCACGGATGATAGTTTACGTGTGCTTGAAGCCGTTGAAGAAATGTTGATAGTAGAGCGCTCTAAATTACCTAAAGGAGTTGATTTAGTACTCACCCAAGATGCCACAAGTATTGTTAAAGACAGAATTAGTTTATTGACCACTAATGCGTGGCAAGGACTTATTTTAGTGTTTGGCGTGATGTGGTTATTCTTTACTTTCCGTTATGCTTTCTGGGTGGTGATGGGTTTACCGGTTTCATTTATTGCTAGCATGTACTTTTTAAATGTTTTTGGTATTTCTATTAATATGTTTTCTATGGTGGCGTTATTGCTGTCTTTAGGCATATTAATGGATGATGCGATTGTTATTTCTGAATCTATTGGCAGTCAAATTAAAAAAGGTTTATCACCTTTGGTGGCATCAATAGAAGGCACTAAAATTGTGGCCCGAGGAGTAATCTCTTCATTTTTAACAACGGCGTGTATTTTTACTGGTTTAATTTTTATTGAAGGTGATTTAGGGCAAGTATTAAAAGTTATTCCTATTGTACTACTTACCGTGATTAGTGTTTCATTGATTGAAGCGTTTCTAATTCTCCCTCATCATTTAAATCATTCGCTGTCTCATGCAAAGGATAAAAGTGTTTCTAAATTTAGGATCAAATTTGAAGAAAAGTTTGAACATTTTAGAGCAAAAACAGGTGATTTAGTCGAGTTACTTATTCGTTTTCGTTATGCATTTTTAGGCAGTGTAGCCGCCTTGTTTTTATTTTCTATTAGCATGTTAGCATCGGGTGTTTTAAAGTTTTCTGCTTTTCCAAATATCGAAGGCGATATGGTACAGGCAAGGGTATTAATGCCATCAGGAACGCCTTTAAAGCAAACCGAAGCGGTAGTACAACGCTTACTACAAGCATTAGACAAAACGTCAGAACACTTTCAACAAAATGAACAAGCAAAGCTCATTAAGGCGATTAGTGTTAGTTACAATGAAAATGAAGATGCTTACGAATTGGGCCCACACCTAGCAACCATTAAAGTTGATTTACTTACCGCAGAGTCACGCCAAACGAGTACTCAGCCTTTTATTAATTTTTGGCGAGAAAGTGCCGGTGTTATTGCGCAGGCAAAATCTATTTCTTTTAAAGAGCCAGTTATTGGTCCTAGCGGTAAAGCCCTTGAAATTCGATTGAAAGGCGACAGTTTCGATCAATTATCACTCGCCTCTTTTGACTTACAAACTTGGCTTGTAGGCTATGACGGTGTTGAAAATATCTTTGATGATTTAAGGCCCGGTAAACCTGAATTTTCAATCACGTTAAAAGCAGGGGCGTCGAACTTAGGTATTGATGCACAAACCATTGCTAGTCAAATGCGCAGCGCCTTTCAAGGCTTTAAAGTATTAGAAACCAATGTGGGGTTAAATACGTTTGAGGTGACGGTAAAACTTGATGCTTCTTCTCGAGACGAATTTCAAGACCTTGATACCTTTTCAATTATACACCCACAAACTAAAGCTATTATTCCTTTATCTAGTGTTGCTAACATTGAACCATCAAGAGGGTACGCGCGAATTAGTCGTGTGAATAGTCAACGCACCGTTACTATTTATGGTGATATTGATGCAGATAAGAATAACACTAACAAGGTACTAGCCGATATAACGGCGCGTTGGTTGCCGCACTTCAATCAACGTTATCCCGAATTAACATTGAGCTTTGAAGGTGAAATAAAAAATGCAGGCACCACGCAACTCTCAATGATGAAAGCGTTTGTGGTTGGTTTGTTTGGCGTATTTATATTACTGTCATTTCAATTTAAAAGTTACCTTGAACCCTTTGTTGTATTAGTAGCTATCCCTTTAGCCATGATTGGTGTTATCTGGGGGCATTTAGCGATGGGATTACAATTTACTATGCCTTCAATGATGGGCTTTATTTCACTGGCGGGCATTGTCGTTAACGATTCGATACTGTTAGTCGAGTTTGTTAAAAAACGTGTAAAAATTGGATTGACGGTTCACGAAGCGGCAGCAAAAGCGAGTCATGATCGTTTCAGAGCAGTACTATTGACATCAATCACGACAATTGCGGGTATGACACCACTATTGTTTGAAACCAGTACACAAGCTCAAATCTTAATTCCTTTAGCGACCAGTATCGTTTTTGGCATAGCTACCTCAACTCTGTTAGTACTCTTTGTTATTCCGTGTCTTTACTGTGTATTGGAAGATTTTGGTGTTGCTAAAACAAATGAGCCTGAATCAGAAATAACAACTGATCCTGAGCAGTTTTTACATTCCAACAACCTTTAACAATCTGTTCAGATTTAAAATGAACTGCGGATGCTTCTCTTGTCATAGCGTGTTTGAAAGTAAAATAGTAGTTATTTATAATTAGCAAGAAGGGATGAAAAAACAATTAAATGTCCTTTGGATAAATATGGTTATTCCTGTTCTTAGAGTCATAGTAATAAAATGTTCTTAAAATTAGCGATTACTATGGCTAATAAGCTAGCCAAAAATTAATTGGCTCATGATATACTTTAAATAATTCATCCTTGTATAGAAAAATATTCATGCTACCCCGTATTGATCATCAAACGCACCTTTCTCCTCTTTATGGAGATTTTGTCGCTTCACTTAAAAACAATGGTTTTACCGGTGATATAAATGCTAGTTACAGTGCTCGTTTAGCGGTTGCCACTGATAATAGTGTTTATCAGCAATTACCTATGCTGGTGATTCACCCTAGAACGAAGCAAGATATTATCGTATTAACGAAAACTTCAAGTGAAGATCAATACAGCGACATTAAATTTAGCGCGCGTGGTGGTGGTACCGGTACTAACGGGCAAAGTTTAACGCCGGGTATTATTGTTGACTTGTCTAAGTACATGAATAAAGTTCTTGAAATTAACGTGGAAGAAAAATGGGTAAAAGTTGAGGCAGGCGTTGTCAAAGATCAACTTAATGATTTTTTACGCCCACATGGCTTTTTCTTTGCGCCAGATTTATCTACCTCTAACCGTGCAACTGTTGGCGGTATGATCAATACCGATGCATCAGGACAGGGCTCTTTAGTTTATGGGAAAACCTCTAATCATGTTTTAGCCCTTGAGTCAGTTTTAGCGAATGGAGATATACTCAATACGGCGCCAATGACCATTGCTCAGGCGCAATCATTAGCGCAAGAAGACAGCAGTCATGGTCAAATAACTAAGCAAGTTCTGGCGTCAAGCCTTGATAATCGCCAACTTATTTTAGAAAAATTCCCACGTTTAAATCGCTTTCTAACCGGTTATGACTTAGAAAATGTTTTACAAGATGACGAAAATACGTTTGATCTCAGCCGTTTAATCACAGGCTCTGAAGGTTCATTGGCGTTTGTTTGTCAGGCAAAGCTTAATATTACTCCCGTTAGTCCAGCTAAAACACTGATCAATATTAAATATGACAGTTTTGATTCAGCGCTGCGCCATTCACCTTTTTTAGTACGTGCTAAAGCGACGTCGGTGGAAACTATTGATAGCAAAGTATTGAACTTAGCTAAGCAAGATATAGTTTGGCATAGTGTTAGTGATTTAATCACTGATGTGCCGGGTAAGGTAATGGATGGTATTAATATTGTTGAGTTTAATGGCACCAGTGTTGAAGCATTAGCTGAACAAGTTGCACACTTAACGCAAGGGTTAGATGAAACTATTGCCAGTGGTACTCTTGTTAATAATAAAGGCGGCGGGGTTATTGGTTATCAAGTGACTTCTGATTTAAGTAGCATAAATAAACTGTATGCGATGCGTAAAAAAGCAGTCGGTTTATTAGGGAACACTGATGGTAGTCAAAAACCATTAGCGTTTGCCGAAGATACCGCGGTCCCGCCTGAAAACCTAGCTGATTACATTGTTGAATTTCGAGCTTTGCTTGATGGTTACAACTTACATTATGGTATGTTTGGTCATGTCGATGCAGGGGTGTTACACGTGCGCCCAGCACTTGATATGTGTGACCCTGAACAAGAAAAATTACTGCGTACTTTATCTGATGAAGTAGTGAAGCTTACCGCTAAATATGGCGGTTTAATGTGGGGAGAGCATGGCAAAGGTTATCGCTCTGAATATGGCCCAGAATTTTTTGGCGAGCAATTATTTAATGAGCTTAGAAAAATTAAAGCGGTGTTTGATCCGCTAAATAAAATGAATCCGGGAAAAATTTGTACCCCAATAGATTCTAACGAGCAATTGGTCAGTGTTGATGACACTAAACGTGGCTACTATGACAGACAAATCCCCGTTAACGTAAAAGAGTCTTTTACCGCAGCGATGGACTGTAATGGTAACGGTTTATGTTTTAACTATGATGCGAATAGCCCTATGTGTCCGTCGAGTAAAATTACTAAAGACAGACGTCATTCCCCTAAAGGGCGAGCAGGCTTAATGCGTGAATGGTTACGTTTATTAGAAAAGCAGGGTGTAGATGTTTTGGCGCTTGAGCAAGATATTAATCAATCACAAGGCCTGTGGTCAGTAAAGAAACTACTTGAAAACAGTATTACTAAATTCAAAATAACCTTCTTAACTAAAGACGAAAATAAAAACGATTTTTCTCACGAAGTGATGGAAGCCATGCAAGGCTGTTTAGCGTGTAAAGCTTGTGCCAGCCAGTGCCCAATTAAGGTTGATGTACCTGACTTTAGAAGTCGCTTTATCAACCTCTATCATTCTCGCTACCCTCGACCATTAAAAGATCATCTGGTTGCTAATGTTGAAATTTTAGCGCCACTCATGGCAAAAGCACCAAAACTGGTTAACAGTATTTTAAGCTTAAAAGCTTACGATGCCTTATCGGAAAAAACCATTGGCTATGTTAATACGCCATTACTCAGTGTACCAACATTGAAAAAGCAGGTGAAGAAGGCGGGATATTCAGGCTTTGATTTAACCAAGTTACAATATTTAACGGACAAACAACGTGAAGGTTATGTGCTAATTGTTCAAGACCCTTTCACTTCATTTTATGATGCCAATACCGTACAAAGCATGATGGCGTTAATTAGAAAATTGGGCCTAGAGCCAATTTTATTACCTTTCAAGCCTAATGGGAAAGCGCAACATGTTAAAGGGTTTCTCTCGCGTTTTGCTCAAACAGCAAAGTCGAGCAGTGATTTTTTAAATCAGCTAGCACAGTTAAAAATGCCAATGCTGGGAATGGATGCCTCAATGGTACTTTGTTACCGTGATGAATACGCGAAAACCTTAGGTGATAAACGTGGCGATTTTGAAGTGTTGCTAGCGCATGAGTGGTTGTTGTCGTTTATCAAAAAAGAAACCAAACTTAACCTAAAATCTAATCTTAATGACAATGATAAACAGCAGGTTTTTAAACTGTTTTCTCATTGTACTGAAAAAACTGCGCTAGTGAATAGTGAGAATGAATGGTTAACTATTTTTAATCATTTTGGTTTGTCGTTAGAGAAAGTCAGTGTTGGTTGCTGCGGTATGGCAGGTACTTATGGTCATGAAAAATCTAACTTAGAGAATTCAAAAGGCTTATTTGATTTAAGTTGGCAACCTAAATTGGCTGAGCTTGATAGCACACAAATTTTAGCGACTGGCTTTTCCTGTCGCTCACAGGTGAAACGCTTTACTGAAGCACAAGCAAGACATCCTGTTGAAGCATTGCTTGCTGTATTGACGTAATTTTGATGTAGCGCAAATAATAGTTAAGGTGACAGGCGTATAGTTTTTCATAGTAATTAATTGAAGAAATTTTATTATGCCTGAACAAACCTTGATTAAATTATTGAAAATATCAATAGGTATTGGTTTATCTCTATTGGCGCTTGGCATCTACTTGCATAACTTTAGCCATTATATGGAATCATTAGGCGTTACTGGCATCATTATTAGTGCTGTTTGTATCGCTTTTGGTTTGGTTTTCTCTTTGCCTACTAAAATGTATCTCACCTTTCTTTTGGTTAAACGCGAAGCTGATCTACAAGCGGATGAAAAAGAAAAACAGCTTGCTTTACAAGAAAAAACCTCACAACCAGTGTCGAAACCCGCTGAGCAATAAAATAATTGTGAGATAAATCGCGAGTATTTATTAATAAGCACTATTTACCCTACATATTCCTTCAATATCGTGTAAAATCATCCCCATTTTTTATTATTAAAATCAGTCTCGTTTTAGAGGAAGTCATGAGTTTAGATACCACTGCCATAGATAGCATTGTTGCACAGGCCGAAGTTGCCATTGCCAATGCCACAGATCCAAATGCGCTTGATCAAGTACGCGTTAACTTTTTAGGGAAAAAAGGTTTATTTACTGAGCAAATGAAAGGCTTGGGTAAATTACCAAAAGAAGAAAAACCTAAAATGGGTCAAGTTATTAATATTGCCAAACAAAGCGTGCAAAAATTATTAACTGCCCGTGGCGAGTTATTGCGCGCTGAAGAAATTGCTCAAAAACTTGCGGCAGAATCTATTGATGTTACCTTGCCTGGTCGTGGTACATCATTGGGTGGCCTACACCCTGTATCTCGCACTATTGCTCGTATAGAAAGTTTTTTTGGTGATTTAGGTTTTGAAGTTAAAGCGGGCCCTGAAGTTGAAGATGATTATCACAACTTTGATGCCTTGAATATTCCTGAGCATCATCCAGCTAGACAAGATCATGATACTTTCTACTTTAATCCTAAATTAGTATTACGTACGCAAACCTCAGGGGTGCAAATACGTACAATGGAAGTAGAAAAACCACCACTACGCATTATTTCTCCGGGTAAAGTTTACCGTAACGATTATGATCAAACTCATACACCTATGTTCCATCAGGTTGAAGGTTTGATGGTTGATAAAGATGTGAGCTTTACTCACCTTAAAGGTATTTTGCATGACTTCTTGCATCATTTCTTTGAAGAAGAAGTAGAAATCCGTTTCCGTCCATCATATTTTCCCTTTACTGAGCCGTCAGCTGAAGTAGACATCATGGGCAAAAATGGTAAATGGTTAGAGGTACTTGGTTGTGGCATGGTTCACCCTAATGTACTTAAAAGTGTTGGCATAGACCCAGAAATTTACACTGGTTTTGCTTTTGGTATGGGCGTAGAACGCTTAACTATGTTGCGTTATGGCGTAAATGATTTACGTGCATTCTTTGAAAACGATCTTCGCTTCTTAAAACAGTTCAAGTAGGAAACCACAAATGAAATTTAGTGAATCTTGGTTACGTGAGTGGGTAAATCCTGCACTTTCATCTGATGAATTAGCTCATCAAATTACTATGGCTGGTCTTGAAGTAGACGGCGTTGATCCTGTTGCTGGTGAATTTACTAGCGTTATAGTTGGTGAAGTCGTTGAATGTGGTCCACATCCAGATGCGGATAAACTGCAAGTAACAAAAATTAGCCTTGGCGATTACAGCTCAGCTTACGTTGCAAAAGGCGAGTTAGTTGACATCGTTTGTGGCGCAAAAAATTGTCGTCTAGGTTTAAAAGTAGCCGTTGCCACCGTTGGTGCGGTATTACCAGGCGATTTTAAAATTAAGAAAGCCAAACTGCGCGGCGTAGTCTCAAATGGCATGCTGTGTAGTGAATCTGAAATTGGCTTAAGCGATAGCTCAGACGGTATTATGGAATTAGCACCAGATGCGCCTATTGGTACTTGTGTTCGTGAATATTTAGACTTAAATGATGTAACGATAGATGTTGATTTAACGGCTAACCGCGGTGACTGTTTAGGGCTTAAAGGTTTAGCGCGTGAAGTGGGCGTTTTAAATTCTCAATCAGTAAATGAAGTAGAAATTGTTGCGGTACAACCAACTATTGATGATGCATTAACAATTACCATAGAAGCAGAAGAAGCTTGTCCTCGCTATTTAGGCCGGATTATCAAAGGTATAAACCCAACAGCACAAACACCGTTATGGATGGTTGAAAAACTACGCCGCTGTGGTACTCGTGCAATTGACCCTGTTGTTGACGTGACTAACTATGTGCTATTAGAGCTTGGTCACCCAATGCATGCTTTTGATTTAGCTAAAATTGATGATGGTTCAGCTGGTGCGGGCATTAACGTTCGTTTTGCTAATAGTAATGAAAAGTTAATTTTACTTGATGAAAAAGAAGTCACATTAAAAGATAAAACCTTAGTTATTGCCGATACCGGCGCAACTGGCGAAAGTAAAGCCTTAGCCATGGCCGGTATTTTTGGTGGCTTACATTCAGGTGTAACGAATGAAACTACAGATATCTTTTTAGAAAGTGCTTTCTTTGCGCCTTTAGCCATTATTGGTAAAGCGCGTCAATACGGTTTACATACCGATGCATCACACCGCTATGAACGTGGTATTGACCCAACATCGCAACATGATGCGATGGAACGTGCAACAACACTTTTATTAGACATTGTGGGCGGTCAAGCAGGGCCAATTGTTGAAGCCAAATCAGATGAAAATCTTCCTGTTGAAAAACATGTTAGTTTACGGCGTGAAAAATTGGATGGTCGTATTGGTCATCATATTGAAGATGATAAGGTCACTGAAATTTTGACTCGTTTAGGTTTTCAAGTAAATTTATTAGAAGAAATTTGGCATGTGGTAGTGCCCGCTTATCGTTTCGATATTAAAATTGAAGTTGACTTAATTGAAGAAGTTGCTCGTATTTTTGGTTATAATAATATTCCAAATGTTGCGCCAAAAGCAACGTTAAAAATGGTTAAGCAACAAGAAGCAAATATTAGTGTTGATAAGCTTAAACAAACTTTAGTGAATCGTGATTATCAAGAAGCGATCACCTATAGCTTCGTTGATCCGAAAGTACAAAGTTTATTGCACCCAGATGAAGCAGTTATGACTTTGCCACATCCTATCTCTTCTGAAATGTCGGTAATGCGTTTAAGCTTATTTACTGGTTTATTGCAATCCGTTGTGTATAACCAAAACCGTCAACAAGCTAGAGTACGTTTATTTGAAACTGGCTTACGTTTTGTCCCTGATGAATCAGCTGAAAACGGTGTACGTCAACAAAACATGATTGCTGGTGTTATTGGTGGTAACCGTAGTGATGAACATTGGGGTATAGAAAAAGCAGCAACAGATTTTTATGATATTAAAGGTGATGTTGAAGCGCTTCTTTCGCTAACGGCTGAAGCTACAAGTTACGAATTTTCAACAGCAGAAATTGCAGCATTACACCCAGGGCAAACAGCAAAAATAACTCGCAATGGCACTTTAGTTGGATATGTTGGAGCATTACATCCTGAATTAGAACGAAAATTAGGACTTAAAGGTCGAACATTAATTTTTGAATTATTGTTATCAGAAATATTGGTTCAAAAAATCCCTGAAGCCTGTGGTATATCTCGCTTTCCTGCAAACAGAAGAGATCTCGCTGTGGTAGTAAAAGAAGATGTTGATGCAAAAAAGGTGTTACAACTTATTGAAAAGGTTGGCGGAAATCATTTAATTGATCTAAACTTGTTTGATGTATACCAAGGTCAAGGTATTGAAGATGGCTATAAAAGTCTTGCCATTGCCCTTGTGTTACAAGATACGAACAAAACGCTTGAAGAAAAAGACATCACTGATGTTATCAATCGAGTTGTTGAAACCTTAAAAACTGAGTTAAATGCATCACTGAGGGACTAAGCAATGGCGCTTACCAAAGCAGAAGTAGCAGAACATTTATTTGAGAAAGTTGGGCTGAGCAAACGCGACGCAAAAGATATGGTTGAAATATTTTTTGAAGATATTCGTGAAACCTTAGAAAGTGGTGAACAAGTTAAACTTTCTGGTTTTGGTAATTTCGATTTGCGTGAAAAAAGCGAACGCCCTGGTCGTAACCCTAAAACTGGTGAAGATATTCCAATTTCTGCCCGCAAAGTTGTCACATTTAGACCGGGACAAAAATTGAAAAGCCGGGTTGAAAACGGTAATAGCGATTAGTATTTTTGGCTTAATGAAATACGAGTGTAATTTTACTCGTAATTATCAAAAATAAATGAAACTATTCGGCTTGTTTTTACAAGCAAACCTATAACATTTAATTCCCGAGCTGACTGTTCGTGAATTAAATGTCCAATTAAAAACTGAAACCTCGATTCAAACAACTCGAGGTTGACGTGTTAAGAATAGGTGAGTAAATAACAAAAACCATATTAGCTTATTAAGTTAATGTGGTTTTTTGTTTTTATTTAATCCATCGTTTTAGGTTATGCCTGTGTCAAAATGAATTAGCTAACCGGTGCTTCAAAGGCTATGACTATATTGTCGACTCTTGCACATGCGTATAGAATTCATTAAGAAAAGATATATATAGTTAAAAAACTATGCTTTAGAGACTGGATCAAATAGCTTTGAGTTTGTCTGATTAAACTATTGGTTATTAATGGGCAAGAATTGACACTATAAGGGTAGTTATCGATTTAGTAAAAATAAAAACGTTGCGCGAATATTATTTACTTTTCCAATAAAATAAACGTGTAGATAGCGACAAACATTTACTTGTCGCTAACCATTTTGTTTTTATAATTTAGGGATACGAATTTTATGCTCTTCACTTTGACGATAAATGATTAATGTTTTACCAATAACTTGTATTTTAGTTGCTTTGGTTTCACGACAAATTGCTTCAACAATTAGCCCTTTAGTTTCTTTATCATCTGTTGGGATTTTCACTTTAATCAATTCATGATGATTAAGCGCATAATCTATTTCGGCTACTACAGCCTCAGTTAAACCATTATTGCCTAATAAAACAATAGGTTTTAGTGGGTGAGCAACACCCTTTAAGTATTGAATTTGTTTTTTATTTAAGTTCATTAATAAATTTCGATAGTCGTTAACTTGAATTAACGCTATTTTACCCTTATCTAACAAGTAATATCTATAAATAGTCGAAAAACAGATTAAAAACATGGCAAATAAAAAACATAAAGCTAGTTCACAGCGATGGCTTGATGAACATTTTGAAGATGAATATGTTAAAAAAGCTAAAAAGCTTGGCTTACGCTCACGTGCGGTCTTTAAAATTGAAGAAATAAATAATAAAGACAAACTGATTAAACAGGGGATGAAAGTCGTTGATTTAGGCGCGGCTCCTGGAGGATGGTCTGAATATGCAGTTAAGGCTGTAGGTGATAGAGGGCAAGTGATCGCTTGTGATATTTTACCTATGGATGCTATTGCAGGTGTCGATTTTTTAGAGGGTGATTTTCGTGAAGAAGTAGTTCTTGATGCTTTACTTCAGCGAATCAACGGAAAAAATATTGATGTAGTTATGTCTGATATGGCTGCAAATATGACAGGGAATGAAAGTGCTGATTCAGCGCGTAGTATGTACTTAGTCGAATTAGCTTTGGATATGTGTCATCAGGTATTGAAACCTAATGGTGCTTTTGTTGTTAAGGTATTTCAAGGAGTAGGTTTTGAAGACTTTATGAAAGCGCTGCGAGGTGTCTTTAAAAATGTTAAAACCCGTAAGCCAGATTCATCCCGAGCTCGTTCTCGTGAAGTTTACTTGGTAGCTACTGGCTTTAAATAGTGTGTAAGGATAAGGATTAACAGCTATTATGTTACGAGTTGTAAATCTCGACTAAAGTTAAATGGCTACTGCCCTTGAATTATAGTAAATTAGACACAATAACGTATTACAGTATTATAGTAATAAATTTATCAAACCCAAAGAGGTCATGAAGTTGAGTGATATGGCAAAAAATATTATTTTATGGTTAGTTATAGCCGTTGTTTTAATGTCTGTTTTTCAGAGCTTTTCTCCCAATACAGTTAATGAAAATGAGATGGACTACACACGTTTTATCTCTGATGTTCGTCAAGGGCAGATCCGTGAAGCAAATGTTGATAGAAACGGTGTTATTACCGGTGAAAAACGTAGTGGCGAAAGCTATAAAACCGTTATACCTGGTGGATATGATCGTGATTTAATTAATGATTTAGTGAAACAAGGCGTACGTGCACAAGGCAAACTTCCAGAAGAAACTAGCTTTTTAACCACTATTTTTGTTTCGTGGTTCCCTATGATCTTACTGATTGGCGTATGGATTTTCTTTATGCGTCAAATGCAAGGCGGCGGTGGTAAAGGTGCCATGTCTTTTGGTAAATCTAAGGCGCGTCAATTAAGTGAAGACCAAATAAAAACAACCTTTGCTGATGTTGCTGGTTGTGATGAAGCCAAAGAAGATGTGGCTGAATTGGTGGATTACTTAAGAGAGCCAACAAAGTTCCAAAAGCTAGGTGGTCGTATACCATCAGGTATTTTATTGGTGGGTCAACCGGGTACAGGTAAAACCTTATTAGCAAAAGCGATTGCGGGGGAAGCCAAAGTACCATTCTTTACCATTTCAGGTTCAGACTTCGTTGAAATGTTTGTAGGTGTTGGTGCTTCGCGTGTTCGAGATATGTTCGAGCAAGCGAAAAAAGCGGCTCCTTGTATTATTTTTATCGATGAAATTGATGCTGTAGGTCGCCAACGTGGTGCTGGTATGGGTGGCGGTCACGATGAGCGCGAGCAAACGTTGAACCAAATGCTAGTTGAAATGGATGGTTTTGAAGGTAATGAAGGCGTTATTGTTATTGCCGCGACTAACCGTCCAGATGTATTAGATCCAGCATTATTACGTCCTGGTCGTTTCGACCGTCAAGTAACGGTCGGTTTACCGGACATTCGTGGTCGTGAGCAAATCTTAAAAGTGCATATGCGTAAAGTTCCTTTAGGAGATGATGTTAAAGCGTCTGTTATTGCTCGTGGTACACCAGGCTTTTCAGGTGCCGATTTAGCTAACTTAGTTAATGAAGCTGCACTATGTTCTGCCCGTACATCACGTCGTGTTGTCGGTATGCATGAATTTGATACAGCTAAAGATAAAATTATGATGGGTTCTGAACGTAAATCAATGGTGATGTCAGAGTCTGAAAAAGAAATGACTGCATACCATGAAGCCGGTCATGCGCTTATTGGTCGATTAGTGCCAGATCATGATCCAGTATATAAAGTCAGCATTATTCCACGTGGTCGTGCGTTGGGTGTCACTATGTATTTACCAGAGCAAGATAGATTCAGTCACTCTAAGCAACATTTAGAAAGTAATATTTCTTCTTTATATGGTGGTCGTATCGCTGAAGAAGTTATTTACGGTAGTGATAAAGTTTCAACAGGCGCATCAAATGATATTGAACGTGCCACGAACATCGCACGTAAAATGGTTACTCAATGGGGGCTTTCTGAAAAATTAGGTCCTATGCTTTTTGCTGAAGAAGAAGGTGAAGTATTCTTAGGTCGTACGTCTTCTAAGTCTTTACATATGTCAGATGAAACAGCCAAATTAATTGATGCAGAAATAAAAGCTGTCGTTAATCGTAACTATGGCCGTGCAGAAACATTAATAAAAGATAACTTAGATATTTTGCATGCAATGAAAGATGCGCTAATGAAATATGAAACTATTGATGCTTTACAAATTGATGACTTGATGGCGAGAACTGATGTTCGTAAACCCGCTGGTTGGGATGATAATAGCTCAGATTCAAGCAGTAACTCAAATAATGGTGGTGATACTTCAGCTAAAAAAGAAGATAGCGTGAAAGATAAGCCAAGCCCAGATTTATCAGAGCCAAGTGGTGATACACCAGCTAAATAGTTAATTTTTGTCATTTTCAATAGAGAATGCAAATAGTAAGATATGAAAACCTCGATGTTTAGTAGAAACATCGAGGTTTTATTTTATTAAACCGATTATAAAATTATTTATAAAAGTAAATCATGATGTCAAAAACTACACAAACAAACTTAATTACCTCAACACAAAATCAATTAAATAATGTTCAAGTGATGGGAATACTAAATGTTACTCCGGACTCTTTTTCTGATGGAGGGCAATTTACTCACTTTGATAGCGCTCTAAAGCAAGTAGAAAAGATGATAGATAATAATGTTGATATTATCGATATAGGTGGTGAATCTACACGCCCAGGCGCTGTTGATGTAAGTGTGCAAGATGAAATTGTTCGTGTAATACCATTGCTTAAAGCGATAAAATCACGATTTGATATTAATGTCTCTATCGACACATCAAAGGCTGAAGTCATGGGGGAAGCCATTACATATGGTGCTGATATGATTAATGATGTTCGTGCATTGCAAAATACAGGTTGTCTTGAGGTTGTTGCTCAAAGTGATATTGCTGTTTGCCTCATGCACATGCAAGGTATGCCACGTACAATGCAAGAAAACCCAGAATATAATGATATTATTGAAGATATACTTGAGTTTTTTAGACAGCGTATTGATTGCTGTGAACGAAGTGGCATTAATAAAGAGCGATTAGTGTTAGATCCCGGTTTCGGTTTTGGTAAAACAGTCGCGCATAACTATGAAGTACTCGCCAAATTTGCTCAGTTTAAAACATTAGGTTTACCCGTGTTAGCAGGAGTCTCACGTAAATCAATGATAGGTAACTTATTGAATAGAGATGTAAACGAACGCTTAGCTGGTAGTTTGGCCGCGGCAATAGTTGCTGTTCAACAAGGCGCTAATATTATACGTGTTCATGATGTGCAAGAAAGTGTGGATGCATTAAATATTTTGAAAGCAGTTACCCAATATAACCAGTTGCTATCGTAATATGTAAGTACGATACAAGAGCTTTAAAGTTAAACGTTAATTAGAGATTTAAATAAAGGATAAAAGATGTCTAGTCGTAAATATTTTGGTACCGATGGTGTCCGTGGTTTGGTTGGTCAATACCCAATTACTCCTGAGTTTGTTATGAAGTTAGGTTATGCTGCTGGTAAAGTATTAGCAGCACAAGGCACGAAAAAAGTATTAATTGGTAAAGATACGCGTATATCTGGTTATATGCTCGAATCCGCACTTGAAGCGGGCTTTTCTGCTGCAGGTATCGATATTGGTTTACTTGGACCAATGCCAACCCCAGGTATTGCCTATTTAACTAAAACATTTCGTGCTGAAGCAGGTATTGTTATTAGTGCTTCTCATAATCCTTTTTATGATAATGGCATTAAGTTTTTCTCACAAGATGGTCAGAAATTACCTGATGATGTAGAAGAAGCAATCGAAGCAGAATTAGATAAACCTATGGGGTGTGTAGAATCTAGCCATTTAGGAAAAGCTTACCGCATTGGAGATGCTGCTGGTCGTTATATTGAATTTTGTAAAAGTAACTTTCCAAGCCAACTTTCTTTGCAAAACCTTACCATTGTGGTTGATTGTGCTCATGGCGCTACCTATCATATTGCACCAAATGTTTTTCGCGAATTAGGGGCCACAGTTATTGAGGTGGGTACGTCACCAAATGGCACTAATATTAATGATGGCTGTGGCGCAACATCAATGGAAGCGATAAGTGCTGCAGTAATTGAACATAAAGCAGATTTAGGTATCGCACTTGATGGTGATGGCGATCGCTTAATGATGGTTGATCACACCGGTTATGTTATCGATGGTGATGAAGCTGTTTATATTATCGCGTGTAATGATTTAAAAACAGGAAATTTAAAAGGTGGTGTTGTTGGTACGTTGATGAGCAATATGGGTCTTGAATTGGCGTTACAAAAACTTGATATACCATTTGTTCGTAGTAATGTTGGTGATCGATATGTTATGCAAATGCTCAGAGATAAAGGTTGGAGTTTAGGTGCTGAAAACTCTGGCCATATTATTAATTTAAACCATACCTCAACTGGAGATGGTATTATCGGCGCACTTAACGTTTTAACGGCTATTTGTCAGCGTAAAGAGTCGTTATTTGATTTACGTCAAGGTATGACCATGCTACCTCAACTTCTTGTTAATGTACGCTTCTCTGGCGGCGGAGACCCAATTAATGCCTCAAGTGTTCAAGCTTGTGTTGATAAGGCTAGTACTCAGTTATCTGGCCGAGGTCGAGTATTATTGCGTAAATCAGGTACTGAGCCACTAATACGAGTGATGGTAGAAGGACCAGAACTTGATGAAGTAACTCGCTTAGCAAATGAAATTGCTGACTCAGTGAGGTTAGCAAGTTAACAAGTGCTAAAGTTTTAATTTTTTGTGTTGGAAAAAACAGCAATCGAACAAGATATTAACGGGATAGGTGATTGATTTTAACTTATCACTTGTAAGTTAATCCTATGTTAGTTAATATCTCGCGGCTTTATTTTACAATGTGTTGAAGAGTAGCAAGGGGAATAAAATGGCTAGACGTGCAATTGTTGCGGCTAACTGGAAAATGAATGGTGGCTTAGCCTTAATAAACACAATAGTTGATGGCTTAACTTCGGTTGAACTTCAAGAAAATGTTGATGTAGTTATTTGTCCAAGTTTTCCTTTTCTATCTGAATTTATTTCTCAGGCGAATGTTCATAAATTAGATAAAGCTATTCATGTTGGCGCTCAAAATGTTAGTGCTCATGAAAGTGGGGCGTATACTGGTGAAGTTTCCACGCAAATGTTGCAGGAATTGTCGGTAGAATTTGTTATTATAGGTCACTCTGAAAGGAGAAGTTACTATAAAGAAACTTCTACACAAATTGCTCATAAAGTGAATACAGCACTAATAGCCGGTTTAACACCCATTTTATGTATCGGTGAAAGCGAAGCAGAGCGTGTTGCAGAGCAAACAGAAACAGTACTAGCATCGCAATTACAACCAGTAATTGATGAAGTAGGTATTGAAAAATTTATTGATGTTGTTATCGCCTATGAGCCAGTTTGGGCTATAGGTACAGGTAAAACAGCATCAAGCGAGATGGCACAAGAAACACATAAATTTATTCGTCAGTTTTTAGCTCAAGCTAATGAAAACGTGGCGAATAAAGTGCCTTTGTTATATGGTGGCAGCGTGAACGCGTCAAACTGTGAAGAATTATTTGCACAAGCTGATATTGACGGTGGTCTTATTGGTGGTGCTAGTTTACAAGTTGAGCAATTTAAATGTATTTGTTCAGCAGCTAAAGGAAAGTAAAAATGTTATATCAAGTTTTAATTATTGCCTATGTACTTATTGCCTTAACGTTAATTGGCTTAGTGTTAATTCAACAAGGTAAAGGAGCTGATATGGGCGCATCTTTTGGTGCAGGCTCTTCAGCAACAGTTTTTGGCTCTGGTGGTTCAGGTAACTTCTTAACTAAAGCGACAACTTGGTTAGCGGTTGGTTTCTTTGTGATTAGTTTAGTTTTAGGTAACTTAACGGCCAATAGAACGAAATCTGTTGATGAATGGAATAATCTAAGTGCACCAGTAAGCGAACAAACAATCGCTACCGATGCTATTCCTGATGAAAGTGCCGAGTCTACTATCAGTGAAAACAGTGATGTACCAGCTGCAGATGCACCGGTTACTAAAAAAGATGGAAGTGACGTACCAAAGTGATTTTCGATAGCTGATTAACCTCAATATCAGCAGATAACTTACAAATTTGATAGTTTATATTTAATAGTGCGCGGATGTGGCGGAATTGGTAGACGCGCCAGCTTGAGGGGCTGGTGATTTAGGTCGTGGGGGTTCAAGTCCCCCCATCCGCACCAATAAATAGAACTAAGAAGTCCAATAAAGACCGAAATAACCTTTTAAACCAAGGTGTTTCGGTTTTTTTATGTCCGATAGCTGAATGGCTTTCAGTGAAAGAACAATTCAGTAGATGCTATTTTTATAACAAAGGGGAGGCAAAGGTAGTTAATGGTAAACAATCTAAATCAATTGAATGGTAATTATGACGATCAAGGTTACTTTGTCATTAGAAATTATTTTAATACCACTGAAATATTATCACTTAGAAATGTAGTTTTAAAATTTCACGAGTTATGGAAAGAAGACAACAAAAAGTTCTATCAAGAGGAAGCTTTCAATTCTTCTTTAATTACTGGAAGTGAGTATTTAGCGGCTGATGATAGAGTGGAGCTTTTTAACTTTATTAGTTCAAAAAAAATAATGAATATTGTCGATTCGGTTATACCGGCCAATCCCGCCTTTATGAATACCCAGTTATTTTTCAATCCGGTTAATCCTGAGCAAAAAGATTTTTGGCACCGAGACTGTCAATATGATCATGATGTTGAAATACAAAAGAAAGTTATTCATGACACTCAAGTATTACATCTTCGAGTGCCTTTGTTTGATGAACTTGGCATGGAGCTAGTTCCTGGGACACATAAGCGCTGGGATAATGATGAAGAGTTTAATGTGCGGCAAGAAGAAAAGGGCAGAGTAAGTAGCGAAAATCTCTCTACGGGTAAGCAAATAGAGTTAGCAGCGGGCGACTTATTAGTATTTTCCGCTGATATGATTCATCGTGGATTATATGGATTGGATCGATTAGCGCTTGATATTTTAGTGTTTGATTCGGCGGCTGATTTTGTTGACTATGTTGATGATGATTGCTTGCCGAATAAGTCAATGCTGGATAATATTGATGACCCTAGGCTTTTTAAAAACACTATCGACTTAAAATCGAAGGGGTAACCTTTATGAAAATGAAGCAACTTATTACGAGTCCTTATCTTCCTGAAACACGGAACTCTTCGCTAAGCAGTTGTCCCATAGAGTTAGTTTAAGCTTTATGTCTAAGTTGTTAAATAAGTGTACTAAGCAAATCAGCAAAATCATCTATAACTAACTCGGGCTGATAATTGGCGATGTTTTCACCATAGTTATAACCATAAGTGAGTGCAATACTTTCCATGTTTGCAGCTTTTGCAGCCAGGATATCATTTTTAGAATCACCAATCATCACACATTGTTCGACATTCGTAGACAACTGCTGACAAGCATAATTTAACGGTAAGGGATCAGGTTTACGTTTTGCTAAAGTATCACCACCAATGATTAATTCAAATAGTCCGTTCAACGCTAATCCATTAATAATTGGTGCAATAAATCGTTCGGGTTTGTTTGTGATGATCGCTAAGCTGTAGCCTCTTTCCTTAAGCGCTGTTAATGTCTCTAGGACATTAGGATATAATCGGGTTTCGATACAACTATGACTCTCATAGACCTGATAAAATAACGCTAAAGCTCGTTCTTTTAAGGTGTTATCTAAGTCAGTTGAAATTTTAGCATTACCGGATAAAGCTCGTTGTATTAATATATCGGCTCCGTTACCAACCCAACCTCGGATAACATCTTGACTAAAAGGTGCTAAACCTAACTCAACTAAGCTCTGATTTACCGCGAAGGCTAAGTCAGGCACACTGTCAACTAATGTACCATCGAGATCAAATAGCAAAGTGTTTTTATTTAAAAAGTTCAAATTTGTTTCTATATACGATGATTGTAAGTAAGTCATATTATCCTACAAAAACCTAAACCTCAGCTAATAATATTTATATCAGCATTATTAACTGAGATACTAAGGTTAACTAATCAGTTCAATGTAGAGGTTTCTTAGCCACTGCTTTATTGATTTTAATTGAGCGATGCTGTAATCGTTAATTTTTCATCTGTTCTTACCTTTTGGCCTACTTGCAAGCGCTCTCCGCCGCGAACGATAACTTCATCACCCGCCCCAAGTGCCCCAGTTATAGATACCCATTGGCCAACACCTTGCCCTACAAGTACATTCACTTTTTTTGCTTTGTTTTGATTATCAATAGTTAATACAAAAGTTTCTCTTTCACGTAGTATTAAAGCATCACGCGGTACTAAAGTTGCTTCTTTACTTGTCTGTTTTGGCAATGAAACAGTAACAGCAGAGCCTGAAATTAAATTAAGGCCATCAGCGGCTAGTCTTACATCAAAGGTACGTGATACTTGATCTCCTGCGTGGCTCCAGGTTCTAACTGGTAATTCTATTAAAGTGTTTTGCCATTTAACCATCACTTTTGCATTGGCTTGAATAAAACTTGCGATGGACAATGGCGCTGAAATTTTAATATCTAAATGCGTGGTATCCACTAATTGCACTAACGGCCTACCTTGCGTGATTAGCTCACCTATATTCGCAAAACGTTGACTGATATTGCCAGAGAAAGGCGCTGTAATTTGTGTTTTTTCAATATCAAGTTCAGTTTGTTTTACCTGCATATCTAAGGCTATTACTTCATTATTAGCTATCGTTAAATCTTTAATGACTCGCTCAAACTCACTTATCGAGGTGTTGTTTTTCTGACTTAATGTAGATAAACGTGCTTTTTGTTTGATTAGGTAGTCAACATCCGCCTCATGTTGTTTTACTTCTGCTTTTTGCCTAGCAAGTTGTAATTTAAGGTGGCGATTATCAATGGTAGCGAGTAATTGTCCTTGCTCAACTTGCGTACCAACATCTACTACCCATAATAATACGCCTGTTTGCTCAGCCGAAATCGGTGAGTTTTGACGGCTGATAACATTGCCCGGTAGCCACATGGTTGGATTTACTCGTTCTGTTTTAGCTGTTGCAACAGTCACTAAGTGTGCTTTTTCTTCCTCGTCAGCAAAGTAGTAAGCTTGCGCTGATGGCGTTATTATTAAGCTTGTTAGTGATGCACCGATCAACAAGGCGCTGATAGCCACTTCTTTTAGGCTGAATGCTTTCATGTTGCATGTTTTCATCATAAATGTTTTGGTAATATATGCTTTCATAGTTAAGTCCTTAAACTCAAGCTGAGTGATTGTTTGATGCGAGTGGAACCTGCTGATTATTGGAAATGCCTTTGGCGTTTATACTTGCTTGTTTTGAAAATAAGTGTAAAAAATCTTGCTTGTTTAATCGCAATAAACACGGTAATAAAACTATGGTAAAAATAGTACTAAATGCTAACCCACCAACAATAACTGAAGCTAAACCTCGATAAATAACACTGCCAGCGCCTGGCATAAGTAGCAGTGGCAACATGCCAAAGAAACTGGTTGAGGTACTCATAAAGATAGGGCGTAAACGTAAGCTTAGGGCTTGCTCAACCGCATCGAACCTTGTCAAACCACTTGCTTGACCAAGGCGAGTTTGATGAACCAGTAAAATTGCATTATTAACCACCAAACCAAGTAAAATGATAAAACCAATCATGGTTAATAAATCAAGTGGTTGGAAAACTACTAAATTAAGCGCTTGCAACGCTACTACGCCGCCAACCGTAGCTAATGGAATAGTAATAACCACTAATAAACTATCTTTAATTGATTTAAATAAAGCGGCCATCAGTAAAAATAAAATCACCAACGCAAAGGCAAAATTCTCAGCCATGATACCGATAGCTTTATCTAACTGATCGGCGCTGCCACCATAAACAATGTTGCCGTCGTTAGGTAATGCCGCTTTTAATTTGGGTTCAACTTGCGCCTTTAATACCGATATAGTTCGTTCTAATGACCAACCTTCTGGCGGATTAATATCTAATCTGATAGTACGACTACCATTTAAACGGGTTAAGTTTGATGGACCAACGGTACGCGTAATATCAACTAATTCTGATAATTGAGTTATTGAACCATTACCAGTAACTACAGGCACATCGGCTAGTTCATCAGGATTATCCCAACCCTCTGAGCGTAAAATCATATTAAGTCGTTTACTGCCGTTAAAATATTCTCCAACATATAAGCCATCACCCAGTGTGCGCACTACGCGTCCTAAATCACGACGACTCCAACCTTGTTCTAAAATATTTCGGTCATTGGGGGTTAAACGAAGTTCAGGCTGTGAATTTTCGGTACCGGGCCTCGCTTGAACACGTGCATCTGGAATGGCGGCTTTCACCCATTCAATACCTTGTCTTGCCGCCTCTTGTAATGCGTTAGTATCTTTTGATTGTAAGTTCAGTTGAACCTGACGGCCGCCACCAAAACCACCAAATAAATTACCTTGAGCAGCAAACGCTTGGGTATCGGGTAAGTCGACTAAAACTTCGTTGGTTACTATATCAAGTAACTCGTCTACCTTTGATTGATCTTTCGCTCGTATACCAATATTGCCGCCAAAAGGACCACTAAACAGGTAATAGTTTTTCAAGGCTGGTTCTTTAGTGCCATCCATGTAAGGTTTTAATCGTTCGACAATCGGTTGAACAACTTCGCGCTCAATCGTTTGTGCATTGGCACCCGGAGGAAATTGTAATTGGCCATCAACAGCATCACGCTTAACAGGAGGTAAATAATCAAGCTGTGGTAATGCAATATAAGTAATAAATACGGGGAGTAATAATAACGTGGCAGCTACTAAAATACGTTTTTTACCGGTATTGGTTAACTTCATTACTTTGGCCGTTAATGTTTGCCAAAGCTTGGCGTTAGGATCTTCAATTTTTTCTTGTTTTAAAAAATACTTGGCTAACACAGGTAATAAAACTACGGCAACAATGAGCGAAACGGATACAGCAATAGCAATGGTTAACGCTAAATCACCAAACAACTGACCTTCAATATCTTTAAGGAAAAATACCGGTAAAAATATTGCTACGGTTGTTGCTGTTGATGCTAATAACGCGCCCCATACTTGCTGCGCGCCTTGTTCAGCACTGTCGTGATTGTTTAACCCTTTATCGCGCATTCTGAGTATATTTTCTAATACGACAATGGCAGCATCTAATACCATGCCGACAGCAAAGGCTAAACCTGCTAGCGAAATAACATTGAGTGAACGACCAGTCACTTCTAAAACAATAAAAGTGGTTAATAAACTGATAGGAATAGCCGTAGCAATAATTAAGGTAGCGCGCATGCGTCGAATGAAAAACCACAAAATGGCTAAAGATAACACTACACCAGCAAACAAATTACTGGTCACTAAATTAATAGCGCGATAAATAAATACCGAGGCGTCAAATGACTGGACCATTATTAATTTTTTCTCAGCAAGTAATTCGCTATTCATGAGCATTACTTCGGTTTTAACACGATTTAGTGTTTCTAAAACATTCGCACCATTGGCTTTATCAATACGTAAAGCGAAAGCAGGGTTACCATTTTGAACGGCAATATTTTGTTTATCTGGACGGGCAATTTTAACTTTAGCTATATCAGCAAGGCGAATATTGCTGCCATTGCGTGACTCCAAAATAAGATTCTCTAACTCATCAACATTATATTTACCGTTAAACCTTAAAGTGTATTGTCGACGGCCCACATCGACATAGCCTCCTGAGATGTCATTGCTAGCCGAAACCAGTGAAATTAACTCAGGTATTTGAATGCCATATTCAGCTGCTTTGATTGGATCAAAACGGATTTGTAATTCTTCTCTATTTTGCTGAGTAAAGGTTTGTACACTAGCTACTCCCGCGACTGATTCTAAGCGAGGTTTAATTGTTTCATTGGTAAAGTCGATATAGTCATCAATAGCTTTTTCATTACCGGGTAGTGCCTGTAAGAAGAAAAAGGTGAGGGCAGGGTTTGCGCCACCAAAACCGCCGAGCATAATGCGTGGTGGTCTGGCGTCTTGCGGTAAGCTTTGTACACGCGTCATTCTACTGATCACTTCAATCAGTGTTTGATCCATATTAGTGCCAACATTAAACTCTAAATTAATGTATGAGCTGCCTCGGTTAGCAAAAGCATTCATTGAGGTTAATCCCGGAATGCCTCTTAATACTTGCTCTTGCGGTTCTATAAGTTCTGATTCAACTTCTTGAGGAGAGGCGGCACGCCACATAGTTTGCACGGCAATACGCGGACGTTCAATATCAGGAAATAACTGTACTGGTAATTTGAACAAGCTGAGCATACCAACCAGCAATATTAACGCAACACCAACTGCGACGGCTGCGGGGCTGGATAATGCATTTGACGTTAATTTCATGAAACTCTCCGTTTCTATTTTGTAACACTGATAATGGAAACCCACTTATCAATACTCATTTATGTGTTGTAAATGATGCCAAAGACTCAAAAGATATTTAATCACCACTACATTTATTAACTAAAAGTAACAGGGAATAGCGGAAGATAAAGAGGTGACGAGTTAAACGGAGATTAAAATACGACAAAGTGCGATAGGAGTGATTTTTTGTAATGTGTAGACACACATTGACATATATTTAATAAGGCTAGGAGTTAAACTATTCGTTAGTAAATATCACCAAATTGATCTATTTGGGTAAGGTAAATGCGTAAGTCTAGCTCAACTTGATGGTAGTCATTCATCATATATTGACATAGTTTATAAAAAGCTTTGCTATGGTCTTTCTCCTTCAAGTGCGCCAACTCGTGCACTGCAATCATGGATAAAAAAGGCTCAGGAGATTTTTTAAATAAACTGCCAATGCGAATTTCATTTTTACTTTTTAATTTATTACCTTGCACGCGAGATACATAAGTATGTAAACCCAATGCATTGTTGATTATATGAATTTTATCATCAAACTTTATTTGGCTTAGCGGGGACGATTTTTTCAAATATTGATTTTTAATGTCCATAACATAAGTACGTAAACTTTTATCGTTAGTCACGTCATGAATGCTTGGATATTTATTTAGTAAATAGCTTTCCAAGGTGTTTTTATCAAGCATTTGTTGTACTTGGTTTTGCACTGTTGGTGAGTAAGCGGATAGGTATTTTAAAAATACTGACATAAAAAAGTGACACTTAAGGGGATTCATTAATATTAATGACATTATACGTGACTTTTAAAATACTGCTAATTAGTTAAAGCCTGTAAATTACTTCTTATATTGCTTTAAAGCTTCTAGTGAAGACAACTCCTGAATAGGGTTAAGTGCTATATTTTCTTTACCTCTTAGTCTTTTCTATTGTGTAATTGCTGCTTATTTAAATTTTTACTGGGCTAAAGCCCTACAATTATAAAATAAAAAGGCTAACTACACATTGTGTAAGCCTTAATTGTTAAAAGCACTGAAATAAACGAATGTAATTCTATTAGTTAATTTTATACTTGGTTTTTGTATTGGCTCTCATAATCACTACAAAAAATAAAACGAGTAACAACAAAGAAGTACTTCCACCACTCTTCTTCTTTGGTTCTATTGTTTCTAGACGTACTACTGCTTTTGCAACAAGGGGCATCAATGGCAGAGTTAATAACACCGTAGGCATCATTCGGTTCGCCTTAATCAAGTCTGTCAATATATCGTAAGTAGCACGATTGACTTCTGATTGTTTTATTACATTTAAACTTATGAAAATAATGGTAAATAACGTGATAAAATGATTAGATAGTCATTATTAGTTACATCTATATCCCTGTTTGAATGAGTTTTTTATGACCTTTTGGCAAAAGTTTTCTTTATTAAATAAACGTATTAAAGGCGTGATTTATAGTGGCATAGTCGTATTAATTTATGCCATAACAGGTTTTTTTATTTTACCGCTCATATTAAAGCCACTTGTCATTGATACACTGACAGAAAAATTAGAACGACAAGCCCAATTAGAAGTAATTGAATTTAACCCGTTCACTTTATCTATTACCTTAAAAGGATTCAGTATTACCGGTAAGCATACAGATAAATTGGTTAGTTTTGACCAGTTAACTCTAAACTTTCAAGCTTTTCCTCTTATACAAAAAACACTTTCCTTTGATGAAATTATTATTAATAAGCCACAAGTTAGTGTGAAAATACTTGCTAATGGTGAATATAACTTTCAAGACATAATCCTTAAAAATACTTCTTCAAGTGAAAAGGAAAATACCAGTGATTCGGCTTGGACTTTATCACTAGACAAATTTCGTCACAATGAAGGGATTATCAACTTCAGTGATCTTAATAGAGAAATTGCTTACCATCATCAAATTAAAGAGATTAATATTGCGCTGGATGATTTTACCACTAAACCTGGTGACAATAATGTTCATCAGGTGAAAGCTAAAACATCACAAGGTACTGAGCTTGTCTGGCAAGGGACGTTTAGTTTATCTCCACTTAAGTCTTCAGGTGATATTAGTTTAGTCAGTCAATTACACGTTATTTCTGATTATTTACAAAAGAGAACATTGTTCAGTATTACTGAAGGGTCATTGACGCTTAATAGTCACTATGATTTTAACTTTGAACACGAAGAGCCACAGTTTATTGTCAATAACTTAATGGCCTCAATTTCAACGTTAGAGATTCGGCGCCAAACTGACAACAAAAAAATGATTACATCGGATGAAATTAGTTTTGATCTTGAACAATTGAGTTCATCAAATAAAAATATCTTAATTAATAGTATTTCCAACAAAGGCAGCTTCATTGCTATTACCAGAGACAAATCAGCAAAGTTTGATATTGAGGATTTATTTATACTACAAGAGATAAATAAAACTGTTGGTTCAACTCAAACTGAAAGCTCAACTAAAAAAAATATGACAACAAACCCGAGCGAAAGTAAGAATGAAAGCTGGGGTATAGAAATAAAGAGCATTAACACCACTAACAGTAATATAGTTATCAACGACAGTTCAGTATCTCCATCTGCAACTCATGATGTAATAATAGAGTCATTAACAATTGAAAATTTAAAGCCTTTTACCGATGAAATAGCAACATTATCGTTTAATATGCACTTGAACAAGCAAGGCATTATCAACACAAAAGGCACAATAAAGCCTAAATCTAAACAGTTGTCTCTTGTTATAGATATAGAACAAATATCCCTCAAAGATTTTCAACCTTATATGAACTCTGTTGCAAACATGAAAATACTTAATGGTGAGTTAGCCACAAACTTAAACATTAATATCGATGCTGCCAATACCATACCCTTATTGCATATTAATGGCGATATTAAAGTAAGTTCTTTAAATGTCATCGAGACTAGGTTAGGTGAAGAATTTTTAAGTTGGGAAAATTTAGTATTAGACGATATTCAATTTAGTTATCCCAAGCAAAAATTTACATTGGCTGCTATTAACATTAATGCCCCTTTTTTACGTTTAGCCATAAACGAAAGTGGTACAACAAATATCCAACAATTATTGAAACCTGAACAAGTTAATATGTTTTATTCTGAAGAAAAAAATGCTAAACCTGAGGCCAAAACTGACCTAATATCAACAAAGCAAAACTTTACCGCTGAGATTAATGAAATAAACATCATTAATGGTAAATTAGATTTTTCAGACAGCTCACTAACACCAAACTTTAGTGCCGGAATTTATAGTCTAAATGGTGGTATATCAGGGTTATCTTCCAATGATGACAGCAGAGCAAATATAGACTTAAAAGGTAAAGTAGATAAATATGCGCCAGTTATTATTAAAGGTTCTATTAATCCTCTAAGCCATGACGCTTTCACTGATATTGACATGTTATTTAAAGGGATAGAGTTAACGACATTTACTCCTTATAGCGGCAAGTTTGCCGGCTATAAAATAGATAAAGGTAAATTGAGTTTAGGACTTAATTATAAACTTTCTAAAAATAAGCTTGTAGCAGAAAATAATGTCACTTTAGATCAACTCACACTAGGCGAAGTTGTTAATAGCGAAGAAGCCACAAGCTTACCAATAAAACTTGCTTTATCTCTCCTAAAAGATGCTAATGGCGTAATAGAATTTAATTTGCCTATTAGAGGTGATATTGATAATCCAGACTTCAAATACTCAAGCTTGGTTTGGGGCGCATTGGGTAATTTGATTACGGGCATTATAAGCTCTCCGTTTAAAGCGTTAGCAAGTTTAGTTGAGGGAGATAATGAAGATTTTGATCATGTGACTTTTACTGCAAATAGTTTTGAAATTAATGACATAGAGAAGGTTAAACTTAACTCTCTTGCCAAAGCATTGTTGCAAAGACCTTCTTTATATATAGAAATAAGAGGATTAAGTTCAAACTTAATTGATCATGACGAAATGGCGTATGCAAAAATATTAAAACAATTACAATTAGCGCCTAGATCATTAACTGGTGTACTCACAGAAGATGAGAAAACATCGTTAGTCACTTATTACGATTTTTTGAATAAACAAACAGAAGAAGCAAACTTTAAAGAAGCACTTTCAAATCAAGCAGATGTTGCTCCTACTTTAACCAAAAAAGAGCAAGAAAAAGCAAAAGAACAACGCTTTAACGATGCGATAAAGTTTATTCTCGCTGAAACGCCTGTATCATATGCGGAATATTTATTACTAGCAAAACAACGTGCATTACAAATTCAAAAATACCTTATTGAAACGGCTCAAGTGCCAAGTGTTAACGTTTTTTTGCTCGACAGTAGTATTGAAATTGAAAATAAGCATGCCAATATTGAGAAATCACAAATAAGGCTACCGCTTGGTTTGAAAGCAAAATAGCACTTATTTTATTATTCACGCTAAGTATGAGCCGAAATAAAGCGTTAACGATGAAGATTATCATTGATGGTTTATCATAATGGCTTGGAAAGCTTAGCTGTTTGGATTGTTTTGTCGTTTATCAATGCAATATTTACTCTTTCTTCTCAATGGTCACTTCAATCGTTTTACTGTTACCGGCAAACCATTTCTGTACATAGATAGAACCTAATATAGGCGGCATGCCATCTTTGGGGACTTCTTTATATCTAACGCTATTTTTGTTTTGTTTTTCAAGTTCAAAGGTAATGGTCGTTTTTGACATCATTTTTTTCTAACAACGAATTGTGTAAGTATTGTAGGTAAACTATTTGCAGTGTCGAGAAAAATAAAAATATAGTTACCGTTGTGGTAGGTTTTATTCTGTCTTGATTCAAAAAACATATATAGTCTAACAATAAAAAATTTCTTAATGCTTATTAAGCTTGAATATTCTATTTGTATTTGCCACACTGTTTCAGTTTTTGAATATAATAATAAAGGTGTAGTTTATGGAATGGTTGTCGGTACTGCCACCACTTGTGGCGATCGTCGTGGTTTTATGGCGAAAAGAAGTCATTCTTGCTTTGTTGATGGCGGTATTTAGCTCTGAATTATTGTTAGCCTACCAAAATCATTCGAACGTTATTTTTTACGCCTTTATTGGCTTTATTGAACGTATTATCACGGTATTTAGTTCACCAGGTAATACTCGGTTATTGATTTTTAGTTTACTGATTGGTGCATTGCTCGCCTATGTTAGAAATTCAGGTGGCGTAACAGCCATGGTGAATAAATTAGTCAGTAAAGGTATTGCAAAAAGCAAACGCCAAGTTGGCTTTGTCACCATGTTTACCGGCATGGTAATTTTTATTGAATCAAATTTAAGTGTGCTCACGGCAGGTATTTTATCTCGTGACTTATTTGACAAATTTAAAATGAGTCGCGCACGTCTTGCTTTTATGATTGATAGCACCTCTGCGCCTGTGTGTATTTTAGTACTACTAAATGGTTGGGGAGCTTATGTATTGGGTTTACTTAGCAATTATGATTTAGGAGAATCGTCGATGTTAATTTTATGGGGAACTATTCCTTATAATTTTTATGCGATTATTGCGCTATTAATGGTGGCTTATACGGTAATTACTGACAAAGTTCATGGCCCGATGAAACAATCAGAATTAGCGCTACATAAGCAAGATGTAAAAGATGAAGAGCACTTAAAAGAAGAGCTAGTTAAACCCACTAAAGCGCGCTTTATGTTAGTGCCATTGTTAAGTATGGTTGGTGGCATGTTCTTTTTTATGTTTTGGACAGGTGATGGCGATATAACTCAAGGAAGTGGCGGTAAGTCGGTCCTTTATGCGACTTGTTTTGCATTAGCTGTTGCTTATTTTTTACTGCTTTCTGCCAAGCGATATACTCATAAAGAGCTGGTTGAGGTTGGTTTTGAAGGTTTGTCTGAGTTATTGCCTTTAGTAACAATTGTATTGTTTTCTCTTACCTTGGGTTCAAGTTTAAAAGAGTTAGGTACAGGCCTTTTTATCGCGGGTTTTGTTGGTGAAAATTTACCACTTATTTTTGTGGTACCCATGCTATTTATAGTTGGTGGTATTATATCATTTAGTACTGGCACCTCATGGGGTACCTTTGCGATATTAATTCCAATTGGCGTGCCCTTAATAACATCATTAGGATTACCGCCGTCGTTGGTTATTGCCGCAATTTTAGGTGGCGGGGTTTTTGGTGATCACTGCTCGCCAATATCTGATACTACCTGTGTTTCTGCTATTGCGTCGGGATGTGATCTGCTTGAGCACGTTAAAACCCAATTACCTTATTCTCTTTTTGGTGGTGGCTTGGCACTTATTGCTTACTTTATTGCCAGTTACTTTATGGTAGGATAACTGACCAATAAAAGACGCTAGTTCAGCTATAGCTAGCGTCTTGTTTAATGTTATAAAATAAATTTTTGGTATACCATGTAATCCCCGCAGCAAATTTACGTTCTAATCCCCGCTATCCCCCAAGTTATGTCATAATTTTTAATGACGATTAATTAAGCAAGCTACTAGGAATAATGATGAAAGCAGTTATTTCAACACTCATGGTAACCATATTTACTGGTGTTATTGTATTTAAGTTTTTTTTAACGAGTTTATTAACATTCTTTGGTTATGCTGTTTTGCCAATTGAAAGCTTAAAGGGCTTAACGCACTCTAAAAAAATTGTGCAAAAAATGCAGCAACGACACAAAGTTAAAAGTGCCAATGTATCGAAGCGCTTTATTAAACGTTCAGGTAAAAAAGTGGCAATAACTGCTGTTTCTGCTGCAACAATAGGTACAGTAGCGGTAATAGGCACCTTAACTTATTTAGAAGTAAGTCAATATTGTGAAGATAAACAGGTGCTCAATGAAGAAGCTAATATTTTATTTGATACCAATACACAGTTTGATATGAACGCCTGTCTTGAGCAGGGTAAACAAGACTCAGCTCACTTTGCCAATGAAGCCTGGCAGAGTATAAAAGAGACAAGTTTAGAGGTATTAGACAGCATGGAGCAAACCAGTGACGAATTGCTCGATCCTAGCCGTAAAGCAACGGCTGAGTTATTTGAGTCCATTGATGACTGGTTCAATCAAACATTTAAATAGTTCTCTATTTATACCAAATGAAATAATGAATGAACCAATTCAGAGCTGTGTCAGGGAAGTTAGAACAAGCAAAATTTGTGCGTATATAGTCGTTCTATATCAAACAAATTTGTGACGTTATCACTTTCCTGACAAGCTCCAAGGGCGAGTTTAAAAGGTTTATATGCTGCGTTATTGATTTTGACAAGGACGCTACATGGATGTAGCTTATTAGAGAATGCAGGAGCATATTCTCCTGAATAACCATTCTCTTCAATCAATGCCTTGCCTCTATACCTTTTAATTCTCGCTGAATGATCAATTCATTACTTCAATTGGTATTATTAGCAATTAATTGTTAAGTTTTAATAACTTCAGTCGATAACCTCTTTACTAGCATATATTTACGATAATTTTGCGAAAAAGAGAGTGATTCATTGGCTGTTAATGCTGCTAACAATAAATCTGACAATAATATAGCGCCCAATTCAGCTATATTATTGCATGAACTGCAATTAGGTGAACAGCTAAACGAAAGCGTTCATCAAGCAAGACGTGCAGATTTTTCTTTGATGTTAGCGATGCTTTGTGATGATGTTAGAGAACACAGTCAATTTATTTTACCGCAAGCTGATGCGAGCTTGTCTGAACAATCTGCACAGACAAGCCAAACCTTAAGAAAACACTTTGACTTACCCGAGCAAGCGCCGTTAGCATTGAAAAATATTGAACAAATTAGTCAATACAATCAAAGCCAATTGCTTGCTGATAATGATCTTGTGTCAATCCAATTAAGTAATGCCTTGTCCCCAAAAGCGCTAACTTTTCGTGATGATAAACAACACATTGGCAGTAATGTTTTAGGCAATACTAGTTTAACATGCCAAGAGAAACATCTTAGTCAGCAAACAGCTCCAGTACTTAATAAGCAAATAAATATGAATGTTGAAGCTTGGCTTAAAACGGTACAAACATCCTTAGTAAAATCGAGCCTCGTTGATGTTATTGCTGCTTAATTGAAATAGATCAGCTAGTTCGGTTACACCAAGCCTATTAAGTTACTTCCCACAGCAATGTTTAAATTTTTTGCCCTTTTTCAATTGCCATGCTGTTGGGTAATTATTACAAGGACAAAGTGCATTGCGCTTTATGGTTGCTAATTCACTGTGTGCAATAATGTCCCCGTCAATATATCGCCATTGCGCTAATTGGGTATTAAAGGTCGATTGCTTTTGGCCTGCTATGTCGCTTTTTATGTCGTCCTCTAAGATAAAACGTGATTTTTCTCGAAGCTCACATAAGATGTTATTTGTTATATAAAAAGCCGAAAACTCAACAAATTGCTCTGTCGCATTACTTATGTTATCAGCTAAAGGGTGAATTATAAGTGCTATCCATACACAAGATTTACTCCAATCATCAATGTCTTTAACTGATTGTGCTACTTGGCTACTTTTCGCGTAGGTATCATAAATATACTGTGCATTGCCGACGGCATATGCACTAAAGCGAGAGCGCATTAATTGCTCCGCTGTTTTTACGGGGAGTTCTTCATTAATATGAGGCTGACAACAGGATGAAAAATCACAATTAGCGCCACAAAAACAGGGCTGAGAAGCGTTTACATAAATAGTGTTCATAGATTTGGGTATTATAAAACTTTTTCTTAGTTTATCATCATTGGTCGCAAAAAAACGACAGCTGGTGGCTTTCCCTTACACTTTCAAGGTAAATTCGAATAACCTGTTTGGCTAATAGTTTGAATAATTTATCTATACCCATGATACTTCAAGATGCGAGTTTCAGGATGCCTGAACGATTCATGAACGAGGCGCATATTTTTATTAAGGGTTGTTCCCTTAAAAATAGATGCAACGAAAAGCATGATTCGCTCAAACTTCCCGTAGGGCTGGTTTAGAAACGCTTTATGCTACGTTATTGATTTCGACAAGAGAACAACCATTCTCTTCAATCAATGCCTTACCTAAAGGCGTTTTTAATTCCAGCTGAATCCTACATCTTGAGGTAACATGGGTATATGAGCAGTATAACTGTTTCTATTAAATCGTAATAATCAGCATATAAATCCAAGAGACAATAAGTTTATGAAATTGAAATTAATGGCCGTTACGTTAAGTCTTTCTTTGGCTGCTTGTGTTAGTACACATGAACAATTGCCAGTTAAAGCTAATGTTTCAGCAACTCCAGCTGCTATTATAGCACCAGTAACAACAGCTAAAATCATGAGTACTGACAGTAAAGCCATCACCTTAGAACAAATTATGGCAGATCCTGACTGGTTTGGTCGGGCACCAGAATCATGGTATTGGGGCGATGACAGTAACACGGTTTTTTATAAACAAAAGCAGCAAGGTACACCGTTAAGAGACTTGTTCGTTAAGGTGTTAAATTCAGATGAAGATAACCAACAAGTTAACCTAACAAAGCATCATATTGTTAACGATAAAAACGCTAAATTAAATAGCAATTCATCGCATAAAGTTTATACCTACATGGGTAATGTATTTGTTAAAGAGGTAGCGAGTAAAGCGGTACAACAAGTTACTTTCACTTCAGCATATGAAATGAATGCGATGTTTTTAACTAATGGCAATATTGCTTACCAGGTCGGAAATGTTTTTTATTCACATAATTTAACCACAGGGCAAGTAATTGAATTAGCGAACTTACAAATGGCAGAAAAGCCTAAGCGGATAGAACCACCATCAAGCTACTTAGCACAAGAACAGCATAAATTAATTGACTACATTGCTTTGCAACACCGAAATGCCAAACTCAAAGAGCAGCAAAAAACAGCGCTGAGATTAAACAATACTAGCGTTAGCGAAACAAAGTATTATTTTGGTAGCGGCAATCGCGTCAGCCATGCGAGTTTATCTCCGGCAGGTGACAAATTATTGGTTAGTGTTACTGCGGCGAAATCAAGCCGTGATAAAACCGATATTATGCCAAATTATATTACTGAAGATGGCACTATAGCAGCTGAAAAAGTACGTGCTCGCGTGGCTAATAATCAACAATATAAAGAAGAAATTTTTATTGTTAATCTAAATACTAAAGAAAAGTCAGTAATAGGTTATGACGCATTAGCAGATTTTGATACAGATGTATTAGCGACGGTTAAAAAAGAAAACTTCGCCCTTAACGGTGAAAGATATATCTCATCTAAACGTGCGCGAAATATTCATTTGTTGGAAATGTCGACCCCAGTTAAATGGAATACTGATGGTAGCCAAGTCGCGTTAATGTTAGAAGCTTGGGACAATAAAACCCGTTGGTTAACGACCGTTGATTTTTCTGATAATACGCTAGTGTCTCAGCACAAGTTACATGATGATGCGTGGATTAATTACAGCTTTAATGAGTTTGGTTGGGTAGGCGGCAATGCCTTGTACTATTTATCAGAAGAAAGTGGTTATTCTCATTTATACCATAAAATGCTAAATAGCAAAGCAAGTCAATTAACGTCAGGAAAATTTGAAGTTAGTGATGTTACCTTGATGAAAGATCAACAACGTTTTCTTTTTAAAGCGAATTATAAACACCCCGGTATTTATGAAATTTATCGAGTAGATTTAGCTAAAAATCTCAATCCATTGACTGATTTAGGTGGCATGAATAACTATGTTTTGAGCCCAGATGAAGCTAAGTTGTTAATTGAACACTCTAGTTTGACTATGCCACCAGAGTTATATGTGAAAACGATTGGCGAAGCGCTTGAGGCAAGTCAAATTACCCACACGGTATCAAAGCAGTTTCTAGTAATGCCTTGGACGGCACCTAGCATTGTGGCTATTGCCTCAACCAACCAAGATATACCGATTTATTCACGCATTTACTTGCCAGCAAATTATGGCAACACCGCAAATAAAAATCGTGCAGTGATGTTTACTCATGGCGCCGGTTATTTACAGAACTCACACCTAGGTTGGTCAGGATATTTTCGTGAATTTATGTTCCATTCAATGTTAGTACAGCAAGGTTATGTTGTTATTGATATGGATTACCGTGCCTCAGCGGGGTACGGACGAGATTGGCGTACCAGTATTTATCGTCATATGGGGAAAGTTGAAGTTGAAGATATGCGTGATGGGGTCAATTGGTTAGTTGAAAATGCCAATGTAGATCGTCAACGTATAGGCACTTATGGTGGCTCTTATGGCGGTTTTTTAACCTTAATGTCAATGTTCACAGCACCGGATTTATTTGCGTCGGGCTCTGCTATTCGTCTAGTCTCAGATTGGGCATACTACGAGCATGGCTATACCTCTAATATATTAAATACGCCACAAGATGATGCGATTGCTTATGAACGTAGTTCGCCCATTTACTTTGCAGAAGGGTTAGCAAAGCCGTTGTTAATTAATGCACCTATGGTTGATGATAACGTGTTTTTTGAAGATACTGTGCGTTTAGTGCAGCGCTTAATTGAGTTAGAGAAGCAAGACTTTGAAACAGCTATTTATCCGGTAGAGCCACATGGCTTTGTTCAACCTAGCTCTTGGTTAAATGAATATCGACGTATATTTAAACTGTTTGAAAATACACTTTAGTTAAGCGCCTTATTGTAAGTGGCAGTCATGAATGATTGCCACTTACAACTTGTGTACTAGGGGGGATTTTGTATGAAAAAGATAAAGGTAAATGATAGAAAATAGCAAACCGCCTAACGCCCCCCATAAATGAGCATTTACGGCGACACTTGCCTCTATTAAATTACTCACATCAGTGCTCGCGCCATAAAACTGCTCATGAGCAATTTTAAGCCAGACTCCTAAAAACAATAAGTAGCCGGTTTTGTCTTTCGCATTAATATCCATTATTGCACCAAAAACAAAAACACCATGCAATACACCAGATAAACCAACATACTGTATCAATGTGGGCTCAAAATAATAAATGCCGGCACTGGTGAATAACGAACACAATAAAAATAAAGCGCTATAATTTTTTATGCTATAAAAACGGCCATGTAATGCCCACAGCATAAATAAGGCGGCTAGGTTTAGTAGTAAATGATAGCCGTTGGTATGTAAGAAATGCCCAGAAATAAGACGCCAAATTTCACCTTCAGAGATAAAGTGTCGTTGATATACCCAGGTTTTAGTAAATAACTCACCTAGAAAATATTCGCTAATAAAAGCGATAACCGACAGTAATGCGATGATGGCTACAACCTGAAAATGTTGTCTAGAAAACGCTAAGCTGGTTAATTTCATTGAGATAATTTCATTTGTTTTGTTAGTTAACGATTGAAGGGCTGAATTTATTGAGGCTTGATTATACCTAAACCCCCTCAATATGCACTCGCATCTTGAGGGGGGTTGGGTATAGAATGGTGCTTTATTAAGTTTAAACTCAGTAGTGCTTTTCTTTTTATGTCTAGAATTTTATGTCAGCAATGCACACGTCCAGCAATTGCTTGTATTTGTAACTTCACTTGTAGTATTGATAATCCAACCGCTGTTTTAGTGTTACAACACCCTAGTGAAGTTAAGCAAAGTAAAGGCACTGTTGCCTTATTGAGTCGTTCATTAAGTCATTGCCAAGTGTTAGTAGGTGAAGATTTTTCACAACATGCTGAACTTAATAGCATGCTTGAGAATTATCAAGCACTGCTACTTTACCCAAGTGCTCAATCACAAGTACTATCGCTGACCAAAAATGAGCGCGATAATGCTGCTACTAGTTATGATAAAAAACGTCAACAGCCAAAATTACTGATAATCCTCGATGGCACGTGGAAAAAAGCTTACCGTATGTTTATGTTGTCTGCTAATTTGCAGGCATTAAAACAAGTTTGTTTGCCTGATACGCTTGCCAATAGTGGCCAATACTTAATTCGTAAAGTTGCTAAAAAAAATGCTTTATCAAGCCTTGAGGCATGTTGTTTTGCCCTTGCGTTACTGGAAAACGAGTTAAGTGAAAATGCGCTAGACGATCATCAATCAGGTGATAACCAATCAGATGAGAAAATATTAAATAACATCGAGCAAAGTGTTGATTGTGGGATTTATCAAATTCTTATAAATAAGTTTGCACAATTTAATCAATTTCAGTTATCGTTTAGACCGTCAACAAATTAAGTTAAATTCTTTAATGGAAATCCTTTTTAATGCCTAAATATTACCTTTTTCATCGCTTTACCCGCTGGACTAGTGCGAGTTTGTTATTACTTGTTAGTTCATTGTCAGCAACCACTTTACCGGTAAGTGCTATGGTAAAAGCGGATGAGATAAAACGCGAAATTCGTGAGCCTGAAGCCGCGACTGGTTATCAGGCCAAAAAAGCCGTATATGGTAAAGAGTTTATGGTAGCTGCTGCCAACCCCTATGCTAGCCAAGCCGGATTTAATATTTTAGAGCAAGGCGGTAGTGCAGTAGATGCAGCAATTGCCGTGCAATTAGTGTTAACTTTGGTGGAGCCACAATCATCGGGTATTGGCGGTGGTACGTTTATGCTGCATTGGGATAATGAACGTCAACAAATGACTACTTTTGATGGTAGAGAAACAGCGCCAGCGGCAGCAACCAGTGAATTATTTTTAGACAAACAAGGTAAGCCGTTAAAGTGGATTGATGCAGTTGTGGGTGGTCGCTCAGTTGGCGTGCCTGGTATCATGGCGACTTTCAAAAAAGCACATACTAAATATGGCAAACTGCCTTGGGCTACTTTATTTGAACAAGCCATTACTTTGGCTGAAAATGGTTTTGTGGTTTCACCACGCTTAGAAAAACTCCTTTCTATTAACGTTAATCCCGGTATTCATAAGTTAACTGAAATCAACCAATACTTTTTTCCAAATGGCAAGTCAGTAAAAGCGGGCGATACCTTAGTCAATAAAAAACTTGCTAAGGTTTACCTAAGTATTGCCAAAGAAGGCATTGATGTTTTTTATCAAGGCTGGATAGCAGAAAAAATAGTTGCTAGTGTGCAAAATTCAACGATTGCGCCGGGATTATTATCAATGGAAGATATGGCTAAATATCAGGCTAAAGAAAGATCGCCAGTATGTGGCCCTTATCGAGAGTTTACGCTTTGTGGTATGGCGCCTCCGAGTTCTGGCGGTATTGCTGTTATTCAAATTTTAGCCCAATTAGAACGCTTTAATTTAGCTAAATACCCTGTTAATTCAGCACAAGCGATACACTTATATACGCAAAGTTCACGCTTAGCTTTCGCCGATAGAAACCGTTATATTGCTGACGCTGATTTTGTTTCTATACCCGTTGATGGATTATTATCCCCTGATTATTTAGCTAAGCGTTCAGCATTGATTAATCCGAAAAAAGACATGAACAAAGCTTACGCGGGTATGCCTGAAGGGGCATTAGTATTAGCTGATGGTAATACCATTGAGCGGCCTTCTACGACGCACTTGTCAATTATTGACGCCCAAGGTAACGCTATTTCTATGACAAGTAGTATTGAAAATGCTTTTGGCTCGGCATTGATGGTTGAAGGTTTTATTTTAAATAATCAATTGACTGATTTTTCTTTTATGCCCAAGAAAAATGAACAATGGTTAGCTAACCGAGTACAAGCCAATAAACGTCCAAGAAGTTCAATGGCGCCCATGATGATCTTTAATAAAGACAAGTCATTAAAATTATTGGTAGGTGCACCGGGTGGTAGTCGTATTATTAACTATGTAGCGCAAACCATTATCGGCGTGCTTGATTGGCAATTAAACCCTCAAGAAGCGATTAATTTACCTAAGGTAACTAATCGAAATAATGCTACCACATTAGAGCGAGGCACAACCGCTCAAACACTAAAACCAATATTAGAAGCTAAAGGTCATACTGTGCATCTTCGTGACTTAAATAGTGGTTTACACGCCATTGAACTGACTAAATCTGGCTTGGTTGGTGGCGCTGATCCTCGAAGAGAAGGCTTAGTGTTGGCAAAATAATATCAATTAAAGGAAAATCGCTAGCATTTCAATAACGAATAATATTATCAAGCAAGGATAAATTTATAAGGTACGGTTTTTAGTTTTACAAATCTATATGTGGTTAAGATGATGTTATTCATTTTTATCACTCAAAGAACGGTTATCTTTTTAAAGGTAACCGTTTTTTAATTTTTGATTAGTAATGAGTGGCTCGATACCTTGCTGTTTGCGATAGGGGGCCCACTGAAGATGTTAATTATTTGTTTTAGAATATATGTCTTAAATTTAACGCTAGGTAAAAATAGGTGTTAAATTAACAAAAAAATCTTCAGTTTGATCTGTCGAAAATAACAGCTTTTGTCATTACCTTGAATAATACCAATTGGTTAAAATACTCCATGTCGGTGTTGCTCTCAATCCTAATAGCCAGCTATTACTCAATCGAGCGCCTTGCCCTGAAATATTTTCCCTGCGTACAACAAGATCACAAACTTAATCAAACTGGTATAACACATTAGCGGGGTATTCAAGGTAACCTTTTTATTTTAAAGGCCGTTAGTTATCAATTAGTTTGATTAGCAAAGATCATGCTATAGCCAGTGGCAGCGTTTAAGTCTTTCTCTAAAATAACAAATTGATCTCTACTGTCTTCATTAAGTATTAATTCACTCGAAGAGAGGATAATGTCACTACTATCAAGCCTGCCAATAACATAAACAGTGTAAGTATTGTTGAGTAGTTCAACAGCGCTTGGTTTTGCAAAAATTGCCGTTAAATATTGCTCTGCAGTATCGATAATTTCATCACTACGGACAAAGTAAACTTTAATATTAGTAAAATCATCTATAATTTCATCTTGATCAATAAGGTTTATCACTTTCATCTGATGGCTATAAATACTATCACTTTGATTATTATCTACTACCAGCGAGTTCATCGTAATTTCTATTTCATCGATATAACCATCACCATCCTCGTCTATGTCACCATCACCATCTTCGTCTACTGCTTCTTCTAAAAGGTAAAAAAATACGGTTTTGTCAGTGCTCTCATTTAATGCTAACAGGTGATTACTAAGAATTGTGCTTTGCGTCACTGGCGTTACCAAACTCATACTATAGTCACCGGAATCAGTAATAATTGATTGGCTAAATTCACCAAATTTGAGCGCTGAAACCTCGGCAGAGTTATCGATACCATTAATATGTAAATCAAAACTGTTTTCATATTCAGGTAAAAGTTCGTGCTCAATAATAGCATTAAATGCGCGATACCTAGCTTCAGCGTTAGCATCAGGATACTCGTTGATAGTTGAGGTAGATATTTTATCAAGCATAAATGGAGATGAACCTACGCCGGTGTTTGCTCTAATGACCATGATGTACTCAGAGGCATAGGGGAAATCGATATCTTGAGATTTATATAATACTTCATCGCTGCCTGCTGATGTGAGGTAGAAGATGTAACCATCTTGCGAAAGTTTTTGGTTAACAGACATTTCACTATAACTGGTTTGATTTAATAACTTAGCTTGATTGAAGGTTTCATCTGATTCAGAGTAATACATATCTACGCCTTCAGATAATGTATGCATATTTAGTACTCTAATATTGAAAACTTCATCGTCGTTATCATCATCCATTTCGTCGTCATCTCTAACAGGAATTTCATAAACGAATACGCTTGGCGCTTTAATATCATCTGTTACCACCACCAATTCAACTGTATCACTATCAACTTTTAATTGGCTTTCATAAACAATTTCTAAATCATATTCATTGTTATATTCATTTTGCCAAGCTAATTCAATATCGTAAGTATCGTTCTCGTATGTTAGACGACTACTTACTTTAGTGAATGATATTGGTGAATGAGTTTTTTCACTAAAGTCATCATCATCATATTGGTCTACGGTTAAATAAATCCCCGGTGCATTAGCAGACAAATTATATAACTGAATATAACCAGTACCATCATTGTCATCGCTACCACAGCCAAACAGTGACAATGAGAGCATTGTGGCTAGCAGAAAAGTGGCCATCAGCTTATTTCGTTGATGGTTTAAAAATTTAGTTTTCATTTATTTTCCTATAATTTAATATAATTTTGGCCATAAAAATCCCTCAACAGTAAAGTCGATTAAAATTTTTATTGTTGATGATAAAAAGGTTTTTTCACAGAGGTAGAGCAGTCTTAACGCAATAAGTTCATTGAGAAGATGTGGTTTTACATTTCTTTACTTAACCTTACAAAATTAAGGGGTAAGTTGATTTGTGTCGTTATTTTGCTTTGTATGATGTGTTAGTATTGTTGTTATGAAGTGGAGCTAATACCAAGTTGTTAGTAATTATTTAAGGGATTATATAGTCAATTTTTTGTACCCTTTTATGAGCTCTAGGTTTTAATGTTATATATACGATTAATATTTATTTTTGCACTTCTCTTATCTTCCGTTAGTTATGCAAATAGTAATTTTAGCGAGGTTTTTAATAAGCATAGTGCTGTTATGTTGTTAATTGAGCCAAGTACAGGGAAAATTGTTAAAGCTAATGCCGCTGCACATCAGTTTTATGGCTTATCCAAAAGCAAGCTAGAATCATTATCTATTCAAGATATTAATTTATTAAATAAAGAGCAGGTTGCTTCAGAAATAGCGTTGGCAAAATCTGAAAATAGAAAACATTTTGTTTTCAGACATAAAATTAGTAATGGCAGTGTTAAAACTGTGGCGGTTTATTCCGTACCAGTTATTGTTAATAACGAAAGGTTATTGTTTTCAATTATTCAAGATATCACTGCTGAACGAGAGTTTAAGCGTGAACTCTGGCATTACCAAAGTAACCTCGAAAAAATAGTTGAGCAACAAATTAATCAATTAGATGAAAGTAAAAAACAACGCATAAACATACTTATGCTAAGTGTTTTGTTTTTGACTATTTTAGTGCTTTTTTTGATTTATCTACTAAAACGAAAAAATCTCGCTGAAGAACAGAGAGCAGTGTTATCTCAAATAGTAGAACAGAGCCCTGTATCTATTGAAACTACAGATATTAATGGCGTCATTACCTATGTTAACCAATGCTTTATAGATGGTAGTGGTTTTGAGTCTTTTGAACTTGTGGGGCAGAAACCAAGTATCTTAAAATCGGGCTACCATAATGCCACTTTGTATGATGAATTGTGGGCAACTATTACTGCAGGTAAACACTGGACAGGTGAATTTTACAATCAAAGAAAAAATGGCGAAACCTTTTGGGAGAGAGCCAATATTTATCCGCTGAAAAATATTAATAATGAAATTAGTAGTTATGTTGCTATTAAAGAAGATATAACGCAATTAAAGGAAGATGAAAAGAAATTACGTTTAGCGTCAACTGTTTTTCAAACCGCGACAGAAGCGGTAATGGTCACAGATGCGAACAATCATATTGTTGCTGTTAACCAAGCGTTTACCTTGATTACTGGCTATCAAGAAGCTGAAGTGCTAGGAAAGGATCCTGAACTACTCAGTTCAGGGCATCATGATATTGATTTTTATCAAGAAATGATTAATGAGTTAACAACCACAGGTAAATGGCAGGGAGAAATTTGTAATCGACGTAAAAATGGCGAAGTGTATTATGAGTGGCTGTCAATTACCGCATTGAAAAATCAGGCCGGTGAATTAGAGTCATATGTTGCTTTATTTAGTGATATCACCAAGCGAAAAAAAGCAGAAGATAAAATATATCATCAAGCTAATTATGATTCTCTAACAGGCTTGGCCAATAGGAATTTATTTATTGATAGGTTTGAGCAAAGCTTAGCAGTGGCAAAACGTGAGAATAAAAGTGTGGCGTTATTGTTTATTGATTTAGATGGCTTTAAAAATGTGAACGATACTTTTGGTCACTCTAAAGGAGATCTGTTACTAAAGTATGCAGCACAGCGTATTGAAAGCGCAGTAAGAACATCAGATAGTGTCGCTAGGTTAAGTGGAGATGAATTCGCCATCATGCTTTGTGGTGATAACGATGTATATAGCAATGAAAAAGTTGCAACCAAAGTACTTACAGAGCTTGCTGCTCCTTTTCAATTAGCGGAAACAGAGACGCATGTTACTGCCAGCGTTGGTATTGCCATCTTCCCCGATGATGGTCACATGTCAGAAGACTTGCTCGCTAAAGCAGACAGTGCTATGTACAAAGCAAAAGAAAAAGGTAAAAACAATGTGCAATTTTTTACCAAAGAAATGGATATTAAAGCACAACAACGTAGAAGCTTAGAGGTTGAGTTACGAAAATCAATTAAAAATAATGAATTAGTTTTACATTACCAACCTATTCATGAGCTTGAAACAGGAAAAGTAGTGTCAGCAGAAGCACTGATAAGGTGGATTCATCCTCAAAGAGGTTTGATATCACCGATTGAGTTTATTCCTTTAGCTGAAGATATTGGCTTTATTGTTGAGATTGGTGATTGGGTTTTAGCACAAGCATGTAAACAAGTAACCATTTGGAAAAATCAATTGGAGTTTACGCCTAAAATATCGGTTAATATTTCTAGTGTTCAGTTGCATCGCCCTGATTTTATCGACAAACTTAAAGGTGTTCTAGCGAAAAGTAAACTCCCACCAGATTTATTAACCCTTGAAATGACCGAAAGCTTGCTCATTGAAGAAGATAGTCATACCTTAGATAAACTGCAAACAATTAGGGATTTAGGGATAGATTTGTCAATAGATGATTTTGGTACTGGTTATTCGTCACTAAGTTATTTAAAACGTTTACCAATTAATATCTTAAAAATAGATCGCGCATTTATTAAAGATATTACCACCAACCGTGAAGATGAGGCGTTAACATGTGCAATTATATCAATCGCAAAAAGTTTGAATCTTAAAGTCGTCGCTGAAGGTGTTGAAGAAAAAGCGCAGTGTGACATGTTAGCTAAACATAACTGCCAATTTGTTCAGGGTTACTTCTTTAGCAAACCTATTACAGGCGAAGCTTTTACAGCATATATTGGTGGCCACTAGATATAGGGAAGTTCATGTTAGTAAACTTCATAAAAAAACATTCACTATCAAAGCGTTTTTGCGATACGGCGAATGATTTTTATATTCCTTTAGCTGATAAGCTTGCCAAAGATTATCAGCAGCAACTTAAGCGCCAAGATAACAGTACTTTTTTTGTTGGTATAAATGGTTGCCAAGGCTCAGGCAAATCAACCTTGGTTGAATTTTTAGCCGGTTACCTTAATGAGCAGTTTGGATTATCGGTAGTGGTGTTATCACTTGATGATTTTTACCTTGGCAAAACGCAGCGTCAGCATTTAGCGAAGCAATACCATCCACTATTTAAAACGCGTGGTGTACCCGGTACCCATGACGTGAAATTATTAACGTCAGTATTAGCACAACTAAAAAATTCAAAAAGATCCAATAAAGCTATTTGTTTGCCACACTTTGATAAAGCCCAAGATAACCCTTTGCCGATGAAAAACTGGTTAACGGTGACATCAGGTGTTGATATTGTATTGTTTGAAGGGTGGTGTTGGGGCATACCCGCAGAAAAATTGGATAACTTAAGCTTACCGATAAATGCGCTAGAAGCAGAGCATGATCAACAGGGAACTTGGCGAGAGCAAGTAAATCACTCACTACTGCATGATTATCAGCCGCTATATGACTACATGGATACTTGGTTAATGTTAAAGGCGCCAAGTTTTGATGTGGTTTTTCAATGGCGTTTAGAACAAGAGCAAAAATTAGCAAAAGCGAATATCAATAAAGTGAATACGAGTGGTGTGATGAGCACAGCTGACGTGAATGAGTTTATCCAATTTTTTCAACGATTAACCATTCATGGCCTAAACGTATTACCAACGAAAGTAGATATATTGTTCGAGTTAGGTAAAAACAGAGAGATCATTGCCAGTCGAGGCTTAAGTTAGGAGTAGATTAAGTGTTGTCTTATTATTGTTTCAGTGGCGGGGTATAAATAAAAAGAGTGATGACAGTTACACTGTGAACACTCTTTTTTTGAAATTATTTTATTAAAGTTTAAGACTTTAATTAAGCAATAAGCTTATGCGCGAGCTTCTTTAGCATCTAAAGTACAAGCTTTTTCTTCAATGATTAAACCAGCTTCAACGGCATCAATTGCACGTTGGTCATGCTTGTTAGCAGGACAGCCACAAGTGTGGTCACTTACATTGTGTAAACGAGCTTGTTCTAGGTGCCATTGTGCTACTTTGATGTGTTGATCAACATTCATTTTTACTTCTCCAGGACGATAATTATATAAAATCTATCAGAATTGATAAGATGCGTGATTGTATTAAAAACTACGCTCATGTCTAGAAAAACTTTATTAATTATGAAAATAAGTGTTTATATCAATAAATCAACAGGTAATTAATGATAGGTCTAGTCTATTTATTTAAGCACCGATCATATTTAGGCCACATACTCTAACTGTTTGTCCCGAAATAGCATAACAGTCATCTGTAGCAAAAAATGCCACTGTTTCTGCAACATCTATTGGTAAACCTCCTTGGCCTAGAGCATTCATACGACGTCCCATCTCTCGGGGAGCAAAGGGCATTTTTTTTGTCATTTTTGTTTCTATAAAGCCAGGAGCTACCGCGTTAATGGTAATATTCTTAGTCAATAGCTCGCGACTCATACTGGCGACATAACCAATAATCCCTGCTTTTGAACAGGCGTAATTGGTTTGTCCTCCTTGTCCGGCAATACCATTCATTGATGACAAACAGACAATGCGCCCACCTGAATTAATACTATTTTGGCTTAGTAAGCTTTTATTGATACGCATGACTGACAACAAGTTAATATTTAGGGTTTGTTGCCACCATTGCTCAGGCATTTTGCCAAGGGTTTTATCCCGGGTAATACCAGCATTGTGTACTATAAGATCAAAACCATGAAGTTTTTTTCCTAGCTGTATTAACTGTTCGCCGGCACTGCTATCAGAAACATCCAAAGTAAAAGCTTCTCCGGATAAATTTGCCATAGTGGTTGTTAATAATGCTTTCATTGGCTCAATATCAACGCCAATGACTAAGTAGCCATCATTTGATAATTTTTCAGCAATGGCGGCACCAATCCCTTGGGCGGCACCAGTAACTATTGCCGTTTTTTGTTTGTCTTTGTTTACAGTTAGGTCATTTTTATTGTTATTTATTGAGACAACTTGGCCACTGACAAACGCTGACTTTGCTGATAATAAAAAGCGCAATGGAGCAACAAGGGCTTTTTGATTTTCATTTATTTGTTTTGTACTGGTGAAAATAATATTAACAGTACTGCCTTTTCTACCAACTTCTTTGGCTAAGCTTTTGCTAAAACCGACAAGTGCTTGGCTAAAGGTGTTTTCTTCAGTACTTAGTGATGGTTGGCTAGCTTTTGCTATTAAAACAATACGTGCATTAGTACTTAAATATTTTAAGTTTTCATGGACTGTTTTATAAAGGGTTTGATAACTATCTTCGCCTTGATAACTTGTTGCATCAATGACTAATGACTCAATTGATTTTACGATTAAATCATCATTATTAATAATTACGTTAAATTTTAATTTTGTAAGTAATTGATTAAGAGCTTCATTGCTTTGTGTTGCAGTATTAAGTACTAAAACGTTCGCCGGTAAGTTGTTATGACCATTGTAGCGTTTTAATGTGATAGGTTTGGCAAAGCCTAATAAAGAAAATAGCTTATTGGTTAAACTCATAAATATGATTATATACTTGCTTTATTTGAGGCTAGCTTAACAAAAAAAAACGATGCTGTATTGGTTTTTCAAATGAGTGTTTTAAGTGCCTGTTCTCTGCTATTAAATTGATATTTTTTATCTAATAACGTTGCTAAAGATAACTTACGTAGTGATTGGTTAATCTTGTCATTGCCAGTGATAACCAACACTGTTTTATTATTTTCTTTAGTACGCTCGATAAGATCTATAATCATAAGTGCGGTTGTTGTCCCGATCAATTTAGCTTGCGATAAATCGATGACTAACGTGGTAAATGCTAGGTTTTCAGTAAAGCGACGAGATAACTCTCTAGAAACAGCAAAGCTAACCGGGCCGTCAATTGCTAATAGTAGGGTATTTGCTAAAGCTTTACTCAGATTTTTTTGAGTCTCATCAGTTAAACGTGCATCCATGTTGTTTGATGATATTTCACTGACTAGCTCATTGCCTTTTTTAAAAGTAATATTATCAAGTTGGATATGGGTTAAGCGATCTAAGGTAACTAAGTTAGCGATAAACATACCCACTAACACGGCAGTAATTAAATCAACAAAAACGGTTAATAGTAAAACCAATAACATTAAAGCTGCTGAAAATAATCCAACTTTTTTTATCTGAAAAATAAAGCGCCAATCAATAATATCAAGACCAACTTTAATTAGCATACCGGCGAGCACCGTATGAGGAATATACTGTGCGTAATCCCCTGCCCAAAGAATAACGATTAACAAGGTAAGCGAATGTATTATGCCAGACACGGCTGTTTTACCGCCGGCACGAATATTAATAGCCGTGCGCATAGTCGCACCAGCCCCCGGTAAGGCACCAAAAAAACCAGCGATTGAATTGGCTATACCTTGGCCTATAAGCTCTTTATCACTATTGTGATGGCTCTCTGTCATGGTGTCAGCCACCATTGAAGTGAGTAATGAATCAATAGCACCTAATACGGCTAATAAAAAGGCGAAATAGCTAACTTGGTACAGTGTGTCTAACGATAAGATAGGCATCATTGGAGTAGGGAATCCTGTGGGGATTTCGCCGATAACAGCAATACCTTGTTGGCTAAAAAAAGCTGAGCTAATCAGAGTTAATGAAACTAATGCAAACAATGGTGCGGGTATTACTTTGGTCCACTTTTCAGGCCAATAAACCATGATTAAGAGTGTAATTACCCCTAATGCAGTGGCAAAAATATTTTGTTGGTTAAATGAATTGGGAATATTTGTTAGCGCAGTTAACGCGTTGCTATAGCTGGCGTTACCTAATAGTGGCGATATTTGCAATAAAATTATAATAATGCCAATGCCGGTCATAAAGCCCGAAATAACAGGGTAGGGCACCATGACAAAATACTTACCTAGTTTAAGTAAACCAAATAATATTTGAAATAAACCTGCCAATATTACGCAGCTAAAAGCTAAGACTAAACCTGTGTCAGGATGGCTAGCGATTAACTGGGTTAATACTAATGCCATCACTATGCTCATAGGCCCTGTTGGGCCAGATATTTGTGTGGCAGTGCCGCCAAATAAGGCCGCGAAAAACCCTACAAAAATGGCGCCGTAAACACCGGCTATAGCACCAGCACCCGATGACACACCAAATGCTAATGCCAATGGTAGCGCTATTACCGCAGCTGTTAAGCCGCCAAAGATATCACCTTTAAGATGCTTACTAGATATTTTATTGATTAGAATAATGACTACACCTTAAGTGTATAAATAAGGGGTTTTTATTTCATTGATGCATATTAAATTTTGAATCTTGCGTTAAATGGAACACCACAGTATAGGCTCGAGCCAAAAAAAGGTGTTATTAGACTTTGGTAGGCAAGCTTATATGGACAGTAACACCCTCTGGGTCGTGATGATTATAGGCGCTGATTTTTCCGTGATGAAACTGGCAAATTAATCGAGAAATATATAAGCCCAAACCAAGGTGTGGCACCGCTTGTTTGCTATAACCTTTTGGATTTTTATCACGCAATGACACCATAGAATCAAACAAATTTTCGCTGAGTTGCTCTGGTAATAAAATGCCATTATTACTAATAAATAGCTCTGCATTGTTATTGTTTGTGTTCAACTCAACAGTGATTTTATTGTCTTGACTAAACTCAACGCCATTACTAATTACCTTGTCTAGCAATTGTACTAAATGCTCAGGTGAACCATGTAAAAGTAGTTTTTTGCTTTTAGAGTCACTGACTCTATTGTTAAAGCTAAATTTTATGCTTGGGTAAACTTGCTGATAGCCTGAAATGCAGCCATTAACTACCTGTAGTAAATCAAAATCAATTTTTTCAGTGGTTATTAACATTTGCTCAAGTCGTGTCGCCTCACTCATATTTGTTAGGATCAAATTTAAGGTATTAATACCGGTTTGTGCTCTTTCAATATAAGGACTGTTAGTTTTATCTGCTTGAACTCGCTGCTCTTCTAGTAAACTTAAGTTTTCTAATGAGGTTTTAACCACGGCAATAGGGGTTCTCAACTCATGAGATAAGCGTGATGACATGCTTTCTAAATAATGATTGTATTCACTTAAGCGGTTAACTGCCGTCGCAAAACTGCGCGATAAATCACCTATTTCATCATTACTGTTCGATGCCTGCATTTGGCCAATAATTCGCCCTTGTTTATCAATAGCTAATTCGGCTTGATTAGATAAATGTCGAATACGTGATGAAATGCGCGAGGCAAATAAAAGAAAAGCCAAAGCACCTAAACTCATAATGGCTAAAATGACAGTGAATAATTTTTCTAAAGCGCGGTTTCTTAAGGTTCGAATGCCGTTTGTTGTTTCTTCAACAATGACCGCGCCTTGTACTTGGTTGTTAATGAAAATAGGATAGGCAGCAGAGAGTACTAGGGCTTTTTTGTCGGTTGTTAAACGCCATTGAGAGGTTGCTTCTCCAGTTAATGCATTGACAATATGTGAGCCTCTTAAATGTTGTTCATCATAGAGTTGGTCGATAAAATCCGTAGAAGGTTTAGTTAAAACTTTATAATACAGGGGGAACAATATATGTTGCTTAAACTGATACCAAAGGCTCCTTATCTCATTTTCTTTGGGCTGTTTTTCCTTAGCGTGCCAGACACCACTGGCAGATTTTAATGAGCCAGCACTGGCTAGTACTCTGTGGTGTTGATCAACCACCCAAATGCTAGAATTAGTATAACGCATGCCTTTCACAATGCGTTCAATTTCGGGCGAGGGCACGACAATAGTCCCTAAACTTTCAGCGTTACTAGGATCTGCTGAGCCAATTGCGGAGACGGCCACGCTTCCTTGTTTATCGACGTCAAAAAAAGCAAAAGCAATATTATCACCTAAATTATCCAAGGGTACTCTTAATTCAACATTGTACCCTTGTGGGGTTAATAACCAGTGTCCTTGAATGTGCGGTGCAGGCTCAGGAATATTAGTGTCATCATCAGTGACGTTAAAGGCGGATATCCAACCGGCTTTTTTATTACTAATAATAAAACGATTAAGTTTGTTGTTAGTATCACTAAAAGATAGCGCCAAATGATCGTTATTGGTGATGCTACGGGTATTTTTACCACGAAAGGTAAGGTGGTTATCAACGACCTGAAAAAACAAATATAAGTAATTATCGTATTTTCCGACACTGGCTTTAAAATTAAGACTTAATGGCTCTTTGGCAAATAGTTGCTGTTGGTGATGATAAAAGTGTGTACGCTGGTTAAATTCAGGCCAATCGTTGTGTAAACCGTCTAATTGAACGGCTTGCGTTAATTTATAGCCATAAAGATCTTTACCTTGTTCAACATTAGGTAAAAAGCTAGCTTGATTATTAAATAGCTTTTCACGCTCATGCAGTGCGGTAGCTAAAGCGCGTGCGGTGCCTACTAAGGTTTGCTCTTGTCCAAAACGTAAATATTTCTCCATTTCCCAAACATATTGATAGCCAAACCAAGGAATAATAAACAGGAAACTTGATAGCAATAATAGCTTTGCACGCAGGCCAAAGCGAAGTTTGAAACTTTTACGGTTAACCATCTTAGGCATCATCATCCGTACTGTTACTAGCACTTAACCAACGATAGCCCATACCATAAACGGTTTCTATGCAGTCAAAATTAGTGTCATTTTGCATAAATTTCTTACGGATTCGTTTGATGTGTGAGGTGATAGTACTGTCATCCACATATATTTTTGAATCGCTCATCAGTTGTGTACGGTTTTTAACATGCCCTGGGTTCTTGGCTAATGCGTGAACTAACCAAAATTCGGTTATTGTTAAATCAACGGATTTGTTTTGCCAAGTAATAGACATCCGTTGGCTATCAACGGTTAAGGCGCCAGAGCGCGTGATATGTTCATCGTTAACTGGCTGCTTAAGTGCTTCTTGTCTACGAAATAATGCTGATATACGCGCGGTTAAGTGGGGTAAGCTAATATCTTTGGTTAGGTAGTCATCAGCGCCAATTCGCAAACCAGATACGGTATCAAAATCATTGTCACGGGCAGTTAAAAATATAATTGGTAAGGTAGCCGATTTAGCTCTAAGCTGCTGACACAGTACAAAGCCGCCGTCATACTCCTCATTTAACCCTATATCTAAAATCACCAAGTTTGGTAAACGAAGGTTAAATGCTTGCGTAGCGGTAGATCTATTGGCGTAAGTTTGTACTTGATAACCCTGACTACGTAATACATCTGCGTAGTTTTCTCTTATAGCCGCTTCATCTTCTACGATGGCAATTCTTTTGGTCATTTATTTTCTCTGTCTCGAGTAAGTTAAGTGGCAGCCACTAAGAGCGCATATCTTTTATTTGGTGTTTTAGGAAATAGACACTAAAAGCTCACAATTTGTCTTTCTAGGCTCGACTATATCTAACTTTACTCGTTAACGCGCTTTATTTTTATAATTGCCATATTGTTGCCACAATTGCTCACTGCTTTGCCCTTATTCGAGCAGAGCAGTGCCTATTTTTTGCGGTTTAATAACTCCTGTCAACAACTATTTATTAACACTAATTCACAACACAAACGGCATAAGAAAGGAAAGCTCATGAAAAACACTATTCAACTATCTCAAGGTCAATTAGCTCAAGATAAATCCGCTCAAGGTCGATTATACAAAGTTACCGGGAAAAAATTATTTATAACTTCAGTTGTAATGGCGGCTTTAGCGACTAGTTCAGTTAATGCGACTGAAAGTACCTCAACACTACCAACAAAGCATCAACAGCAAATGCAAAATGAAAATGTTGGTTTTGGCACTGGTGCTGTTATTGGTGCCATTGCTGCCGGGCCTGTAGGCGCTTTTGTTGCGGGATTAGGTGGAATATTTATAGCAAAATTCATTAATGTTAACGATGATAATGATGAATTAACAAGTGCTTTAGTGAAGGAGCAAAAAAAGCAGCTATCAAATGAACAAGCGCAAAGTCAATATCAAGCCAAATTGCAGCGCTTAGAAACGTCATATCAGCAACAATTACTAGCGTTGGAAAATCAACAAAATCAAACAGGACAATTACAAGCTGAAAACTTGTTAATGAGTTTACAGTTTTCTACAGGCTCAAGTGACATAGCGCCACATTACCAAGAACAAGTGGCAGCCCTAGCTCAACTATTAAATGGCTCGCCAAACATGAAAATTGACTTGTCTGGTTATACTGATTTAACCGGGGAACACTCGCTAAATCAAACCTTATCACAAGCCAGAGTTGAGTCGGTGAAAACTTTGTTAATGGCACAAGGCGTGGATGAACAACAAATAGCAATGTTTGCTTTTGGTGAAGACTCCCCTGTAGTGGCAAATAGTGAGCGTGAAGTCAGCTTTTATGATCGCCGCGTAGTACTGAAATTACATACTCCTTCGTTAGTAGAAGCCCCTGCAATATTACAAAACCAAATGGCGAATAACAACTAACCCTTCGACAAACTCAGGACAAATGGGCAATAAAGGAAAGTCAAACGGAAATAGAACTGAAGGAAAAGGTATTGTTTCTGTTTACTTTAAGCACGAAGCAGTTGAGGGGATTGATATTGTTTTGTATGTAAAATATTAAGGGGGTGATTTATCAGAATTTAATGTAATGGGTACAAAAAAAACCGAAGTAATGAATATAAGCTGCCTTTTAAGGCAGCTTTCAAAGTTTTATATCATTGGTAGGTAAGTCTTGAATTCGATGAGCCAGTCATCTTTATCGACCAACGATACGATTTTTTATTTGCGGTGGCATACGTTTTAAGGGGAGGGGGTAACGTTTCTATTTATATTGAACGTATTAATATCGTTTAATGATAATCTGCAACCATTTTGATGATTCATGCAGCTTAGGACAAAAGCATCCGTTTAGTTTTCTCGGCATACAGGTTTTTTAAAAAGAAAACCTAGCTTAATCTACATGATACTGCATAAGTAAATTTTGCCAATAAGGATCGACTTGTAAAGCATGAATAAATGTATTTATTTTCTGTTTCGAATTTTGTGAAATATTACTCATCAAGACTAATCGATTTTGTGTGTATAAATAGTTTTTACTCCTATAAAGCTTATTAACATCAAGATTTAACGACTTTATGTAATATTCATAGATAGGCTTAGCCATCACTGAAAAGTCACCTCTATGGGCTTCAAGCATCTGCAAGCACAGGTTATTATCACAGGAGTATCGTAATAATTTCTTCTCTTTAACTAATTCATCAATTACAAAATATTTGTAGCCCTTTTTACCTAAAAAGGTCAATGTTCCATCTAGCAATTCTGGTCGTAAATCTTCCGCCTCAAATTTTATTTTTTGATTTGAAATAACGTAAGCTTTCTCTTGTAACAATCTCTTTGAATTAATCAATTTCGAGTTTTTCTCAAACCAATAAATATTAGCGAATGGAATAATTAATGGTACACCTCGACTCATTAATACTTTAAGGCGAGCTTTTGTTACCTTTATATATTCAATTTCTAATCCTAGATTAGCTTTTGCCAATAGTTCAATAAAATCTTTGGTTAATCCTCCTGCTTCTATTTGATATGGCGGGTAAGCTAAATAGTCTACAGCAAATATTTTCTCCGCATTTGCTTGAAAAGAACATAGAATACAATAGGTAACAATCAAGAGTTTAATTGGGAAAGACATAAGTCAGGAAAGCTTAAAATTGAAAATATATTTTCTGATTATAATCAAAAGTTATGAATTAGCTAGTGGCTCATTTCCATGAAAGTGTTGACGAGAGTAAAAAATGCTAATAAACACTTATGTATTAATTATAAAGCTATTGATAATCATACTCTTATTGTTGTTTTTTTTTGATTTTTATAATTATTTAGTGATTTTCTGAAACCATATCAATGTATGTTCACTTTAGAACAAAACCTTTTATTTCAGTTATGCCACAAAGAGACTAAGTATCTTAGCTGAAATTTCTCAACATTAGGCACACACTTGAATCATAAGCAGACATAAACCAGGTACTCAAAAAAGCTTACTAACGACTCATGACTAAAATCCAACAGTTATCCCTTCAACTATTTGACAACATGATTGTAAGCGCTTACAGTTTATTGTCGTTTTAGCTCGTTTATTTGAATGTATGGTGACGTTCTTTTGGCTGTTCTTTCTGATCTGTTTATCTGTTCGAGGATGGTTGATGTTCATTCGCTTTATTGGTTCAAATTAATATTTTTTGACAATCTTCATATTAGCTACCAGAATTAGTTTTAATTTTAACAAAAAAAACAACAAATACAGACTAAAAATGCATTGAAATCAGACAAGTAAAATCTATGCTTGATGCTAGTTCAACAACAATGGTTAAATTTTGATTTCTTTTTAAGTAATTCGTTGAGGAAGTCCCTTCTCTTAATTGGTATTCGACTAGCCCTATGAACTACAGAATAAAGGTGCATTTTTATGGCTTCAAATAACTCGACTTCTCAACCTTCAGTCCAACTGTTACAAGCGGTTCTTGATGCATTACCCTTTTGTGTATTTTGGAAAGATCGTAACAGTATTGGTTTAGGATGTAATCAAGCACTTGCTGATGTTGCCGGACTACATTCGCCAAAAGATTATCTTGGAAAATCGGATTATGATTTACCATGGACGAAAGAGGAAGCTAATTTTTTTCGCGAATGTGACCGTCGTGTTATGGAATCAGGAACAGCTGAAGTTAATATCATTGAAAGTCAATTGCAATCTAATGGGCAGCTTGCATGGCTTGAAACGAGCAAAATACCTTTAACCGATGTAGATGGCAATATCATTGGCATTTTAGGTGCATTTCACGATATTACCGAGCGAAAGCGACTTGAAGATGAGAATATAGCAAACCAAAAGCTTGATTCTCTTGCTGCCCTTTCGGCGGGACTTGCGCATGACTTCAACAACGTTCTTATGATGATCCTTGGCAATTGTCAATTGACAAAAATGAAAATGGCTAACGGGGCCAAGGAAGTAGAAATTCATAAACATCTTGATAACATTGAAAAAGCGACATTACGCGCCTCAGCTCTAACGAACAAATTTATGTCGTATTCTGAACGAGGACCTGTAACTAAGACGGTTTGTGATATATCAAAAATGCTTGATGAGACACTTTCTTTTGTACAGGCAAGTATCAAATCCACTATTGTATATGATATTGCTAACACAAAAGATACTTTATATGCTGATACTAACCAAATACAGCAAGTCATATATAATCTTATTATCAATGCTTCTCAGGCTTCGATAAATAATGAAAAAATCTATGTCGGCTTGAGAAATAGACAAATCCATCATTCAGATAATATTGACCTACGTCCTGGAAGATACTTCGAAATATCAATTAAAGACCATGGTATTGGCATTACTGATGTACAAAAAAAGGAAATATTCAAACCCTATTTTACCACGAAGGAAAATGGACATGGATTAGGGTTGAGTGCATGTTTAACAACAGTAATGAATCACAACGGTACTATTCATGTTGAATCTAAAGAGGGTTTAGGTTCTACATTTGTAGTGTTTTTACCTGTTTTTACACAAGACAATGACTATGAGGATGAACTTGTCCATCAAGAGTTTTCAAATGAACTTATTTACGGCTCTGGCAGAGTTCTTTACATTGAAGATGACCCAGATACACAAGCTGCTACATTAGAAATGTTGCAAGAAATAGGTTATCAGGTGCAATGTTATTCAAGCTTGAAGCCTGCAATAAGTTATATAAAAGAACAGCCTGACGCCTTTGATATTGTCATCACTGATTTTATTATTAATGATTTTGAACAAGGTGGTGCTGAAATTCTAGATAGTGTTCGAGATATAAGGCCAAATTGTCCTGTAATTTTAATAACTGGCTATTATAAGCAGTTAGAGAAACGAGCTGAAACGAGTAACCAATTTTCTTATATTGTCCAAAAGCCTGTTAGTTTTGAAAAAATCAGTCAAATAATAAATCGGCATATTAATAATGTAGCCATTGACTGTCAAACTAGAAATTTACCTGACAAGCCTGACCAAGTATCTGCTGAATTAACGAATATAGTTGATGTAAATAAAACAAATATTGAACCAAGCTCCACTAACAGGGGACATATTCTCGTCGTCGATGATGATCAACTTGTCGCTAGTTTTCTAAAAAGTTATCTGACTTATCATAATTATAATGTAACTACAGCACCTAATGGCCACCTTGCGTTAGAAAAATTGGAGAAACAACCCGTTGACTTAGTCATCACAGATCAGTCTATGCCGAAAATGACGGGGATAGAATTAAGTAAAAAAGTTAAAACATTATTTCCAAATATACCTATTATTCTAAGTTCTGGCTATGGAGACGAAATCATTAAACAAAATATTCAAGACGTTGGCATAAATTATTTTCACAAAAAGTCCTCTAATCCCGAAGAACTAATTGAGGCCATAACTGAGCTTTTATAGTAATCCAATAAACAGATAATTAGAGGTACATCGGCTATTTTGTATATTGCGAATAAAACAGAGTCGTTTTATGTTATCAATGGTGTTATTCAGACTAAAAGGACTATAAAGCGTAGTTTGTTATCCTTTCATACTAACTAACCTGATGTGATGGTCTCCTCCCAATACGGCATCTATGTGCCATGATTGAATTGTTTACACACAATCAAAACGGGAGAAGACCAAGATGAAGATTACAACAATTGGGTTAGATATAGCAAAAAGATTTTTTCATGTTGTCTGTTGCAATGATCAAGGGCGTTTAGTTAGAAAGAAAATGCTAAAAAGGACGCAAGTATTAGCTTTCTTTGAAACACAGCCATCCTGTTTAGTTGCTTTAGAAGCCTGTGCAACTTCTCATTATTGGGCAAGAGAAATACAAAAGTGTGGTCATAAGGTAAAGCTTATTCCACCTCAACATGTAAAAGCATTTTTAATTGGCAATAAAAATGATTATAACGATGCTTTAGCAATTGCCGTTGCAGTAAAACAGCCACATATTAAAAGTGTTGGTATAAAATCGATAGAACAACAAGATAATCAAGCACAACACAACACAAAGCGAGAGAGTTAACGGTTAGGCAAAGAACTGCGTTATGTAATCAAATCAGAGGGCTAATTGCTGAACACGGTATTATTTTAAACAAAGGTGTAAACAATATACGCAAAAACATCCCATTAATGTTAGATGATGAAACCAAGTCATTATCAGGGGCGTTTAAAACTATACTTAGGCAACTACAAACGCAATTAAAGGTATTAGATTCTTGTATTGATGCCTATGGTAAATTAATTGTTGAAACAGTAAAAAACAATGATATTATGGTATCAAGCGCCTATTTTAATGAAGTAGGTAATGGTGCTAATTATCGACGAGGTCGTGATGTTTCAGCGTCCTTAGGTATAGTTCCCCGCCAACACAGTAGTGGTGGTAAGGATACTTTACTAGGAATAAGTAAACGAGGAAATGGCTATTTAAGGTGTCTTTTGATTCAAGGAGCAAAGGCGGTTGTTTCAAGAGCGAACACGAAAAATGATAAATTAAGTCAATGGATAAACCGACTTGTTCAAACTCGGGGGCATAACCGAGCATGTGTAGCTTATGCCAACAAAATGGCGAGAATGGCTTGGGCGATTTCCGTCTCTGGTGAAGAATATTCACCAGTATAAGTAAACTGCTCTTCAAAGAATTGCGTAGGTAGAACAAAACGATGACATAACAGGTAAAACCTGCATATTGAAAACCTGGAGATTTCAGTGGTAGCAAATACCGATAACCTGATAAGGACAATATGTGCGGAATA